>Ga0065711_1034934_pt1 | contig 23033 bp, 14 predicted proteins | sample Hoacrofraction12_FD_59098 | JGI IMG/M metagenome (GOLD analysis project Ga0065711, IMG submission 59098) | Hoatzin crop microbial communities from Cojedes, Venezuela - Epithelial fraction 12 v2 (version 2) | ecosystem: Host-associated > Birds > Digestive system > Esophagus > Crop | place...
AATGTCCCCATCCCTGGCCAGGGATCCCAGCTGCTTGGCTTCCTTGCCCTCTAACTCCAAGCTGCTGGCCCCGTTATCCCAGCACCGCAGCAGCCAGGTGACAATGTGCTTGCCTGGGTGGCGGCTGAAATATTTCCGCATGTCTCGCAGCTCGCTCAAGGACAGGGACCGGGTGATGATCTCTGCCTCTATCTCCCGCGATGACCCTGGCTCATTGTCATCCCTCCCGGAGCAATCTTCTCCCTTTGCGTCTTTCTTTAGTTTTACTGGCACAGGTTGGTTATTGGGCTCAGCCGCGATGCCTGCTGCTGGAGCTGGGGCTGGAGCCACTGCCGTGTCCGCTGGGGAAACCGAGGCAGACCCTGCCACTGTGGCAGCGGCAGCCATGGTGCCAGTCGGTGGGGCTGTGACTGCCTGCTGGGCTGGAGGGGCTGCAGCTCCGGCTTTGGGTGAAGAGCCAGCCGCAGTGCCTGCAGCTTCGTTTCCACCCCTTTCCCCTTTAAGGCACTGAATAGTGTTGAACAGGGCAGCTCGGTAGGCGTGGGCCAGACCCCAGCACATTGCAGTGATTTGTGTCTCTCTGGAGTTCCCAGGGTGGCAGCACACTTTTTGCAGCTACTTTATTAGTTTGTCCGGATCCTGCACTTGTTCAGGGGTGAGTTTCAAAAACACCGGTGGTGCCCACTGCCCTAGGTACTTGCCCATGCTGTCCCACACACCCAGCCACTCACAGCTATCTGGCCCCTGGGCAGGTCTCTGCACGATGTTCTTAACTACTTGTTTAACCCTCAACAAAACCTGCAGCCCATTCAGGAGGCAGAACAATAGGAGCGTGCTGGCCTGAGCATCCCACGGGTACTTGAAATTCTCAAAAGCGGTTACAACTAGCCTGAGGGAGAGAGGGGGAGTGAAAGAGTGGGGGAAGGTATCCCCTCCGGTTTTCCCCACAGATTGGGTTCGATTATTAACAAATTCTAAGACATAGGATCCGAGGTATGGAAATGACCGCAGTGCCACATGCAAATACAAGCCTAATTTCATACACAGTAATGTTATCATGTCATAAGTCGATATCATACAGTACAGGAAAATTGTCATCCTGATCCTTTTCCCCAAGGTAATGAACAGCAAAGCAGTGAATACATACTGCAAATAAGGATTCAAATACCACAGCCATTTGATCAAAGTCAGCAACATTTTTTTACCGGTGACTATTTAACTAACACAATAAATGTGTATAACAAAATTTAAATGTTATGGTTTGGCTGCGGCCGGCAACAAAAGCGCCACGCGGCCGCCCCTCCCCCCACCGGGGTGCGGAGGAGAATGGAAAGAAACAGGCAGAAAATGGTGGGTCAGGATAAGGGCAGTTTAACAGAACAGCAAACAAAGGGAACAGGAACAACAACGATACAGATGAGGAGAAAACACAACACAAACCGCACAACCCACAGAGCCGCTCTCCCGATCCGTCGCCGTGAGCTCCCGAGCCGCGAGTGAGTTCCGCTGCCCAGCTCCCCCCCACCGGAACCCAGCATGAGGGCACATGGTATGGAATACCCTGCTCTGTTTGGCCAGGTGGGGTCAGCCCTCCGGGCTGTGTCCCTTCCTGGATTCCAGTAAAAATTAACCCTGTCCTGGCCAAACCCAGGACACATGCCATTTTCCTGAGCATTTCTGTGATCCCTTTTTTCCCTAATGTAGACACCCTGACAATGTCAGTACTGACAGTATAGAGGACCATAAGCAATTTCTTGATTTTGTGACAGTAATTTGTCGATGTTGTGACAGTATAATCCCTACTGCAGAGAAAGCAGAGAATAGAGAACGATAGTACATTTGTAATAGTGTCACATGATGTATAGGGGTATGTATTTGATCTCTAGTAAACTGTGACAAGCCTTTGACTGAACAGCTATTTTTCCAGTCATGAGCTAGTATGTGGCTCTAGATGTACAGTTTGCTGAACCAGAAGCTTACTGTGTTTTTTTTTCCTTTTAACTGTTGCTTTAGGATTTTTACTGTTGTGGATGGTTTTTTTCTTTTTATCAGAGGCTTCAGGATTTTCTGTATTGTAGCATACCTTTCCAAACAATTACACTTCCGTATAACTGGAAAAGCAGAACATTCGACGAAAAGCTGGTATGGCTAAGTGCTGAATACACAGAGAGACTTCAGCTCTACTCTTCACAGAGGAAATCACTTTTCTGAATTGCAGTCGAATTCCTGTGTTCTCCCATGCTGCCAGTGGTCCCGCATGGCCCCACACCTCTTGGCATAAGCGACAGGCCCTGTTACTAACACAGTACCAGGCTGCATTGTGCTCATCCTTTCGTGCACTGCTTCCCTGAGTCCCTCACTGGCTCTACCAGGACAGCTTCTTGTGAAAAGTTATGTTTAACGGCTTGTAATGTGACCTCCAACAAATACCACTAAAACTGTAAGTGACAGAAGCATGACAGAAATAGGGCTTGTTGTATGTTCAAAACAGTAGTAGAATTCAGAGGTTTTTCTAAGGGCAACATGAAGAAATCAGATTTTCCCCTGGTCCCTCTTCTTCTAGGCCACTGGGAGGGTTGCACTGTCATGTTTGCCATCTGATTCAGCTAAGCAGGCTCACACAACTGAGCTGACCATCACACTTCACTTGTGCCTTTTTGGCTGCTGGCACTAGTGACTTACGTCACTACTACAAGATGATCTCTGCTGAAGTCAAGAACCACCGCGTGGGATGCTTACTGGAATTGGGGACGGCAATTCAAGTACATCTGTGTTCACAATAATGCCACATTTTGAGAAACAGACAAGAGATCTGTTGGTAATAGTGAGAGAAGATGTGCTCCAGCTCCATGCCTCATAGTACCTGGTCACTTCACAATGAGATGACATGCTAAAGGCCAAAGTAAACAAGAGTCAATGAACCCTTGAATTTGTTCATTTCTTCTGATGATCAGAGCTGTCCCTCATGTACACATGTTGAATGTATCTTCTAGACTTGATTGATAAACATTAAGACTCCTTGCTCAGGTGGCTGAAGCTGGTTCTCCCCTTGGTTTTTGGTTTCAAAAGAAATCTGCTGTATAGAAATGAATGATGGTCCACCTGGCTTTCAGGCAAAGCAAGCATCTTGTTGCTCTGAAGTGAGGTTGCATATTTGATTAGTTTGTATGTCAGCCACTTATTTTGTCATTAAGAAAAGAACCAGTTAATACCAAACTCTCAAGCAAATGACACTTCATGTTCTGTAACTGAATCTTATCTCTGAAGGTACAAGACAAGTACAAAGCTTTGGCTAAAGTGCTCTCTGTATTACTCATAAAGTGAAAAAACAACCTCTCTTACCCTCCCACCCCAAACATATCAGTTATGCCACATGTATGATAATGGCATGCAAACTGAATTTATTGTCTTAGGTGTTGAGCGTATCTGAGCACCTTGAAGCATTAAATAATTTAAAAACCATAATCAGAATTAAACAATTCTGCTACTTTAAGGGCAATTAAACCTCAGTAAATACAATTGTGTTTACTTTTCTACCGTGGTTGGTCGGTCCAGTCCTGTCCACATATTCCAGCTGAGTCTATAATCATAGAATCATAGAATTGTTTGGGTTGGAAGAGATCTTCAAATGTCATCTAGTCCAACTCCACTGCAATGACCACAGATATCTTCAACTAGATCAGGTTGTGCAGAGCTCTGTCCAACCTGACTTTGAATGTTTCCAGGAATGGGGCATCTACCACCTCTCTGGGAAACATGTGCCAGTGTTACACCAACCTCATCATAAAAAATGTTTTCCTTATATCCAATCTAAATCTACCCTCACGTAGTTTAAAACCATTACCCCTTGTCCTGTCGCAACACGTCCTGCTAAAATGTTTGTCCCCACCTTTCTTATAAGCCCGCTTTAAGTGCTGAAAGGCCACAATAAGGTCTCCCTGGAGCCTTCACTTCTCCAGGCTGAAAAACCCCAACTCTCTCAGCCTTTATACATAGGACAGGTGTTCTAGCCCCCTGATCATTTTTATGGCCCTCCTCTGGACCCACTCCAACAGGTCCATGTCTTTCCTGTGCTGAGGGCTCCACAGCTGGATGCAGGACTCCATGTGAGATTTCACCAGAGCAGAACAGAGGGGCAGAATCATCTCCTTTGACTACTGGGCACACTTCTTTAATGCATCCCAGGATACGGTTGATTTTCTGGGCTGCGAGTGTATGTTGCCAGCTTATGTCCAGCTGTTCATCCATCAGTACCCGCAAGTCCTTCTTGGCAGGGCTGCTCTCAATCACTTCATCCCCCAGCCTTTATTTGTGCTTGGGATTGCCCTGACCCAGGTGCAGGACTCTGCACTTGGCCTTTTTGAACCTCATGAGCTTCACATGGGCCCACTCCTCAAGCTTGTGCAGGTCCCACTGCATCGCAGCCCATCCCTCATGCGCGTCAACCACACCACTCAGCCTGGTATCATCTGCAAACTTGCTGAGGGTGCACTCAATCCCACCATCTATGACACTGGTAAAGATATTTACTAAACAGTGCTGGTCGCAATACAGACCCCTGAGGGACACCACTTGTCACTGACCTCCATCTGGACATTGAGCTGTTGATCACTACCCCCTGGATACAATCATCCAACCGAACGCTCATCCATCAAACAGTCCGCCCACCTAATCTGTATCTCTCCAATTCAGAGGGAAGGATGTTGTGGGGGACTGTGTCAAAGGCCTTACAGATGTCCAGAGGGATGACATCTGTAGCTCTTCCTTTGTCCACTGATATAGTCACTCCATCATAGAAGGCCACTAGGTTGGTCAGGCAGGAGTGAAGCCATGCTGGCTGTCTCGGCATAGCATACTTAGAAGCATACAGAAGCATAGTTTCTACCCTTTTTAAAAACAGGTGCAAAGTTTCTCATTTTCAAGTCACCAGGGACTTCACTTGACTGCCATGACCTTTCCAATCTGATGCTACCACAATTTACTAGTCAATATAATTTTACTATTTAAATACAATGCTACCACATCAAAATGTTTTCCATTTACTGAGAACATTTTCAACAAATGTACAGGAGACAATGATGATGTCTCATCCCTGCAATATTCACACACCTATTCAATGTGTCATCAATAAAAAGGTGAAGTCGTCTTTTTGAAAGGGTTTTAGCACACAACAGACACCACCAACCAAAGGTTAGTTCTTGAAAGGTAATTTTATTTGGACTGTCTTTTTGAAGAGACACTAATGCCTTAAACTAAGCTTTCATACAGAGAACTATTTCTTCCAGGAATACTTCAAAGCAGGGGACTAACCTGTGCAATCTAGGTCATTTGGTTGAAGAAAGTCTTCTATACCTCCAACTGAATGATAGAGAAAGAGTAGGAAAATTGTCACCTGTATGTTCATGTTAGCCTTAACTGTCCTTAAAGCTTTAAAATCTTTGCCTCTTAGGCAAGACTAAGTAAAATGGTGTTGTATCAGAGAAATAGTTGATTAAACAGGAAAAATATTTGTTGTTATAAAAGTCATCAAACAGATGATATGAAGGACCAGTGAGATGAAAGCAGAAATTAAAACTGTTACTTCTCTAGAGAAAGGATCCTTCCAGGACACAGGAGGTATTATACTTCATAAATGTTTTCAAGTAGGATTGTTATCTAGCTGTTGGATAGTTGATTTCATCCTAAAATCTTCTAGACACCTAGGACACACTAAGCAAGCCATGTACAAGTGCTCCATATCCATGTCTGAGAGTTTTGGGATTTTTAATTTATGGTTTCAACCCTGTTTTGAAAAACTTCCTCAAATGGTCCAGCTTTTGTTTTCTAACTGTGTTTTTCATGTATAGACTGGGCTTTTCCATTTAAATGGATTGGAGTCACAAAGGCAACAAACCTGACAAATACTATGGTGAATATCTTCAGAGGATTTGGGGAATATTTTCCTTATTTTTTCCTCTTTTTTTTGCACAAGATGTTAAGTGAACATTTAGCCATAAATCAAATGTTTGGGGAAGCTATCAGCACAATATACCATTGAGTCTATTAGGAACTGCTCTGATTTATTGTAACTGTGGCAGAACAAATCCAGAGGTACTTGCTGAGTTTTGGCACACAAACATGTGGTTATTTTCTGATCTTAGATTGCATATCCAGCAAAGAGAAATACTTCTCCTAAGCCAAATTGACCAAAAGAGCAAGAAGCTAACAGTTTGAAAATCTTGTTGTGTCAACAGAAATACAAAAAAACAAGCAGTTTCTCACTGGATAAAAAAATATTGAATATTTGCATTTGATTTGATGACATTGAGCTAGTGCAGAAAATGTGTATATCTACATGTACGTTTGTCAGTAGGGAAGAGACTGCATCAGACTTGCCTTTTCAGATTGTGTTGTAATTCTGGTTAAATAGCCAAAGAAAAAGATGTGCAGCAGTATACTCTACGAAAATTAGTGTTTTAAAGACTATGGGTAAATAGCATGACCAGGCAAGCAGACGGTTACTTGCGTACCTCCTGCTGTTTCTTTTTACAAACATTTATGACGTATGAGTTCATTCATCAGCGAAGAGAGAAAATGAGTTTGAAGTTCATTTACAGAGTGTTGTTTTCACATTTTTTTCCTAAAACCATTGGCTAAGTGACCTCATCTATGTGACCAAAGAGACTTCAGGGATCAATGCAAGGGACAGGACTGATGATTTTACCTCGTTTACTATATAGCTGAAGTAAAAACCTGCAATGGCATATTTAGACTGTAAGAGGCTTACTTTTTACCTTGATAAGCTTCAGAATTTTCATCTGAAATAACTTCATTTTGTAACAATAACAGAAATGTCACTTCTGTAGAATGAATCTCACATTTTTTCCTGAAATTCTTGTTGGCTGTTAACAATTAAAAACTCTTTACCCCAATACCTTCAAGAAGAAAAATTCTGTGAGAAATGCTAAAAGTTTCTTGTCTGAGAACCGGAGATAAAAAAGAGAATGTAAAAATGAAGAACTTCTCTGTAGACTTCAAAACTTAGGACTCCTTTATTTCCAATACTTGTATGGATCAGATACGTTCTATATTTTTGTAAGTTACCAGACATGCCTCCCAGGAATGGGTGTTTGTTTTTTTTCTTGGCTTCTGCTATTTTCAGTTCCATTTCTGAGAAGTAACGTAAAAGAAATGGTTTCAAAAGGCCTAATTCAGAAGTCTGATCTCTTACCTAATGACTTATTCTGCCTACTGCAGTAGTCCTAAAGGATGGCAGGACTTGTACCGTCTTTAATATTTGTGAAGCAGCACAAGCCTTTATGCCATGTTGGGCTAAAGGACACCACCAAGGTAGGGAAAACATGAATCTTTGGAATTATTCTGTACTGTTAGACCTGATGACAATTTGTTAAGAACCAAAGCATGTAAATGTCAAACAGGGAGTTTCAGACACAGAGTCAAGAGTTTAAGTCGAAAAGTCATAGTTGTCTCATTGACTTTTGGAATTATATTTGACTGAAAGCAATGATAGAGTGTTTCCTGATTTATGCTATGAAGGTGAGAAGAGAAACAGGCCATATAGTCTTCATGCCTTTTCTTAACCCAGGTAAGACACAAGGTGTTCAGTACTTGCCAAGTTTCTGCACATCTGTCAGTTGCTCTACCCCCATGCTTTTTTGATCTACTGGGTAATTTCAGTAAAACTTTACAGAGGGGCAGAAGTCTCAAAGGCAATTTATTTTCTGTGAACATCCTGGAAATAAATGATTGGCTCAAAGGTAGTACCTTTACTTGAGGGGAACTTAGGTGAAAATCAGCTGTTGCCTGCTCAGCTTACACCTTACTATGATAGAAAGAGGGAAACTTCAGGGAACTTTCCCTTAAGGGAAATGGGGCACAAATATACAAGAAAATTGGCTTCACTAGTGCTCCTGGTTATGGAGCAGATTATTAAACTACATTACACTGCTAATATAGTAACTTCCAGATGGTGATACATTCTTAAGCACACAAATAATATTTACAGTAAGGAACACGAGTTTAAGTGATAACCAAAACTAAAACAAGATCTCTTTATTTTGCTTGTCTTGGATTGAGGGTAAGGAGGAAAGGAGGATAAAACTGGGATGTTGAGACACTTCTACTGACGGAGCGCATATATAGATGATTAGGATACCTTCATTTGATAATTACTTTCAAGAAGAAATCTGGATTTACTGTACTTCTGACTAGTATGGCTATATTTCAAAGTTTGTCAAGGTGCCTACAGGCCCAAATACATGTCTTTAAGTAGTATGAATGTCTGAAGGTCATATATGAATTAAATCTATGCTAGCCCTTCTGGGAGGAAGGTAGTATGATTGCCCATTTTTATCTCCAATGGATGTGCCTCTCTGCTTATTCTCCATTCAAAAAAACAAGAAAATAAACATACTTATAATATCATCATGAAACCCAGCACTTCAAAGCAAGAGAATCTATAGTTATAAAACAGTTATAAGAAAAGGCATATCGCAGGCATAATAAACACAGTTGTTACTCATACCAAGTTCAAATAAATGTGTATTTAAGCCAAATGACTTAATACTCCAATCCATGTTTTCTTGATTTTAAAGTTTTATTTTGGTTCTCCTGAAGAAAAGTATGTCATATTACTTAATGAAAACTGTTGGATGGATATTATAACAATTGACATCTTTATCAATTGGCAGTACAGGTCATTGCTAATGCACTTATTATTGCTGTTTCATGACTGTAATAGTGCATCCTTGACATAATAAGAAAAGTATTGAGCACTATTCACATTAAAATTATGTCTGTGTGATTTTCTTTAAGACAGATCAATGTATGCCATTGATGTCACTTATTTCACCTTCATATTCTTTTTGCAGAAGCAATGTGTGATAAGTTCCTAGTACACTAGACTGCTGTTGAAAAAACAGAATATATGTGAGATGTGGGTTTATGATGATACGTTGTATTGTGCAGACAGAATGTAGTGTGAGTTTGGATCCAGATTTGTTTCAAAGAATTCCAGAAGGGGAGGTTATGTTACAAAGACTGTGTTATGCCTTATGAAGTGCTTTGCATAGCCAAGAGTATCTTTACTTGGAAATTTGTGTATTCTCTTTTTAAAATCATCTATACATAATAAAATTTTTAAGTTTAGAGAAAGTAAGACATTCCAAGCAATGAAAAACAGTGAAGTTTTGTGGAATAATGTGTGGTGAAAGGGAAGATATAAAACTGTAGAAAGAACACATTTTACTAGCAGTCTAAAATGAGAAGATGGCTGGTAGGACCTGTAATCCAACAAAGGTAAAAAAAAAGTGCCATGCAAATGAGAACAAATTGTGCAAATGAAGGTTAAGAAATAGATAACAGCAACAACAGGAATCTTTTACATAAAAGTAATACAGCAACATTAATATAAAACAGTAGCAAATACTCATTTGAAGGGCCACCTGCATTTTAAAAAAATTCTTGGTATAATGTACATAGCAGACACATGTTCCTAAGTCTGTATTGTTCAGTTTAGAGATGGGCCCTTTGACAGTCAGACAAACAAATATCATTAATTAAATTAAAACTCTGGTAGAAAAGCAGGCATGAAATGAGGTGTGAATTTGAAAAAGCACTTAAATAAATGTTGACCTTCAAGTCTGCTTACAGTAGGGATTTGAACTTCCATGAAAAAATTACATTTTCTCGATTTCAAAATCTTTAACTCTTCAATCACAATCTTCTGTGGAATGGTTGTTTAGACACTTTACATGCAAGCATAATAGTTATCTGTGAATATTCAGAGTGGTTTAAACATGCTTTTTCTGTCTTCAGCATACAAAAGAACTTCTGCAAGAATGTATTCACAAAACGTGAGGAAAGTACTTTGAATGTTGACTGATAGCTATAATTGCTGATTTTGTTATTCAGAGAGAGAGTTGTAGAGAATGAAGTTATTTTATGGCTCGATATAAGCAGTGAAAGAGAATACACCAAAATGTTTCCCAACATAGTGTCAGTGGAACAAAATCAGGCAGAAAATACATAAAAGTATAAAAGATTGTGATGGAGATTTTAAATAATATAGGCTGCAGGATACTGTAGATATTTTTGTGACAATACTATGTTTATGACTTTGAGTGGTAAACATCATAGCCTGAACTCTCTTAGGTTTCACTGTGGTCAGAAATACTTCTTTATTCAGGTTTGAAATATATCTTTTTGTCTTTAAACATTAAGCAACTGAGTTTGCATTGCAGCTTAAGGGAATTAACAAGCAGGACTGATCTTCCTGAAATCCCCATTTACACCTCCAACTGCTTTCAGGGCCCTGCCACACAATCATTTAAGAAACAATGAATGTGGTGGATGTTCTTGCACTCTGAGTGCATAGAGGTAGAGGCTGCAATACCAATAACAAAGTCACGCTCACATTGGCTGGGTGGGATTTATGTCTGTGTTCATGTGAATTGAGATGGGTTAGCTTAAACCCAACCTGAAATTGGATGATTTTGTCCTGAAGTGGGGTAGGATAGAGAAAAAGAGGAACCTTCCTTTCTCATTCCAGCTGGGAGCACAAGATGTCTGCTACAATTACTGCATATAGGCTCACTGGCCTCTGGCAGGACAGCAATGAATTTCAGATCTGTCCTCCAGAGGGTGACAAGATTTGTGTTATCTTTCTACTCTCTTACCCTCTGTATTTTTGTACTCCAACCACTGGCAAGTCCATAGTGAAAATGATCAAGTCAAATGAAAATCAGCTACCTGGGCATCTTACCTCTAAATAAGTGCCTGTCTTCATTTTGTTTCAGTAAGGCAGGTCTAATTTTTCCCTTAGAAGAATTTTCATACTGTTATTGCAGTATGAAAGAAAGTGCACAGACAACTGAGATCAAAAAGAAGATGAAATAAATGTTGATTACATGATATTAAATTTTGTAATTAATGATTACAATTTTTAGTTTTGACTTATAGCACATACGAATAGTGTTAGGGGAATTTATCCAGCACCAGGCAGAGCTAGGGAACTGTATTTCTCTTTGAATTTACAATTCTGCTGTTTGAAGATGGGTTGAGGAAGAAAACTTTAGCAATAAAAAATGGACCATGTTGGTGGCTGGTATAAATCAGCTCTTGTGAAGCCTGTGGAGTATGCTGATTTAAACAAATTTTGGCGTATGTTCCACAATATTTCTAAACTGTAATTTCTATGTAGCTTCAGATGGCAATTTTTTTATTTGATGTAGCCAACAATTTAAAACACCTTATTTATTTTCTTAGCATATGTTTTTCTTCCTCTCTCATTTGTGCTTCTCTGTTTTTTCTGTAATGTCTTCTTTTTCACTCAGTAATGCGAACCGTCACACCTTGCATTGGGATATATTATGTCAACTCTATCTATTCTTTCATGTGCCATGTATAGTCAGTTCCCAGCTGATGTATTTCCTCTGTGGTATGAAGGTACTTCTTTGTTAAGACCCTTGGTGAAAGGGTTGAATACAGTAATAGCTCTGCAAAGATGACTTAGCAGCAAAATTTTACACCACTGTCTAAGCCTAGTGCACCCAGCAAAATATTCCATACACATACCTTGCATTTTGTGCAGCACTGTCAGCAACTCTATTTTTTTGACAATAGTTTCTGATTCTCTACATGCGATGTATAGAGTATTGGTCATGTCATTTTATTTTAAGGGAAAGCAAAGTAATATAGATCTCAGAGAAATGTGTTCCTAGTATGTCCTTTGCCTAATTTGAAGACAGACTCCAGAAATTCTCTAAAAGGGTGTAAAATCCTAGCAGTAATATCTCACGCTGGTCCTTAATCCTACTGAACCGCTCAGTCTCCGTATACAGGACTGCCAAGCAGACAGATTATGTCACCACAATTTATTTTAACCAGGAAGGTTAAACAACTGATATTTTATGGCAAGGATTCTATTTATTTTGACCATGTCAAAAAGTGTCATATTAATGTTAGTTTTCTGATTCAGTCAACGGGTTTTACTGTTTTGTTCTATCACAGAGTCAGCTGCAATAAAAGAAAACATAACAGCAGTAGTCTGGAGACAGGAGGAAGAAAGAATTTAGCAATAATATATGTGCAAAACAATAATGATCTGTTTACACACAGGTGCACACATACACAAACACACATAAGCACACACAAATATGATAGTATATTCTTGTTCTGAGTATTTGATCCATGTGGAACAGAATGGGTTTTTTTCCAAAGCTACATACTTTGACACTCAAAAGAAGAAATTTGCAAGCAATGAGAAAAGTATTATCACCAGGGAAGTGGAAAAGTTATACAGATTTCAAGAAATAGAGATATAAATGGACATATGAAGTTCCTGACTCAAAGTGATATACAAGATACATGGGCCTACAGGAATACAATTAATGTTTTCAGTAGGTTCCACCCTGGGAAGACCCCAAGGACTATTAAATAATGAATAAAATAACACCAACATTGATGAATTATTCACAATGCCATTTCCTGCCATAAACTCAATGAGTCTTTTCTGCTGAAAAAATATCAAATATTGGAAGCTGATATTTTTTCATATTTTAGCACTTCTAGCCTGTATGCAGCTAAAAACTCCATTAAAGCTTTGTCTCTGCTTTAGTAATATTTATTTCTTAATAAACAGTGCACAATAGAAGGAAAATATGTTTTTCCTTTTGCAAATTTTATTCAAAATAATATTTCAATATCAATAGGAGATAAATCAATTCTCCCTGCTTCTTGCATTTAGGACTACCGTTCACTCACATTTGGCTTTTCACATTTAATTATACAGATTTCTCAATCCATTAGTTAATATCTATTGAAACATAATGCTCAAACAAGAAGGTTCCAGGAGGAAATCTTGCCTGTTATATAATCAGACAGCTTCACAAACTCAAAAAATTTGGAGCTAGGACTCCAAGTCGAGGAAGGTAAAAATCCCAGAATGTGCTTAGGAAGAATATGCTGTGTGGCTACCAGTTTTAGGATTTACTGAGTCTGTTAGACTTTCAAAAGAAACTGTAGTTCACTGTTTCTATCTTTACTATTAATTGTAGTTAATAATAATAATTTGAAGTTACTGAGGGAAGTGGAAGCTCTCACAGAATACGAGACAGGTGTAAAACCTTATTCTTCCACAGAGATCTAGTGATTTAAGTTCAGTTTCTTTACTGGAGTAAAGCTCAACTTTAGAGACATTTAGAGGATCAGCCCTGTTGTCAGCTGATGATAAGATCAGAGTTGCAACCTGGATGCAAGGATCAGTAAGAAGCTTCCACAGCTCTTCTTATGTTAGATCATATATTATTTCTTGGGTTTCTCTGACTTTCTCACTTGCCTGGTAAGCCTATAGTGAGAAATGGTAAGAGGCAGAGAGAAAGGAATTATCTACCATGCCATCTTCATGTGCTTCTGGCTACAGCTCGTATCCACCCTTATTCACACATTATTAATGATTTCTACCTGAATCTATTCCTGTATCATCCAAAATGGGTTAGATATTCTATGAACATAGGAGAAGGGCACTGTTCCCACCCTGACTATTTAAAAGAAAAAAATCATCAGATGATTCATGAAAGAATCATTACTAAATGTTAACTCCAGTGAGCAAGCAACTCTTTGGGTCACATACACAGAAATTTTTGAATGTGTCTTTGGATATTTTGCTGGACAATTTCCTCCTATAATGTAGAAATGCTAATAAAGTTAATATTTCTGAAATTACCAAAGGAAATCAGAAAGGTCACTTCAATTTTTCTTTTAAACTATAGAAACTGCTCTGGTTTTGTAAGGTAAGTGTGTGCTCCCTGAGGCAGTGTGGAATGAGTAGTTAAGAAGAAAATACACATTTTTTTCATTAGAGAGAAAAAATCATTCTTGAGCAATTATAAAAGACATCATGTATCTCTGGATTCAAAGTAGCCCCTTCTTCATTGTAGTCAGGAAAAAAAGGATAAAACCATGAAAACATGCCTTTTTAAATTTTTCTTTTTTCTTTCTGATTTTTCTCCCTGCTTCATACAGATTCTGTTTTTACACTTGTATTAATCAATTAAGATCTCATATCAATGATTTATACCTATTAATGCTAGAATTTGCATTTACAATCAATTTTAAGTGAAATGCTCTCAGCACCAAGTTACAGAATAAACATAGTTTTATTCTTCCTTTCACATTCTTTTCCAAGTAATATCCCCCAAAATCTAATTCTTAGTCTTTGAATACAGTTCACCATTCTAAGAAGCTGTACTTGTATCTGGCAGCTCCAGCAGCAGCAGGAAAGCTGAACCAAATTGAAAATTATATGAAATATTTTACTGTCTTGATTTCACTCTTTTTACCCAGCTTTGAAAACTAGTCAGCAGGTGCTTTAAGTTAAAAAAAAAAAATACAAAACCCAAAAAACCATACAAAACTTATGTACAAAGTTGCCCAGTACAGGCAAATCAATGCTTACTTGGTGTGATAGAAATGAGATGATACAAATGCTATTTAATTTGAAAAAATTGCACATAATTTTCTCTTTCTTTTTTTTAATGATCTATCTGGAGGCTATGTTTATCTTGCCTTCAGGAGGCACTTGGATCTCAATTCACTTTTTCAGAGGTGGTTGTTTTCTGCTTTTCATCTTTGCATTGCAGGGCAGTAAATCAAGCGGGTCTGCAGTGCAACTTGTATGATGTGGTTAACAATTTGGGTTGTGTAGGGTAAGGAAGAGAAAAATGAAACCTGTGGCATGCCATCTCAGTTATCAAGAGTCTGTGTCCTCTGCTACAAGTCATCATGAGCACACATGGTCATTGTAATTCCATGCTGAATTCCTGTTGTATAGTAATACAGTATTCACTTGGCTGGCTAAAGAAAAAGCAGTGAGGTTTGAAGGCACAGGCTCTTCTGGGAGTCCAGATGCCAGTGACTAAGAGCATTCAGGAAGGAAATATATATGACCGTATCACCTGAAAGCAAGAAGGCCTAGCCATGAAGCTTACAAAGTTGTAAATACTTCAATTTCATTTGGTATATGCTGTTTTCATAAGTCAGTTTTTCCCACCTTCTTCAGAATCAGTCCTTTTTTTTTCTACCAAAGGGTCCTGACTACAAACCAATATCTAAAATATGACAATAAATGTACTCTTGCCAGAAAAGGGCCTCTGCTGCTTCTCAAAATATGGTTCTGTTGTCTTGAGGGCAGTGCCTGAAAGTGGTCACTCTTCCCTGGCTTTTCCTTCTCAGCCTTACCTTCTGGTATCCCTCTTGCCTGCTCATACCCTCTCTCTCTCCATGGGAACCTCATCCTGAGAAGTTTCTTTCAGACCTTTCATACTACAACAGACCTACCAGGCCTGGAATAACTTACAAGAGCAAAAATTGCACAGAACTCCTACAAGACATAATTATGTCTTCAGGAGCTTTAATAACTAAGGTCAGACTAATCTACAGTGACTTAAAAAACACCACAGAAAATACAAGACCACAGTAAAGGAAAATAATGTAAAGAAGATAATGAGTAGTAAACCTACTACTGCTGTAGTCTTGTTACAGAAAAAGTGAACTTGTCCCTAAACTGAGTCCCTAGGGAAAAGGTTTTGCCATTTGTCTTTTGGCGTTTTTAGTTTCAACTGAGTAGCTAGGTATGAGAAATATGCTACAGATTATCTTAATGTATCATTGCTGTACTAGGTTTGGCTGGAATGGAGTTGATTTTCTTCATAATTAAGCAGCCTGTATAGTGCAGTGTTTTAGACTGGTGATCAAAACAGTGCTGGTAACACACCACCAATAAAAAGATAAATTTTTTATGATATCGGGGCGGGGGGGTGTTATTCATTGTTCATTGGTCCTGGACACACCAGGACATCTAGGAAAGCATATAACATTGTGATTGAGGGGTGGACATGACCAGTTGAGACCATTGCACAGGTTATCTTGTGAATGCAAAACGTGACATAACCCAGAAAGACAAACAGGTCAAGCCTGACTTTCTGGCACGGAGGATGATAACTGAGATACTAATATGGGGAGGTCTGGCAGATTGATTATATCATACTGCCACGAACATTCGCCAAGGCAAACGCCACTTGCTTACAACAGCGGAAGCGACTACCAGATGGCCAGAAACATACCCTGTGACCCATACCATTGCCTTAAACGCCATTCTGGGCCTTGAAAAACAAGTCTTATGGCAACAAGGCACTCCAGAAAGAATCAAATCAGACTACAGGACTCATAGACACCTGGGCCTACTGTATTCCACTCTTTACTTGAACGGTTAAAAACTATACTTAGGAGTGATGTGTGCTGGGACCTTCAAGCATTGGGATACAAATCCAGCAGAACCCATTTGGCTTATTAACACTAGAGGATCTGCTAGTCGACCTGGTCCTGCCCAAACAAAACCCCTGCGTGCTGTGAAAGGACATAAAGTCCCTACAGTGCACATACGCAGCTGTGTGAGAAAGTGTGGGTTACTCTTTCCTTGGGAAAAGGCAAACCTATTCATGGGATTTCTTTTGCTCAAGGACCCAGCTACACTTGGTAGATAACACAAAAGATGGGGAAATGCAATGTGCACCTCAAGGAGATTTAACCTCAGGTGAAAATAACCCATGATCTGAGTTGTAGGTTGCCATTGTTGTATGCTGCCATAGTTCTATGTCAAAAGTACCAAGGCGGGAGTCACCCAAACCAATGGAGGCAACCAGGCAAATCTTGTAAGCAACCAGGCAAATGCAGCAATGATCCAGCCATCCAACACAGCACAACATCTCTCTTGTCCTGAATGACCACCACAACAGGTGAAACTCAAATCATGGAATAAATTAACTGAATGGATATTTGAATGGATGTCTGAATCTGGATGGTCCATAGACAAAGGGAATGACATCTGTGTATATGTCAAAGGGTAGGGAAGAGGGTGGTGGTGGATGAAAATACATTGAATAAAGTAGTACCTGAGCAGACAGTGTGGAATAAGGTAGAGATTGTACTAGGATGGAGTTAATTTTCTTCATAGCAGCCCATATGGTGCTGTGGGTTTTGTGACAGAAACTGTGTTGATAGCTCACTGATGTTTTAGCTGTTGCTGAACAGTACTTGCACAGCATTCAAGACCTCCTCTATTTCTCACTCTGACCCCGTAGAGTGTAGGCTGGGGGTGGGCAAGAGGTTGCGAGGGGATCCAGACAAGACAGCCGACCTGAATTAACCAGAGAGATATCCCATGCCATATAATGCCATGTTTAGCAATAAAGACTGGAGAGTGGCAGGAGTTTTTCCAATGTTGCTTTCACTTGGGAACTGGCTGGGCATTGATCTGCTGGTGGTAAGCAATTGGTTTGACATAATTTGGTGGGTTTTTTTCTTTTTTTCTTCACGTGTTGAAATGTTTTTATCTCAACCAACTAGTTTTCTCAATTTTGCCCTTCTGATTCTCTCCCCCATCCCACTGAGGGTGGAGTGAGTGAGGGAGCAGCTGGGAGGTCTTTAAGTAGCTCGCTGCTGAAGGCACACATCTGAGCAGGACACCTGGTCTGCAACTCCCTATTCATTCATTTGAGAAAAGGATTTAAATTAAAAGTTTATATTCTGTGGAGAAACCTTACATGCTGTGTGTAGCCATCTATATGTTGAAGAAGTGTCTTCCTCACTTCAGATGACAGGTGTTCATTGGAGAAGATATTGAGTACTGGATTCTCCCACTTGAGGAGAGGAATTCTGAGGAATAAGATTTTTTATTTGTTCTTTTTCCCTCTAGCCCAAAAAAAACCCCTGAACTTTTTACACATAGTATAATTTTTAGAAAAATGAACATCCTGTTGTTAGACTGATAACAAATTAGGCTCAAATCTTTGCCATGAGAGAAGTAGCAAAATTTGTGTCCTGGACACATTCTTTTTAGGACTGTAGGGTTAACGTGTACGGAGTCAGATGGCAATAGTGGTGGTGGACATATCCTCCCTTTCCTTATGTAAAGCCTTTTATTTTACATACACAGGAATAACTCAGATTCAGGTTTAAAAAATGTTTTAATTGCCAAAATGAAAAAAGAGTGGTTGGGCACTAAGCCAAAAAGTCCATTACTTGTAAAGGTTTATCTGAGAGGAAATGACTCAAAAGCAGAACTCTGTAATGAAGGTGTTGTCTCTAATGGATTAAATAATGCCACAATTACAGTAAAAGAATAATTCATAGTTTGAAAACTTCAGATGACACAGAAAATTTTTAAATGAAGAAATTATTAAAGTAAATTTGTTGCATTCCTCTGTAAAGACCAGTTCACAAACACATAAATACATATGAAATTAAGACTGAAAATTTTCCAGGAAGTTATTTTGGACTTGCAGTGCGAGGGATTGTTTTGACAAACTTTTCTACCTAACACAGGTACAGATCAACCTGTCAGTGTAAACAGTTTGGCTAAACTAAAGTCAGTATACAACATGTGAGTAGCTGGCCTATGCTCTTTACACTAAAGCTAAGAGACAGCACCTGGGCATCTAATATACATTGTTAAGGCTAATTGACAACTACCTTAAATAAATAGATTATCTCCATTTGTGGTATGCTGCGTAGGAAACAGAGGAAACTTCACAGTTTATTGCAAGCACTGAAGTGAAGCAGTGTTTTTTTGTCTCAAGATAAAATGACCACATTTTTAAGAATGACTTCTGTAAATGTTCTTTCAGGCTCTAGTAGCCCTTTTCTAGAGCTATAAAGTGGATAAAAACCCCTCTTCTTAACAAAATAGGAGCTGCTTATTCTTTTCTGGGAATCAGCAGTTCCCATTTGAATTCAAAGAGAATACAAGCACATGCAAGAGCAAAGTTCTTTCCGTTCAGATTCAAAGCTGGAAAATAACAGAAAGGAGATATTATCTCTCAGAGCCACTTCTCTTGTGCGTTTTGTACATAACACAAACAAAATTTTATTTTTAAAGAGAAAACAGTGCAGAGTATCTATTTGATTATGCTAAATATGAAAAACCTGGGAGGTAAAAATATTCAGTTTTGTTGTGAAGACGATGCACAATTTGATCTCATTGACATCATGCAATTATGATCTCGCTCATAATTTAATATTTGTGTGATGTTTAACTGTGACTGTCGGTTACTGTACTACATGCACAGCAAGGAGACCAGGTCTCTGAAAAGTGGGTAGGAGAATCCTCGTAACAGCTTAGAAGCAGAGGTCTGGAGAACTGCAACAACTATTATGTACAAAGAGAAGAAAGAACCTGGACTATTTCACTTAGCAGCTTTAGAAAGAACTTAATGGAAAATAAAACACTATAGCAAATAAAAGCCAGATGTCTGACAGCAAATCTCCAGGGCCATGGAGGGAGGACCACTCCTACACCCAAAATAGACATGATAGAAAGGAAAGAAATGCCATCTTGGAAAAAAACACCATTTGAAATAATGTCCTCCAAAATTTCAACTATAATATTTTTCAAGGAGAACGATTTCATAAAAACAGAGGCTGTGGTAGCAAAACCAGAATGAAAAATTCATCTGGAAAAGCCAGTTTTGAATTTGAACTGACACAAACCTGTCAGAGAAGTTAGTGGTGTCCAAATACCTGAACTCTATCTCTTCCTTTCCGCTGGCTGCTGCAGAGATCAGATTATTAGTGTGTTCCTGGTAGCAGGAGAAGGTGCAGCAAGGAATGTCCTTTTCTCTCCATTATAAATATTTTTTTCTGAGGAGCAGCTACCCAGAACACTGAGGAAAAAGTATTTCCATTTCATGGGATATCTCCACCATCTGTGAACATCCGATACTTCTGGAATGTGATATAGATGCAGGAGCATCTCTGAGATATTGAAGGTGAACGTTTTTGGTGCAATCGCAGAATGTGAGAAAAGCTGTAGTGATCTAACCCACCATCTGGTCTCTAGTAATAACCATGTAAAATAGAAAGACTTGCAAGCACCACTTCCCTTCCCCAAACAGTCACCCATTCGCACATTACAGTTCAATAATTTAATTCTATTTCTTGCATTGCCCTAAAATCCAAACACTTTCACTCACAGTTTATGGAAGTTAGATTAAGAAGTGGCCTGTATGGTTTTAGACCAAGGAAATTCAGATATAAAATAGAATATACTGGCATTAGCCTAAATAATCAATACTATCTTTAAGTGTGGGTTTAAATCAGATTTTTGGTCCTATTTCATCACGGATTTATATGGTCAATGAGAGTCTACAGGCTTTTGAAGATGAAAAATAAAAAGCTCTGATTAACTAGCTCTTCCAAAACCAAAACCAAAACAAAACAGAGAATAAGCTGTACCCAGTCAAGACTGTGTGTATCTCTCATTAATTAATTGTGATGAATAATGAGAGAGAGGCTGGGTTTTCTTTCTGCTCTACCTTTAGCAGAAAGTAATTCTTTTGCCTGAGAGCCTCTGAAAGAGCTTAAGCTTTAAATCACCATTTTTCTCTCATGAAAAGACTTTATGCTTTCCTCACTGACCTCTGTATTCACTATACAATACATTTATACTTGCTTAGGAGCTTTGATTCAGGTTGAAAAAAGTAAAGGGGCATCTCACTCTTAATTGACTTAGGTGTGATATTTCAAACCCATTCATCTAAAAATGGTGCAGAAAAAGGCATTGTCTAGAATGAAAGATACTTATTACAACCTCTTACTTAAGTATGGCTTATATAGCTGTGTTCTCTTTTCTCTTAACTTTGCACATCTTTTTCATTTTGCCTCTTCTTCTCCTCATTCTCCTTTTTTTTTTTTTACTAACTTTTGTTAGCATGGCATTTCTTCAATTTATATGTAATTTACTTTAATTTGCTGAAAACACATACAGCAGAATTCTTGTGCAATACAATACAATGCAATACAGATTGCTCAAAAGCAGACTACTTGTATACAGCATACCAGATAGTTTCTTAGTATCTGGTGTTATAGTAGTAGTGTACAATACAAAAAAAGTGGCAGTAGAAGCTGTTTTCTTTCTGGTGTACATTTAAAAAATCACCATCAAAGTCACTGGAGTTATTTCACATTTATTCAAGTCTGTGTGAGAACTGAATGTGCCAATCCTTTAATTTAACTAAGCTTTTGCCTGTAAAAACAAAATGGACTACATTTCCTTCCTGTTGTATTTCAGTCTACTCAGTGACAATACGCAGGCAATAAATCTGGCATACTGTGTGTGGAATAGGGAAAGCTCCAAGGAGAACCAGGCAAAACCAGACATAACTCTGTCAATCTTCTGCAAAACTGGAGCCTGGATTTGGAATGTAGCTTATGCAAAAAAGGAGGATCATACGTATTTCAGAATAACACTACACTGTTTGGTCTCATTCTTCACTTATCAAGTGGCGGTGTCCTCTGAATGAAACCTGCAGAGTTACACTAAACCAAGACAGTAGGCACTTTGTGTCAGTGATTTTAACAGCACCTTTACTCATGTAAGCAAGAGAATTAGATTCACAAGTCTATCCAGAGGTTTATTAAAAGCAATCAAAGTAATATTTTAAAGGAGTTCTTCATTTAAGGAGAATAATTGTAGGAATCTGCACTTATATTTTGGGAATTAATATTCTCAGAAATGGTCACTGGGTCATGTTCTGTTATTTTCCTTCTGACATCTGTTATTCAGAATAATTCTTTTCTGTGCTGGAGTTTAGTTTTTAAATGTACTATTCTTTGTAGCTGATGCTTACAGAAGTCAAGTTTTAAAAGTACAGTGAATTCCCCGATCTGGCTGTCACACAGACAGAGTGGTAGGGTAGATTCTGATGAAACATTTCTGATTTTCCTTCCTGACTTTGAAGATATTGGTCTATTCACCACTTGAATCAGAAAGGCCGCTTTACAACATATGTGGACTCCCTGCCATTTTTGCCATCAGAGTTCGCAAAATAGTATTCAAGTGATTGATGAATATGTTGCTAGTCATCTGCCTCAAGCATTTATTTACAGCCTTAAACACCATACGGATTTAAGGATATGTTGAGTTTTCAGTTACATTGATCTAAACCCAGAATTATCCCTGTGAACTCTGTGAAATTAACCAAAAGTACATACATGACAGACAAATACTTCCTATCACATCTATTCTGTTAAACACTGTCCCTGCCAGGTTGGAATTTTGCAGCTTAGTCCTGCAAAACTAAATTTCAATGGTATATTAAAATATTCAGCATTAGGACTGCATAGCTTAATCACCTTCTGACAGTCAGGAATGCTTCCAAAACTTAGCAATGTACCATGATCTCAGGCTGGCGCAATGGTCTGTTCAGGGAATTTATGGTCTTCATTACCCAGAGAATCCCTGAACCACCTCTAACTTAGACCTGCTCTGAATCAGTCCCTTTTCCCTCTCCAAGATGAGAATTTTTCAAAACTGGTACCTACCAGTGCTATATGAAGACAAGAAAGATATTGCAGGATAGTTTTAATGCACAAAATTAAGTTCAGCTCTGGGACACAAGGCATAATATTGCCCTAGCTCCCTCCTGCTTCCCTTATTCCTTCTTCTCTTATTGCTGTGCTCTTGACAGTGGGGGCAATTACTTTGGTTATGTGATTGGCAATAGTTTTCTAGAAGGAATAATGATTTTAAAATTTACTTCCTCAATTTCTTGGGGAAAAATGTGATTTCTAGACATGTTTCAAAACCACTTTGGTCAGGAACTTAGGATTGGATAAGATGAACAAAGATTCTACTGATTAAGCTAATTTTGCTTTTTCGTACGTTCTTGCTGATGAGTGTTATGGTAGGTGTTATCATGGGTGATAAAGGTGTCACCTTTATCATGTGCTTACTTTGACTGGGTGAAAAAAAATAAAGTCTCCAAGTGCCCTCGCAAGTAAATAAAATTCTGTTTACTCAGGCTATTTTTAAAATCTCAGCCTATGGAAAAACTGTGCATAAGTCCAGTAGAAGATGCTACTGTTGAAGGTTATGGAATGGAATGTGAACAAGCCAATAATTTTTTCTCTATCACACAGAATTTTTAAATTATAACAAACTGGTTTGCATTGAATAAGAAAAGCTTGGGGGGGGGGGG
>Ga0065711_1034937_pt1 | contig 23032 bp, 11 predicted proteins | sample Hoacrofraction12_FD_59098 | JGI IMG/M metagenome (GOLD analysis project Ga0065711, IMG submission 59098) | Hoatzin crop microbial communities from Cojedes, Venezuela - Epithelial fraction 12 v2 (version 2) | ecosystem: Host-associated > Birds > Digestive system > Esophagus > Crop | place...
GGCCGCCCCTCCCGCCCTCGTCCCCCCGCGGCGCGGCCGGGGCGGAGGAGGCCTTGGCGGGGAGGGCGCCGGCGGGGCGGGGCCGGGGGGCACCGCCGAGAACCAGCGAGGGGAGGCCCCAGACAGCCGCCTCGTTAGCGCAGTAGGCAGCGCGTCAGTCTCATAATCTGAAGGTCGTGAGTTCGAGCCTCACACGGGGCAAGGGCGGGTTGCTGTTTTTCTTCACGCGGCGGGACGAGCCCGTCGGCTTTGTCATTGCTGTCGTGACTTAGGCAGCTGTAGCTCCAGGGCTGCAAAGGGCCTGTACGTCCGGGTTGTGGGCTCACGGAGATAATTACTTCAATGTATATGGTTCAAAAAATGTGCTTATGCATATTTACAACCACAAGATTTTACGAACCATAAGCGCTTATGCATACGGCCCTACGTGCTGGTCAAAAACTTCTGGGGTTTATTTGTATATTTAAAGGGAGAAAATGATCAATCAGATGTAAAGTCCAAGACGGTCATCAGAAAAAGGCAGCCTTCTCACCCACTCCTCCCGCTTCCCGAAGATGATCTTTGCTGGGTGTGTTTCAACCCCTGTGAGAAGGAGCGACGCCTCTTCCCCCGCGCCCTGCCAAGAACGCCGTGGGTCCTGGTTGCTATGGACATGACCGTTCCCGGCTCCAGACGCAGAGGATGTTAGCGTGAGGACAACCAAGCACCTCTGCGCATTTAGGTCTTCGTTTCGGCACGGTCTGGGTCTGCGCGGTGCTTCAGCACCACCAGCGGGGCTCCCACACCGCTGCCCCGAAGAGCGTCGGCAAAACCCCACGGAAAGCAGACCGAGCTGCGTTCCGGCTCCTCACCTGTTCGCACAGCCAAGCCTCCTCCTCTACCAGCAATGCCTGTAACGGTTCTGAGTGACTCGCTTCATCTTACCTTGCCTCACTTTTTTGCCGTAACATGGCCTATGTTCTACTCTTGGGTCAAAACCATCAGCCAGTGAAAGTCAGCCCGGCGGCATGGCGAACGGTGTATTTATTTAGCTCCTCTCTCCCCTTCGCACAAAATGAGCCCACTAATATGTGTAACAACTGCGCGTATCTGGCTCTCAAGGGAACGGGTTTTTTTCTCTGCAAATTTCTGTTGCAACTTGTAGAATTCACTTACACCTCACTGACAAAGCCAACATTTTAACGGTGGTTTGTTTCTTCAAGTCACTGCATTCACCAGAACAAATAAAGTGCACAAACACTGCAAGTGTAATAACTGTAAAAAGTGAGTTTATTTTAGAAGTAAAAATAGCATTACAGTTACCAAGAAAATAATGAGAAAGTTACAAACAACACACATTTTTCTCGCTAGCATTTTATTTTTATATAAAAATATTTCCAAAGACCTTTATAATAAACAATCTATGGTTAGCCCTTAATTACACTATACAAACACAGAGTTTCACTAATTAATAATTCGAAAGTACAGCTGAAGCCCACAGCAAACCATCTCAAGGTGTCCACTTTGTAGCTTGGAAACAAGCTGGAGGACGTCTAGTTCGAGCCTGGGAGGCAAGCTTTTGTCTGAGCCGCCGGACTTCCGCCATCAGCTCCCGCTCCTGGCATGCCAGTGCTTCTCGCCTTCTGTCTAAAGACACTGAAGTACAAGAAACTCCGACTTAACATTGCAACAAACGGCCTTCCATAAACACCATGAAAAATAGTACAAATTTAATTTTGTAAATAAATACTATGGGAAAGCAGGTTCCTCCGGCACGGAACTGCTGTGCTTCACTGGCACCACCGTACGCAGGACAGCCCTACGGCCCCTGCGAGCAAGGTCTCTGAAAGTGGTGCCCGTGTTGCATTACGGAAGGGTCAGACGTGATGGGTCGCTGCGACAGGTCCCTAGCTACGCGTTTCCCATTGCGGGCAGGGTTTTGTATGCGAGACGCGTGTGATTTTAAACTGTGCTTTCGCTGGCCATGGTGGCTGGCGCAGCCCAGAGCAAATGGCTACAGACTAATGGCTGACTATAACTCTCAGTAACGTTCTGATGAAAGACAGTTCTACACCTTCTCAACATCCCCAGATCATTCATAACTACGAAGACAGAAAAAGCACAGGTAAAATGACCAGGTCGTAATGGGATTAACTAGCCTGAGGTTTAATAGGCCCACTCTCACAACGCGACACACTTCAGGCGCTTCCTACCCGTGCTGTCCCTGATAGCAAAGACTTTTTTTCAGGTGTGAAATTTTCAGGTGTGAAATACAATACAACAATAAACCAGTTTACAACCCACTAAACACCTGCACAACCAGTGATGACTCCATTGCACACTGAGGTGTTCCAGTAATGCTTCTGGAACTGAACATGGAAGAGAAGAGCGTCCTAACTTAGAAACTTACCGTGTGATGATGACTCTGATGCAGACAAATCATTCAGACAGATGTTTCCGAGCCTTGGCACCTGCTGGTGTTCTACCCCTTTCTCTGTACGTCCAGCCCTTAAATCACGCAGTCTCTCTGTGGGAAAAGGAGAGAAGGCTTCTTTGTAAATTAAAAGTGTTTAAATTTCTAGTGAATTTTTCTAGCTTGAGGTGAAACAGTTTTTATCCAGGAAGCCAAACTGGAAAAATCACTCACTACAGCTAATGGCAAGTACAATTTGCACAGAATTAGAAGTCAACGTTTCTAGTCTATGGGTCAAAGCTATGCATCACTGCATTTCATTTTAACAAATTACAGCTCCACATGTGCTGTTTCTTCCTATATAATTAATCTTCTGACAAATGAGCCACTAAGATCATCTGGAATACGGCTACTCATACTTGCAGTTTTAGGAGGAGACACCCACTTTAATAATTTGCAGTTGCAAATTACTCCATATTAAAGACATTAGGCAAATAAGGGCAAAGTCTGAAAAAGTTCGCCCAAAGCACTATTAATCACCTAATGTTAATACTAATCGCCAATCTTGTGTGAGCCTTGCAGAGATGGAGGAACAGGAAAAAGATCTGCAAAAACTGCAGCATTTGAGAAGGACGTACTGGCCAATTCTGCAAGCGCATAACTGCTTTTTTCCTGTGAACAAACACTTGGCAAAGTCACTTGCTGGCAGTGAGTTTGCTGTTCTTTACATTAGGTGATAGAGGATTTCTCAGGGATGCGAGGTTACGATCAGCTTAAGCTGATCTAAACCTGTGCTTCTACAAAAAATGCCATTTATATGACTGCATCTGATAGACATCAAACTGAGACCCCTTTCCAAGTCTGGCCTGGTTTCATGAAAGAATACTGCCAAGAAGTACTTACGTAAAGGAAGTAAACTTAAGTTTATCCCTAATATTGGACACTTAGTTTGCATTCAGTTGCTGAATGTTTCACGCCAGCGCCCACGGAGGAGAACTGCACTATCTACATGCTCACCAAAATAGCCATCTTCTCTTTGCAGCTTTTCAGCCAATTCTAATGCGTCATTCATTTTGTCCTCTAAAAACTGCTTCCTGTGCTCATGGGCAGCAGCAGCAACCTTCTGCTCTTCTTCCAGTTGAGCTTTTTTCCATATAACTTCTTCCCACTGTGCAACACAGATATTAAATGTGTCCTCAACAGACGTGTGGCAAGGAAAAAGCAGCAAATAAAACCATCTGGATTATTATGGACTAAACTTAATTCTCAAATCAAAATATATGTTTTCAAACTGAATGAATGTTTGTTTTTGAAAAAAATCTCATTCAAACACCTGGAGAAAGGTAAAAGTCTTGGGTCAGAAAAAAAAAAAAATGGGAGGAACTTACAGAATTAGGAATATGCTTTCCTAAGCCTAAAACATTCTCACCAACTTGCTCTACTGCTTCCAGAAACTTCCAGTCAAAACAGGAAAGGAGATTCCTAACAAAATATTTCTTCAACGCCTTTCGGTTTTATGTTCTACCATGTTATGGGCAAAAGACAGTTACATTTACGCCAGTCCCACCTAGAAAAAGAAATAATGCAAATACCTTTTTGTCTTCTGCTTCCCTCACGGCCTTCAGCAGTTCAGCTTCCTTCACCCTGTTGTCGTGCAGGAGCTTGGCTATCTCGTTGTAACGCTTCTCACGGTCCTGATCATCACACCTGAGTTTATGCAACGCTTGCAACCTCCAGTCGGCGTCAACGCGTTTCTGCTCTGCTTTGGCTAAATTTTCTTCAGTCACCTAATAAAACAGCTTTCTTACCAGGAATGCATTTACTCTATTTCAAGTACCCAGCGTGGCACACAGACCAGGGCAGATGACCTGAAGTGTTTTCCAGCATCACTGATAGATACCCCTGCTGGGACACTGCGCCTGCAGTGCCCCTCCTCCACTCAGCACAGCAGGCTGCCTCATCTATTGGGGCTTTCTGCTGCTGCTTCTTCATCCTTCTTATTCTTTCCCTTATTGAGGATCTTTTTTTTCCCCTAATCTTTTGGAAAGATGCATCAGCCCTCTCCATGGTTTAGGGGATTTTGCTTTCCTAGCATGGATTTAATACGATTTACAGGTGCAATTAACACAAGATTGATACCTGGATGCCAATACTCCCACCCACATCCATCTGCTTCCAAAAATCGAAGGCTGTTTACAAAAATTCAGACCCATATGTTTATTTCTAGATAAAATATAAATGCAGGTGCCAAGCATATGGGCAGTGGGTTAGCTGCAACTATTTTTCCAACTGTGCAGTTACAAGTTCTGAGGTTGAAAATCTGAACGATTCCTAATGTCAAGCTACACACATTTATTACTGTGATCCAGAAGACAGCTTCCACAGCTGAATTCCCTGCCAAGTACTACCAGCTGGAAGTTCCTTTGAGGCTTACTTTTGTTTTATTATGGTTACAAACAAAACGTGTTCCTTAGCAGAAGGATGACTTATTCTGAAAAGCACTTTTGAGTCTCATATGCCTTCTAAGTTCCGAGAAGTAACGAAAAGTCAATATTCATGGCAGGCCCAGAGAACTTCAGTATTATATAACTGTGTGGACACTTCAGTCAGGTTTTTGAAAACCTCAAAACTTTAAACATACCATCATAATCTGCTAATACAGGTATCTACAAATCAGATTTCTTTAGAAAATATTTTCATATTAACTTGAACCACTTGATTGCAGTTAAAACACTATTAACTAGTACTACTTGTACTAGTCACCATACAAACTCTGCAAAATACACGTTAAGATCCAATCATCTTACTATCTGAGCTTTCTGTTTTTCTTCTCTATCTATTTCCACCAGTCTCTGAACAAGATGATCTTCCAGATCCACCTTCCTTCGACGGGAATCTACCTCTTCTTTCATCTCCTTTGTAACTGCCTCTTGATCTTTGATTAGATGCTGCCAAACACACAAACATAAATTACTATTGCTAAGCTACTAACCTACATTTGTAATTCTGTCTGTTTAACATTTATTAAATTTTCATTGAACTAGTATTTGAATATATCCACACATCTCATCCCGCTACATATCATAACTTTCCAAGAAAGTGATCGTCCCTGGTGTTATATGCACTTGGAATTACACTAAGCCTGAGTCATCACAGTGGTCTCGCAGGTTGATGCTGATGTTATTCCATCCCTGGATTACAGTGGAGCACAAAAGAAGAATTCCAATTTAAATGAATTAGATTAATCGTGAAAATATTCTGCACTTTTAGGGCACATTTTAACCAAAACCCCAAAATGTTTCACAAATATAAATCACGTTTCTTGGTATACAGACTTGTAATAAACACATCTGCAGCTTGAATGCAGAGATGATTTGCCAAAGTAGTACAAATCAGCAGTAGATCTAGAAACAGAATTTTTACTCTCACCCCCTTTTCTTCACATTCATCAGGGCACATCTATACAGTGTTCTGGAGAAGTCAAAACCCCCTCCCAGGCCTGTGGGAATCTATTGAGCTGTGTCAGCAGGGTACTGAAGCAAAGTTACCATACACGTCCTTCTGAGCCTGAGTATTGCCCCTCACTGACGGCTGTAAAAGAGTCAGTTCCCGGCATGGCAGGGAAAGCCTGCCTGTCAGACTCTTGTGGGCAGACACATATCCTGAGTTAGTTAACTAATTGCTACCCTGCTAGTCTAAAGAGGATGATCACTGCAGAATTAGTTCCCTTAGCTGACTTTATACATACTGGAAGACAAATGAGCCTAGCCTGGTTTGTGTTACGTGGCATTACAGCTGGCTGTGTATTTAATAAAGAAATTCTAAAAGAAATTTAGCCCAGTTGTGCGCAGCATGGGTTATAAAAAGTCTATGGCCCAAAGCTTTAAAAAGCCAAATATAAGCAGACACATGTTTCAAAATAAGGGTGAGCTATCTGGATGTCCACTTCTGCCTGCACTCCATCGGATCTGCACATATGCAAGACAGGCACCTGCAGCTTCTAAACACTTCACTTGCTATTTCTAACCAAAACGGACATTGATAAAGCCCTTCATTGGCAGCCTTGCTTGTCAGTCATTTATAATAATTAACTCATATTTAACTTTAAACACTGTCACTGATTAAAACACTTTATTACTGAATAGTGATCTTTCTGAATTACAAGTCAGTCATTTGAGAAAGAAACTGCACATTCCACAGGAGCCATCCATTCCTCTTTGCTTAATCATGTTGCTGTCAATTAGATATTTTTTCATCAACGATATCAATCTGCTATACTGTTGTCTCCAGAACACGTAGATATATCTGAATATCACAGATGAAAAGGTGGGAGTTTCTGGGATGAGGACCATATTTTTATATTTTTATATTTTTATTCTTTCTTATTTACACATTCCTTGCTTCTCTCAACCAGCTGAGCACACAGCTAACCCCTGCAGCAACCAAATGACACCTCTGCACAGGAGAATAATAAAATAGGGAGGCTAGGGGTATTTTCTTCCAGAAAAACACATAATGGTGAGTACTACTAATGCTTTTATCAACAGAGGGTTTATTCTAAAAAACAATGGGGGGGAGGGAAAAAAGCCCACGTTTTCCTCACAAAGCCTGTTTGAAAGAACACAACCAAATCAGAGAACTGCAAAAGAAGAATCATTAAATATATACTATATCTGTACAGTTCCCTAATAATTACCTGTTCAAAAAGCTGTCTTCGTGATTCAAGTTCCATCCATCGTACTTCCATATCTTGAACAGTGGCAGCTGTTTCCTGCTCTCTCATGGATGCCTTGAGAAGAGACACACATGAAAATACAGTAAGGGAGAAATTCTTATCCCTTAAAAAAAAACATATCAAGAAGAATGTCCAAAACCCCAAACCACACCCTACTTCTAAGTTCTAGTTAACCTTCTGTCACACCATGAATAATGGAAAATATTGCATATCAAAAGTACAGGGCGAGGTGGAGCAGAGCAGGCTCCGGGGAGAGCTCATTGCGGCCTTTCAGTACTTAAAGGGGGCCTACAGGAAAGAGGGGGACAATCTTTCTAGCAAGGTCTGTTCTGATAGGACAAGGAGTAATGGCTTTGAACTAAGGGAGGGTAGATTTAGACTGGATATAAGGAAGAAATTTTTTACAATGAGGGTGGTGAAAGACTGGAACGGGTTGCCCAGAGAAGCAGTGGAGGCCCCATCCCTGGAAACATTCAAGACCAGGTTGGACAGGGCTCTGAGCAACCTGGTCTAGTTGAAGATGTCCCTGCTCCCTGCAGCGGGGTTGGGCTAGATGGCCTCTAAAGGTCCCTTCCAACCCAAACTATTCTACGATTCTATGCAGAGGCACAGGAATAGTTTTGCATCCAGCCAAGCACGGTAGGGAAATGTTGGATTCGATCTCGCACTAATAACGTGCCAGCTGCAGCTCCTAATCGAATAAGGAGTCTCTGAACCCAGAACGTTGTGGAGGACAGCACACGGACAGGGAAGTGGCCACTCCACATCTGGCAGAACCTGTGCTGAGCTGGAGCTAATGAATGTTCCACCGCCCAGACTGCGGAAACAAACACGCAGCTGCACTGCGCTCTGCAAAGTGTGGTGCTGAGACATGAGGAATGTTCCTGCAAAGGCTCAATTCGTGCCCACGAGGTTCAAAAGCTTCCACTCTCAGCATCTGCATGCCACGGTGCTCGAGCTAACAACATGGAAACAGAGGCAGGCCTGGCCAGAAGCTGCTGCGGAGCCTCTCAATCAATGGCAGAGTTAATTTGCAATCTGGACATACAGCCCACAGACAGCTGAGAATTCACTATTCGTTTAAGGAGCTCATTACATTTTTCAACACTGCCAATACACAGACGAATCCGTCTTTTCTCAGGAATTTCGCCAGTTAAAGCAGGCCAGTGGAACATAAGAAGAGCCAAATAAAACTGTTGAATTATGCATTTACCACTTAAAGCAATCCATCTCATGCTAAATACACCTCTGGGCTCACAAATCACAGTATATCAACTGAAATTTCAGTTACGCATTTTTTCCTTGTTTATTTTCACTAATAAACCTTCCAGAAAAGAATTGTTTGAGCAATACTCAGCTTTTCTTGCAATTTCGTCATCAAGACGTTTCAGTTCCATTTGACGCTGATCTTGCTGGTATTTCAGAAAACGCCTTCTCGAAGCATCTAGAAATTGTAATTCCTTTACTTTCAGTTCTTTTTTCACAGCAGCTAGTCTTCAAAGCCAAAACAAACAGAAACAAGGGAACTTGTATATATAAAAGGTCAATACCAAAGAGCACAAACTTGTACTGCAGTTATCCATCAGTTACTATGAGCTAATCTCCAATTTACAAAGCTCAGGACAGTTTCTTTCATTCTTGTAAATTGTCCAGTTTTCATTTACGAGACAAAACTAAATTCACCGACACACAGACATCCTCTAATGGCAATGCCCCCAGTTAAGCTCTGGAGTCCTGTGCTCTGTTTCTGTTCTACTTTAACAAGCACTAGTTTATTCTTAAAACGATCCAGAACAGGAATCTAATCCTCAGAATAATTGCAAGTGCCCTGGTACCTCTTTCTGCACAAAATTAGTCCCAAGTTCATTTGGAAAATCTCAAACTCCTTCAAGGAGCAAAACCACAGACTCAGGAACCAGTTTATGAAGAAAGGCTCACTGTCCTCTTTTTTAGAAAAAAACTTACTTTGTAGGTTCCAGAGGTTTGAGAGAAGGGCCTGTAGATGTGGCACTTAGTGACATGGTTCAGTGGTGGACTTGGTTGCCTTAGATCAATATTTGGACTTGATGATCTTAAGGGTCTTTTCCAACCTAAATGATTCTACAATTAGTTGTAGTTTATCTAAAAAAACTATGGAGATGTTGAAACTCTCTTAAAAAGGTACAAACCAACAGTTCAGATTCACTACTATCACAACTCTCTGTTCAGCAACTGACATACAAAGCAGACTTTTTTCTAAATCCACTAGAAATACAAGAATGTGTACAGTCACTGACACTGTAAGTGACTCTTGTATTGGCAGTGTAAGTCTGCCCACAGTGCAAGTCTGAAGTCTCAGCGTGCAAACACACAGCAATTGACTGCTTAAGAGCATTCACAATCCAAAGAGACCAGACCTAAAGCTGGGAGCTGAGACAAAAATATGAAGTGACTTGGCCTCTAACCTGCCGTATTCCCTCAAGCAAGGCAGTACTACAACCCAGATCACTTCATTCCCACACCAAAATCTGATCCACCAGACCACAGTTTTCCCACATAGCAATTTATATAAATTAGTGGTTATTTCTGCTTTACTCATGGTTTAAAATGTCATAGCAGGATACAGTAGCCAGGCCTCTAATGCTTGTTACCTCTGCCTCCGTTCTGCAAGCTTCTCTTCTTCTTCCAGTAGCATTTTTCGCCTCTGTTCTTCGGCTTCTCGAAGTAATTCCTGCTTTCGATACCAGGCTTCATCTTCTGCTTTCTGTTCCTGTGCTTTAGCTTCCAATTCATGTGCTAATTGTCTAAATGGAAGGAGATCATATTAATAATTCAAGCCAAGTATCAAGAAATTATTTGATTACTTAGAAATTGGTGACAGTACTAGCAAACAAATGCTGAAATGAGATGTCATGAAAGAGTATGACATCCCCTTTATGTACTGATAAGGTATATGAGGAAGAGTAACAATACTGACTGTTACAGACAGCAGGGCATTTCAGATGAGTGCAGACATTTTCTTCCTCGCATTCTTAACAAATAGTTTCTAAAGGTGCCTTGGCATCATGATACCCACTGATTTCAATTATTTTTCAATAGCAAGCTAAGAACTCCCTTCACAAAGTTAGCCACTACAAGGTCAAGGAAGATTTAAGCTCTGACTTATGAGCTTTCAAGTCTGAAGACTTGCAGCCCGATATTTTCTGTGAATTAACAAACATTTTTTGTTTAAGATAAGAATACCAATTTAGATTAAAAATGTGTCATACATTAATAATTCATAACCTTTAGCAGCTATTTAAAATCATCTTCCTGAATTTTCTTCATTGTGTCTCTTCTCAAGCATACACATTGCAACAGAAAAAGGCAATTGTGTCCACTTGTCCCTCCCAGTCTGATACTGTCTTCAGCTTTCCCATTAATACCTCTCTCGTAAGTATTCAATTTCATCCTGTCTGATCCTCTCCCGTTCCTGAGTTTGATAATCCACAATGAACTTGGGGTATTTATTAAACACAGGGTACTGTCCTTTTGTAAGTGGTACGAAGTCATCAAGCATACGCTGTGGATGGATATCTAGTGGCGTAGCCTCCATAAGATGATAAGCTTCTTTAATCACAACATTAATGTCCAGGTTGTTACGATGATGAAAGAAATACTGTAAAAGACATGCTTCCATTTACATTCTACAAAAGACTAAACAAGTTTTTAATACACTTATTTACAAATAATTAGGTAAATTAGCAAGATCTGTATTTTAAAAGTTGATTTAAAAAGGGATTATTAAGTCAGCCCTACCAATTAGTAAAATATCATCGGGTCAAATGACTTGACCCAAACTTCTTCAAGTTGTAAAAGTATGCTCTGGTTCTTTTCCTTCTCTTCAAATAGCAGTTGTGTGGGGGATTTGGAAAGTTAGGTGTGAATTTAGAGTGTCGAACTGCCTGCACAGACACTCCTACGACCAGATAAACCTCCCTTGACTTCTCATGTTCAAACACGAAGCCTGGTAGTTCCTCTCTTGATGGACTATTCTTCCCATCAAAGATGATCTTCACCAAGAAAATCTTTAAATTGGTTATTATTAAACATAGCAATAATGTCGTCTGTTTGATATCTGTCACACTGACTGCTCACAAGCACGTTTTCAAGGCGGAACCCTTTGTTTGCCTACAGAGATGTTTTCGCATGAAGAAACCTCCTCCTCTCATGGAAGACTAAACATATGGAAACGTTTTCATTTAGCTTTAGAGAACGTCAAATAGTACCACCTAATTTTGCAAATCTGAAAGCAAAATAATGACACAACATGAGAGAATGACGCTGTCCTGTCTCCACAGGCACAAGTCCATAGTAGATCCCCAAAAAAGAGGCAGAACTATTTTGTGGTTGATGAACTATTGACATTTACAAAATGGCTTTCAGTGGCATTAGAAAGCTTATGAAAGCTTTTAAAGATCTTGTTGCATGAAGCTGCAGTAAATTGCTCAACACTTTACTTATTTGTTGTACATTGTCAGGTACTAGATGACGTTGTTCAGAAACATGTAATAATATATTAATGTAGAAAAGAAACATCTCCTTCTAACTTCCATAACAACAGATGCAATGCTTTATACATCTCTGTAGGTACACTTCCATATAACTGACTAAAACATGAAGATGTTTACCTCAAAATCTGCTGTTTGATCACAGTGGAGCAAGGGAGCTCTGCAACATATAATATAGGCAACAACAATCATGAGGAAGTACGAAGGATGGTTGGAGAAGATATTGTCAAAGACTTTCAGCCATTCTTCTCTTGTTAGAACCTCAGAGAACAACGTTTCTAGAAGAGGCCAAGCATAAACCTACATTATTTGGGAAAATTGACAAAATAATTCATTAGTACAATTTTACCATTCCTTTTAAAGAAATAACATGATTTTTTCTTGCCTTATACCAAGAATCTATTGATTTATGAAAGAAACAGGAACTAAACCAGAATATTTGAAGATAAGTTTTATCACCCAGTATAAACATTCAAAATTAATATGGGGTGATTATAAATACATTTCTTGCATCACTGGATGTCTAAATCTTCTGTTTAGATTTGTGAAGCTAAAATAACCCCTAATGACAATTAGGCATTACAAAATTAATTCTTCCCACCTATGTCCATTTAAAAAAAATACAGAAGTACATTTATAATTTGAGAGTAGATTTTCAAGCAATGTGAACATGAAAGCAAAGGACTTCTGAGAACTACAGTGGCATGCATGTGAGATTTATGATCACGGAAAAGGAAAAGCTGCAGGAAAGCAATGACGTATTCTTTACACTCCCATATCATTCACTGTTATCTAATGAAAACTCCCTCAATAAAGAATTATGTCAAAATAAAAGACTAGTCCACTATCTATCATTCACTGCAGTGGCATTTTATATACTAAATTTGGCTAGAATATTACCTGTGAAGTCACATTGTATTTTATTAAATGCTGAAGTAGTTCTTTATCGTGATGTGCCAAAACATTTTCCATCATACTAAGGACATTAACTGGAGGATTGGGAAAATACTCAAACCAGTGCTGACAAAGATTAACTGAAAGAAAAAAAAAGCCCAACACAATCCACTGTAACCCAGTGATTGACTCTTGACAACCTTAAGGTTTCATTATAAAGGCTAAGAATTTAAGAGGTAGTTTTAGACAGCAAAACCTGTTTGAGATACACCCATCTCTCCCCTTTCCTGGCATTTATTGCTAAACCATTCCCACAGCACACTGCTCCTCCAGCTGCACTGGCATGAGTGTTTGTGTCAGTACACTGTGAACCAGACTGAGGAAATAATCTGGCTTAAAAATAAAATGAAAAAGAGTCTGTGTGCTGTGGGACTAAGTGGTTGGAAGCAGATGGGAATACTTAAACTGATATTTCTGTCTCATGAAACTACAGCCTGGATCAAGTAATTTTTAACATACTAAGAATAATTTCTGTAAACTTGGATACTTATCACTAACAGCATGTGTTTGCAAAGTGGGTATGTATGCTTGGCAGCACATACCTTCTGCAGACTTAACAGCAGCTGCAACAACTAATTTAAGTGTAAAGCACTTTAATTGAGAACGTTTCTTCTGAAGACAGCCATAGCCAGCTTTCAGCCAAACGCCTAATTTTGAGTTCCCACATGCTTAGGACAACTAAACAGTAAAACTTCAACAGAGATTATCCCTTTTTGACTGGGAGTTGGGGGGATGTGTGTGACTGCTTCTCCCATGTCTCAGAGATTTTAGTTATTATGGTGGAATTATGCTAGATACGTTTGTTTTTACTGACTTTACAGACTTAACACTTACTGTTAAAATGCCAACTTTTTGCTAGAAACACTGCAAAAGGAAGTCTAATACCTTGGTTTTATTTACCAGCAGGTTTTTCTTTTAAGCACACCATTGCTACATCTTAATTCCTGGCAACAACTTTAGAAGAGAGCCTGGTCACCTCTTATTAATTTCATCAGGAAAAGCTCGTTTGCATAGGAAAGCTTAAACACGTTGCAGCAATGAGTTTTTAAAATCATTGCTTACCTACTACTGTAGCAACAACTTCAAAGCAGATAAGCTGGTTGTTCTGGAATAATTTTACAAACGGGAACGCTAGCAAAGGAATATAAGGTGTCTCAGCAAAGATAGCAGACCAGTGAGCTAGAGCTGATAAGGTCCTGTATGCAAACAAAGGTGTACAAAACATCGATCCAAACCCAAACAAAAATATAATATGCATTTTAGAACCACAACACAGAAAGACTGTAAACTTCAAGATAGATGCACTATTATACAAGTTATAAAAATTAAATTGCATGAGGGCAACTTATTTTCAGAAGTTTTCCTTACAGCTGATTCCAGCTATTGGATACATTTCAGATCACTATATGAAAATAAAAATCTGTAATATTTAAATAAATATAAGCATGTATTTTACCTCTGTAAAACTCTTAGCAGTTTCCTACTTTTGATGGGATACTCCTTTTGAATATTCACAAATGCACTGTGGGTACCCTTATCTATTAGGCTACTGAATGCTAAGTGATTTTCAGGAAGTTGTAATAAGGAACGCCAAACAAACATCCTGCAATTAAAATGCAGACTTAGTCAAGCAACTTGTCTTTTATAGGCCAGTAAGCACAAGCAATTTTATTTTGTGCAAGCATGAACATGCACACATACGTACCTGTACTTTGCTGGGTATTCTCCAAATCCTTTCAGTAAAGCTTGCAGACGTTTCTTGTTTAATCCACCTGGCAATTCGTTCTACAAAACAGGGGATCAACAATAAATGTAAGGATTTTTCTTTCATAATGTCTTTCCTTGCACTCTAACTGATGGTAGTAGCTAAATACTGAAGTTTCTAACACAATATTAAAAAAAAAAAGTGTACAGCTATCTGTTACATATTTCTAGGTATTTCAACAACAAAAAAAGATAATTCAAAAGATCATTCATCTTCTACTGAACTCAAAAAACAGCTGCCATTGATTTCAGTCAGAAGCAAATCAGACCCTAACTGACTAAACTATATACAATTAAATGATGGATATAGTCAAACCATAAAGAACATTGACATAAGGAATAGATCATATTGTGAGGAATGTTACAGGAGGATATATATAGAGATATAGGTATGTGTGTGTATATATATATATGAGACACAAGATAAAGACAGAGACAGAAGATGGCACAGTGATGACAGAAGGGAAATAAATGTAACAGTAATGCATCTTCTAAATAAGTAATAAAAAATGAAATGGCTTCTAGGCAGACATTTTAGAAGTGCCAGTTTGCTAGCAGTGAGGCAGATCAGATTTAACAAATATCCAAATGTGTCACAAGTTGCTTGAACAACTTCCAAGGTGCCCCAAGCTGACTGGAGGCAGCTCTGGCTGTGTCACAAATCACAGGTGTAACAGAGAGAGGAGATGTTACTAAAACTCCCTCAATCCCCTCTCTGCTCAAACATCCAAATGAATCAGTGCCTGAGCTTACTCTTTAAAGTATGTGGCTAAATATTTTTTTACAATGAAATTTAAATGCTGCAGACTGGAGAAGAAAATATTTGCAGCTTCTTCCTACCTCTTTATTTTCAAGTGATGTGTCCACTTGCAGCTTTAGCAATCTGGTTTGAATTTTGCTTCCTTTGGACTTCCAAGGCCGTTCTGACCTTCCTGAAGTTACTCTCATTGCCAGTTTATTTGCCTCTGACGTGCACTTGGACCAATCTTCTACTACTTTGAACATGGGTGGTGGAGGCTAACATTAAGTGAAAATAACTCAGTTAACATCTTGTAAGACAGATTAAATAACACTATAATTTGATGTTTACTCTATTTCATGTGCCATATTTTTGAGCTTGATGACCATAGCAAGAAGAATAGAGACACATTTATACCATAAATAAATATATATGGACTGTATACTCCTGAATAAGTATGCCAGTGAATAAAACTGCTGTAACAAACTAGCAAAACTGTGAGAAGGTTTACATAGCTTCCAAACCAACTCAAACATTATGTTATTTCCTTGCTTAGCAAACACTAAAATATAATTGGGATACTATAAATGTGTACCATGTACTGTTCAGGTTATTTACTTTAGTGTGTTTCTTAATGTCACTGAAATATTTTGCATTTCTATAGCACCTGTTAAAAAGAATACAAAAAGACCTTCACAAACTTTAATTAGCATTCAGTGTCAGGGAGGTATTAATTCAATGTTGGAGACTGGGAAAGCAAGTAACAAAGTGGATATCCCAGTTAATGTCAAACCGGCAGCAAAAGCATAAATGGAATGTGTGTGTAACATCTTTACACATCCCACCTCAGCTCCAACTCCGTCATTATCCGAAGCTGGTTACTGTTTACTTCAAAGACATGGTGATTAAAGATACATGGAATTCTGGATTTAGAAACCTGACTCTCATTAATAAATTACTTTAATAAAATCAGAACTAGTATTTAGAATGTTTGTTATTTAGGAAGGATTAGGAGCATGATTGTGCCATAATGATGGATGCTGGTATCCAATAACACAGTAAGAAGAATACAATCACAGTAACAAAAACACCATTCATGGCTGCAGTTTAAGACAGCACCAGTTGCAAAGCATTTCCTATAGGAAACGGAACAGAAGCAGCACAAGTATGCTGTTTCCATCTCCCCTCAAATGTCACCACAAAGAGAAATTGGTCCATACAAATTGCTGTAGAAAGAAACACCATCTCCCCCTCCTCCCAACACCAGAAACACAGTGATACTTATACTTTAAAAACATCGTATTACCTGACAGGCTGGAGTAACTATGAAGGGAACTCTACAAACCACTTTTTCTTTATTTGTAGTGTTAAATGTGGCACTCCAACACGTCTGCAAACTATTGCTAATACAAAAATTACGTAGACAAGTATCAACTTTAATGGGATTTACGCTGTTTTAAGAAATGTAAAACACTCTACCTTATCTCCTTCTTGAATCAAAGCGTGGACACTGTATAAATTAAGGCTACCATTTTCCATTACTGATGCAATATATCGTCCACTGGGGCTAACTGCTGCCGTGCTAATTCCCTCTTCATGACTCCCAATGTCAAAAAGAAGTTTGCATGTTTCTATATTGATAAATCTCATAACATTATCTTGACTTAACACTCCAAGGACCTAGAAGTTATAAGGATTCATCAGTTAATATTGTCAATGTAAAACAAAGAGGAATACCCAATTCAGCCATGACATTCCACTAAGCTAAAATTGCAGCTGAGCAAACATTTCACACAGTAACTTTCCCTTTGTATGGTACGGGCCCATTTTGGCAGTGTTCCCCAAAAGCCCTCGAAGTGTAATTGTTGAATCAACTAACCAAATACTCCAGTCTTAAGCTTTGTAAAAAACCTGACCTGATTGGAGCCCCCATCAAAACAGTCAGGGAGAAATTCCAGGTGGCGGACAGCTCGTACTTTTGCAGGCATCTGGATTATTCGTATCAACTTCCTTGATTCTAAACACCATAAGTGAAGATGATTTGATTTTCCACCAGCTACAAAAATCCGGCCATCTCTGGATCACAGATGAGGCAAAGTTTCCATCAGAATACTATAATTTAAGTTAGTATTAGCTAAAAAGAAAGAGATCATACATTTCCTTCTATGCCCTTGAATCACTTTTGAATCTGTCACTGTTCCTCTCACACTCTCCTGAAAGAACAAAATAGCTCCTCAATAACCAAATTTGCTTTTGTAAAGGGTAGTTCAAACCTCGTTTTAGCGGCCATTAAAAACCAACTAACTTTATTTCAACTGCTATGGGACTGTAATAAAAACTGCTATTGATCCTTGCTGAAAGTATCAGTCACAGCAGAGTTCAAAAGCTTATCATAGTATATAATGCAATACCTCCACAAAACATTACAAATAACGAAACAAAACCTGTTCCAAACATACAATTTTTGTAGTCTGCCACTTTTAGAATGTTTAAAATAGCAATTTACCTGGTAACTGCAAAGACCTTATAAAGTAATACAGAACCTTCTACAGGAGTTGGCAACTGGTATTTACAGTGAAGAGTATCAAATTCCCATGCAAAAACAGAATTATCTTTGAAACAGCTGAGGATGGTGTTGCTCAGTGGAAGAAAAAAAACCTGGAAGAATACGGGAAAGAAAAAAAATGGAACATGCTGTTAAGAAAGTACCCTTCAATTTGGAGCAGAGTGCATGGCAGAATAAAATACAGCAAGAAACCATGACAGTGTGGCTGTTACTGTCCCTGCGTAATCCAGCTGCATCGCGAGGCTTAGACCCCACAGGAAGCGGGTCCCCTGCCCCTGTTACAGCCTGGGCAGGCCCGCTCTCCCTTGCAGCGGCTCAGAACTTCTTGTACCCTTTGCTAAGCCAGTTTAACTCACCGAAATGACGTGCATCTTTATCTGTGTTATTTTTATGACTATTAAACTGTCTTGCGGAGGTTTCTGACGAGTGCCAGAGAGGATTTAATATAAACATTGGGAACACGACCCTAGGAGCAGGAGGGGCTGGGAGACAAGAGCCAGAACTGCTCACTCAGCAACTGCTTGTTGCATCCTTGACAAAACTAGCTTCAGGATTCAAATAGCACCAAGAGCCTGCAAATGCACTCTGTGAAGCATTCATCTTCAGACTTGAACTCCTTAGTTTTACGTACAGCTATTAAAAGCAAAAAATACAGTAGAAAGTCCAGCAATGTATTCTCCAACTACGAAATGCAGATTTTACTGTAAGGATGAATGAAGATAAAACCAAAAAGCTTGTAAACGTATTTTTTCATTTATGCTGAACATGTTTATTGTTTACGTGTAATCTCTTTCAATAAGAAAAAAAATGGGATTATTTACATTTTTTATGTCATCACATACATTCTTGCTTAATGACAAATCATTGGTTTAGATCAGAGGTTCTGTTGTGGCAGCAGCACATGCAGCTTCAGCAAATTCCTTGCACCTATGATTTTGAAGGTTAAACTGAAAATGTCTTCTGGTGTTTGAACATTGAGGGACTGACTATCTGCAGTACTCACTGGCTGAGATTAATAGTCAGTGCTACCAAGCTCAGAGTTTTGGTCTGAATGGTCTCCTGGAGCCTTGAAAATCTGTAAATCTGGATACATGGGATGAGATTCATCTTGCTGAACGTTAGTGACTGAAAGTTGGGATGTTCAGGCCAAATTAGTCACTTGACAGTGAGCAAAAGTTACCTGTGGGTAGAGTCACCTCACCTACCAGAGTTATTTATTTTCAAATAGACTGAGCTGCCCATCCTCCTTCAGGGACCCTGAGGAAACCTAGACAATCAATTGAGAACAGATGCCTATCATGCAGATAGATGGAGTTTCAATTTTGGCAAACTACGTACTGAACAGTTCCCCATTTTCTACTTTGGCCTAGAAAAATACCACAAGATCGTCACAAGCGGCTGTTGAATAAGCAGTGATGCTTTGAAAATGGTCACTGTAGATGTCTTCTCTTAGCTCTTCTTTCTCATTTTTCTTCACCCACTATTCTTACAGTGCACGGCTCAGTCTCCGCTTTTTAAATTAGCTTTGCCCCCTACCAGCTCAACACAAGGTCTATGTTGGAGTGCAAACTGGACTTAAGTAAAGAGGTACAAAAAGTACACCGCAGAGATTGGTGTGACACTACTACAATGGCTCAGACAGCAAGGAAGAATCTGACTTTGGACAGTGAGTGTCAGGGCTGCATTCTAATAGTAAATGTGATCATTAAAAAAGCACTTATCTGTCTGTCTTAAATCATGGCACGGGAGTAAGCATCATTATCTCTACTCTAAAGACAGGAAAACAAAATCCAAATAAATTGGGTTGTTTGAATAATGTCCTGTTAGGAATGGTAGAATCAAACCAAAAGTGCAGGGTCTTGATTCCCAAACAGTGATTTATTCATGCAACCATAGCCATTGTTGTTTGGATGCTAAGGTTGTTTTCATAGTGCAACATCCTGATCCTACCAAATTCCAAGAGCCATTTATCAATAAGAATCCCCTACACATAGCCTACACAAAGATAGATACTGAGCAGTAGGAAATTCTTGTCTACTAAAGAAATGCAGCCACCTTTGGAGGGAAGACATAATTATTTTAAAAACAGGCACTACACAACAGTTTTAAGAAAACAAACAAGCAAAAAAAAAATTATGCGTGATCCTTCACAGTAATTGCTAGGTGACTGTTTCAGGCTGACCTAGGACACCGTGAAGACACTCCAATGAATAATAGCCTTGTTCTCTGCAAAATCAGCACAGTCTTTTAGTGACCAGCTTGATGAGATCTTTGGTTTGAAGTGGTGTTTGTAAGACTACTCACTGCAGGGCAGCACGTGTGTAAGCAATGCTCAGACACTGCATCGCTACTTTCTGTCGCACTTACGCCAAAGTTTGACATTGGGTGGCGCAGGCAGACCTGTTTAAAGCACTGTAACGCTAAGGAAGACCTATTTAAACCACTCCCTGACACAAACGTGCCATCCTTCTCGTCCCTTGTGTTGTTCCAGTGTAAGTGTCAGTGCAGCAAACCAAAGAAAAGAAACCACTAGGCTGAAAAGCAGCAATTTCTTTTTGCTGAGTTACTTCTCAGTGTCGTTTGTTCCCACATTCAGCATTTAGCATGCATAGGAAGAAGAGCAGCTCTGGAACACGCAGCTGAATGGGGCAGGTGGTGGTGACTGTTTGAAGTTACCATTATGACACCAAAACTGTTTTTTTTAACAACACCCTTAAATCCCAGAATCATTCACGTTGGAATCAACCTCCAGAGGCCCTCTGAGCCCACCACAAAGTCAAAGCAGGGTCAATCTAGAAGACAGTTCCAACTTCCAGGTTACATTGGGTTAGTCAAGGTCATATCCAACCAAGTTTTGAGTATCTCTAAAGATGGAGGTTCCTTAGAAGTTCCCTGCAGATCTCTGCAACTATTGACTTATAATCCCAGTGGTCTGGGTGACGTGACAAGATGACAGTTGAGGAGATCTGCTCAAAGAACATAGATAACATGCAGCTGTATTTTAAAAAATATTTTCAAGTACTGTGATTTTAACACGCGGTGTTAGTCTTACTGAGGTATGTTTGTTCACCCTTTAGCAATTGCCCTTTACTCACCTTCTGTATACCTACAGACTGACGAACATTCAGCTTTCTTTTTCTTTGAAAGGTGTCCAAATCCCACAGTTGTGCTGTATCCCTGGAGGTAGTGATGGCATACCTGCCTGAGCCATGGATGGAGATGGAAGACACCGAAGACTCATGTCCCCTCATCCAACTAACTAGCTCCTTGGTTTCTGCAGGAGTTGATGAAAAAACCAAAAAGGACATGAAAGCCATTCAAAGTGAAAAAACTACTACTTTACTCTTTATTGCCAACACTATGCTGTGAAATAGACTTCTAAGCATACCCAGGATATGATCATTTACCATCACAACCCAACAACCATAAAACAAAGGTGTCAGTCTTCATGTAGTTATTATATGTTAAAGAAACATAACCATCCCCTCATCTCCACCTAACAGGTTTCCTAAGTCATTCTCAGTTCTACACAGAAAGCCAGCTTGCACAGACTTGTTTAATTTAGCCTACGAATCAATCTTAAAGTCATGAACACTGTGATCAGGTAATTTCAGCATTCCTCGTAGGCAGATTATCCAATGCGAACACCTGCAGAATCTCTAGAAGTTGAGACTGCATGTTCTAGTTAGAATTCCCCACTTGTTTTTACTTGTGGACAATATATACGAATGATTACACAGCTATTTACAGATGCAAGGAAGAAAGGTTTAATGACAACAGGCTATGACTATAGAAAGGCACAGTCAGAAAGCAACACCTCATTAATTCTTATAGAGTTCAAAACATTTTTATGCTGTTTATTGCATACTAAGGAAATGGTTCCTCTGATTACATTGTCTCCCACTTGTGACTGCATGACCACTAATCTCCCCATAGCAACCAAACTGCACTTGTGGCAATTACACTATTTACATTGGGTAGTTTGCCGGACAGCCCATGGGGTGGTTCCAGCTGACCTACTGCTGTGGCATCAAAGATGGGAAATGGCTACAAAGCAGCTCATAAAGCCTAACAGTCAAACTTTACACTCTGCTTACAGACAATTGAGTGCTTAAAGCTTTGTCACCTGGGAGGATGACATGGGATTACAGAGTATGGCTTCTAAAGCAATGGATGGAGCCCACCAACTAAGTATTATCTAATACACCTCTAAGTATAGTTTACCCAATTACTTATGTGAGTAACATTTATGTTTTAAAACATTCTTCAGTATGACTTGGTATCTGGAAACAGCACCATATAAACACGAAGGACTCTGTGGAATAATTAAGATTTCTCCAAGTGCATCCCAAATCTAAGTTTCATCTTACTGTGGTTGAAAGGAAGAGAAAAAGCACAGAGGATTTCAGACTCCACTCTGACTCTTCCTCTATTTTGGGAAAAAGTGCATGACATTAAAATCTTCACTGATAATATCAGACTCAAACCCTCAAACTGCAGATGAGTGATTCCTATGCCTTTTTAGAAAGATTTACATCCAGATGACACGAGACACTACAACTGCACTTCTTGATAGGTCAGGATTAATTTACGAAGAATGAATTGTCAACGCCTTTCACTATTTAAACTTCTAATCAAGACAGAGACACACAGCTGGCCTGTGAAGTTAATTTTAAATACCGCTTTTGAACAAGGATACAGATCTACTCGCACACTCAAAAGTATTGAGAGCTCTTTTAGTGTATATTGTCACTTTGTTCAAACATTTAACTGTAAATATAGTTAATAACTGGTTCAGTTGCAAATTAACATACTGTCAACTGATTTTGGTTTGATTTTACATAGAGCACCTAATTCTAAGCAAAAATATATAGAACGGCTTTAAAAAAGGTAATGTACATAATTGTGATCCTATGTTACACTTCAGTTGAACAGATGCCTGCATTACGCAGTGGGAACAAGAAACTTTGACAAAGCAAAGAGTTCATTTACCCACAGGACTATAACCCACATGGTCCCAAACTTTTCTTTTTTTGGACTGATGACATGAAATCCTCAATCTTCTAAAAGGGCAAGAAGTAAGATCCAGGGAACTACAGGCCGGTCAGCCCTACCTCCATCCCGGGAAACATCATGGAGCAACTCATTCTAGAGGTCATCATCAAGCAAGTGAAGGAAAAGAAGGTTATCAGGAGTAGTCAATATGGATTCACAAAGGGGAAATCATGCTTGACCAATGTGACAGCTTTCTACAATGACATGACTGGCTGGGTAGATGAGGGGAGAGCCGTGGATGTTGTCTACCTCGACTTCAGCAAGGCTTTCGACACAGTCTCCCGTAATATCCTCTTAA
>Ga0065711_1034938_pt1 | contig 23031 bp, 13 predicted proteins | sample Hoacrofraction12_FD_59098 | JGI IMG/M metagenome (GOLD analysis project Ga0065711, IMG submission 59098) | Hoatzin crop microbial communities from Cojedes, Venezuela - Epithelial fraction 12 v2 (version 2) | ecosystem: Host-associated > Birds > Digestive system > Esophagus > Crop | place...
TTCTTATAAATATCTGAAGGGTGGGTGTCAGGAGGATGGGGCCAGACTCTTTTCAGTGGTGCCCAGCGACAGGACAAGGGGCAATGGGCACAAACTGAAACATAGGAAGTTCCAGTTGAACATGAGGAAGAACTTCTTCCCTCTGAGGGTGACGGAGCACTGGGACAGGTTGCCCAAAGGGGTTGTGGAGTCTCCTTCTCTGGAGATATTCAAGACCCGCCTGGACAAGGTCCTGTGCAGCCTGCTGTAGGTGACCCTGCTTCGGCAGGGGGGTTGGACTAGACCCACAGAGGTCCCTTCCAACCCTGAACATTCTGTGATTCTGTGATTCTGTGATTAAACACCCACCCGGGTGTATGTGTGTCTCACACAGGAAAACCTTCATCTCTGCCTTCAGGAAGGCCACATTTCACTTAGAATGGTAGAGGACAGCAGCACATGGACAAAATGAGCACCAAAGGCAAGAAGCATGCTAGAAATCCCAGACTAACTGTAGACCTCAGGGATCCAATACTAAATAAAAGACTAGCCACAGACTGAGACCTCCGCTGACAAGCAAAAGCTGTATTTATGAGCAGACTTAGCTCACAGTAAAAATACCTGCTGGACAGATGTACCAGAGGTAATCATTCCCGGGAGGGAAAAGATTTCATTGAAGTTTTGTGGGTTTTTAAAATAACTTAAGACATGATTTCTTTAGCTAGGGGAAATTCTTGGATTACATGGTTTCTGGTTTTCTAATGTACCAACACTGCATGCATGGGAACATTCTTTAAACACGCTCCTCTGAGATTTTTTTCCTCTCTATTGCACAGTGTAACACAAGGCACAAACCTCAGCATGAGCTAGCAGCTTACAAGACCAGCTGTAGCGGTCAGTATTTCATCCATAGCCAAGAGGGAGGGCTGAAAAACACACGTCTTAATTAAGCCAGCTATAAACGGTGTCATTTTGCTAGGGCCAGGTGACAGAATGAAAACTTGTAGGCACGTGGCATGAAAAATATTTTTGTTCCTTCATTGGTCTAATTCCGGCAGTTTTAATTTCTGTGGAGATGAATATCTAGTCTAGCATTTTTCTCATTTAGTGAAACCCAGAGAATGATTTCTAAGAAATATAGTTCTATGGCTTATTCCTTAATATTGTCCCATGTAGGTAATCCAAGTGTTAAATATCAATCAACAACAAAATCCTAATCCTGGTCTAAGAATTATTAAAAATCACCATGTCAATAATGTCAGCCCTAACTAGAGCTCTATGCTTTAAAAAAGACAGACAAGGGAATAAATTTCACTAATTCAGGACACCATGTCAGGAGAAATATTCATGTTGTTCAAATTAACAATAATTTTCTGGACTTTTACAAAAACTTTACCTACCTCCTCTCTGAAATGTGTATTTAAATAGACTCACAGAATCATTTAGGTTGGAAAAAACCCTTAAGATCATTGAGTCCAACCATTAACCTAACACTGCCAAGTCCACTGCTATAAACCATGTCCCTAAGTGTCACTTCCTCACGTCTTTTAAATACCTCCAGGGATTCTGACTCAACCGCTTCCCTGGGCAGTCTGTTCTAAAGCTTGATAACCCTATCAGTGAAGAAATTTTTCCTAATATCCAGTCTAAACCTCTCTTGGCACAGCTTGAGGTAATTTCCTCTTGTCCTATCACTTGTTACTTGGGAGAAGAGACCAACACCTGCCTCACTACAACCTCCTTTCAGGCAGTTGTAGAGAGCAATAAGGTCTCCCCTCAGCCTCCTCTTCTCCAGACTAAACAGCCCCAGTTCCTTCAGCTGCTCCTTGTGAGACTTGTGCTCTGGACCCAGGCTTGTTGCTCTTCTCTGGACACTCTCCAGCACCTCAATGTCCTTCTTGCCGTGAGGGGCCCAAAACTGAACAAAGTATCTGAGGTGCGGCCTCACCAGTGCCAAGTACAGGGGGACGATCACTTCCCCACTCCTGCTTGCCACCCTGTTTCTGATACAAGCCAGGATGCTGTTGGCCTTCTTTGCCACCTGGGCACACCGCTGGCTCATATTCAGCCCTCACTGAACATTGGTAAAATTGTGCCACTAGCAAAGCCTCAGATCACAGACTCACAGGATGGCTGAGGTTGGCAGGGACCTCTGGAGGTCCTCTGGTCTAACCACTCTGCTCAAGCAGGCCTACCTAGAGCTGGTTGTTCAGGACTGTGTCCGCATGGCTTTTGAATGTCTCCAAGGAGGCAGACTCCACAACCTCCCTGGGTCACCTGCTCCAGTGAACTAAAGTTCTGGGGACTGGGTTTGAAGCAAACTGTGGACCGGCTGGCAAGCGTCCAGAGAAGAGCAAAGAACACAACCAGAAAACATAGCCTGTCAAAAAAGGTGGAAAGACCTGGAGATTTTCCAGGGACTGCAAGGGATGTGTAAGATGCTGAAGAACTGATGTATGAGATCAGTCAGCTGTTCCCTACACCACGAAACAAAAAGTAACAAACTCTCATTCCCAAGGAAAAGATTTGTGTTAGATTGAGGGGGGGAATCCCCCAGCAATTCTTGAATTCTAAGAATGATGGAGCACTTGACAGCCACTGGAGAGGTGACAGATCATCCATCAATGAGATCTTTAAGACCTGACTAGACAAATATCTGCCAACAATCACTTTGTTACAGCAAAGCCTGCCTCTAGGCAGGGGCACGGTACCAGCAAGACTGTTAAATCCTTTCCATCACACTTTAATCCTGCTGCCCTTCAGCTTTTGCATCTCATTGATTTCTGAAGCTTACATGTTCACATGTCACTTGTTCCCCAGCAGCCTGAGGGAATTTCTAGTATAAACATTCTTTGGACTTTGTGTTTTTCTTTGCCATTCGCTTAAAAGTAAGCAGTGAGGGAATGAGTGAACACCACTCTGGAGACAGACAGCACCACCCATGAAAGGAGAAACACAGGATGAGGCCAAACTTGGAGGGCCATGGTGCAGCACCAGGTGGTAATGAACTCTGGCTATCAGGTGGAACGTCTTTCTGCAGCTGAGACCTGGCTCACTCCTTCAGCCACTCAGCATTTATTTCTGCTTTTAAGGCTTGAAGGAGCAGAGTTGTTCTCTCTGTGCAAGTAAACAAAACTTCAACTGAAGCAGCCTGCAAGCGTGCTGACAAAACAGTCCGGCTTGTCTGCACACAGACATCGGAGCTCTTATTCTGGCAGGGAGGGAAGGGAAGCAGCGAGGTGGATGTCAGTCTCTTTTCCTAAGTAACAAATGATAGGACGAGAGGAAATGGCCTCAGGTTGTGCCAAGAGAGGTTTAGACTGGATATTAGGAAAGATTTCTTCACTGATAGGGTTATCAAGCATTGCAAGAGGCTGCCTGGGAAAGTGGTTGTGTCACCATTCTTGGAGGTGTTCACAAAAAGTGTGGAAGTGACACTTAGGGACATGGTTTATAGCAGTGGACTTGGCAGTGTTAAGTTAACGGTTGGACTCGATGATCATAAGGGTATTTTCCAACCTAAATGATTCTGTGGTTCGATGAAGAAAAGATTGGTATAAAGGTCAGGTCTAACTCGGAGCAAGTCCAAGACACTAAAAAAAGCAGTGTTGAACATACACCGGAGAGTAACCGGAGGCCAGTCAAACAGCACTGTTCAGCCCTATCGCTCAGAAAAAGCTGTTCAGAAGCTGCACTTTGAGCCTTCGCTACTCAGGAATACAAACATTTCTGTTCTGGTATCTGTCACCTCTTTGCACAGACACCAGGCATAAAAAACTCAAGGATTTTAAGGTGTGACAGACAGATGGCAATCAAACACTATGCAAAATTATTGCATTGACTTGAAACAAGTCAGTGAAACAAAACTAGTCTTGATAAGGTAGGGTTTTTTTCCAGCAATGCATTGGTTTTTCAGCTGTCATAACTGCAAAGGCATTAACAGTTCAAGCCTCTGAAATCAATAGTGGTTTATTTTGTTCCACTGACACAACCGCAGCACCCTATTAAATCAAAATGCAACATCACCCAGTGATGTCACAGCTCGCCCGTTTTGTCAATATGAATGATCCACTGAAAGGAAGGAAATAATCAGGAAACCAGGCTCTACAGCCTGTGAAACAAGGCTATCAACAGGATAAAACCCCTGGTCTCTGCACCACCCATTTGAAAAAGAGTCTTGGTATGATCAATGTAGAAGAGAGTATTAAGGGGCTGGTTTTGCTTGAGATACCAGTATATCTCCAAGGCTTCAACTCTACCCCTTGTTTACACATAAGAAAGGCATGTGAGGGATGGCATGAAAGGGATGTCAACCAACCACCAGCCAAGAGGAACCTACGTAAAAGTGTTAGGATGTAGCAAGTGTAAGGATGGGGGAACTCACCACATGGCCATCCATGCAATGACAAGCTGCTAACTTTATGTCTTTGAGAGCTGAACACACTTCAGCAGAGCAGAGCAGATAAACCTGTGTCATCCTTGGACAAAAGCATGAAAGCAAAGAAATAACTGGAAAAGGATTTTAAACTGCAAGTGGCTATTGCAAGCTTGTATCAGTTCTGTGTTCCTTTAATATTTTTTTTTCTTCCCTGAACGGAAGGAGGAAACATGACAGAAGTCATTTTCTTTTCCTGAGATGAGGATTAGAGCTGCACTGGCTGATGTGGGCTTGACGCGACTGACGTTTGGAAGCTGAAGAGTAAAAAAACATGCATAAAAAAGAGTAGTTTATGTTTTGCTTATATCCCCTCTGGCAAAATGGATCATTTGAATGTAAAAGAGACAGCATGGTATGCAAAGACATTTCTGAAGGACCCAGCTTGAAACAGGACGTCAAGGTGGGATGGCTGCACAGCCCTTCACTGTGCTGTCAGGCCGCACTCTCCGCGGAAGGGCAAGACACCAGGAGCTTTGGCTTGGTATTGGACTTGGACCCTCACCAGGAAGTCCACACCTGAGAAATGGTTACTCTTATGGCTAAGAAACTCTTGTCTTCTTTATGACTGAAACACAAAATTAGTTTCAAATGACGTGTAGTTCCTCCAATGAAAAAGAACGTAGTTTCCGTGAAACACCTGATGCACTGAATAAGTTAATAAACTTGTGTCTTGAATATCATAACGCGCAGATCAAGCTCCAGTCTTCCCAACACATGACAGATCTGAGGAGCCTCAACAAAGATCAAGAGAAGGAAGACAAAGGCTTTTTGTGCAGGAAGACGAGAGAAAACACAAGACTAATCGGAAACTGTAGTCCTCAGAGTTTAAGAATGCTACACTTCACACCCCTCCCGAACACACAGCGATTTAAAAATAAGCCACTGACAGTGATGAATACTTCCCTTCCCTTCGCTAGCAGCCCCATCCCCTCGGTGAGGCTCCAGTGGACAGGAAGACAAGGCCTCCTGCTCTTCTGAGGGAGCAGAGAAAAGCCTCAGCTGTCATTGCTGACATCTGTGCAAGTCAACAGTGTTAGAAATGGGGTGAAACCCCCCAACAGAGATACTTAAACCACAGGCGTGATGGGTGAAGCACTGAGAAGCAGCTTTTATGCCTTCAAAAGCTACAGACTTATAAAAAAGATGAGGAGAAACTTATTAGCAGGGCCTGTTGCGATAGGACAAGGGGTAATGGTTTTAAACCAGAAGAGGGTAGATTTAGACTGGACATGAGGAAGACATTTTTTATGGTGAGGGTGGTGAAACACTGGCACAGGTTGCCCAGAGAGGTGGTTGATGCCCCATCCCTGGAAACATTCAAGGTCAGGTTGGACAGGGCTCTGAGCAACCTGGTCTAGTTAAAGAAGTCCCTTCTCTTTGTATGGGGGTTTGGACTAGACAACCTTTAAAGGGTCGTTCCAACCCAAACTATTCTGTGATTCTATGAATTCCCCCTACTGTCATCTAATAGTGGAATGATATTAGATGAAAATGTCTCCTTTTGGAGACACTGTTTTGGTTGTTTTTTCTTGGGTTTGTGGTTGTGTTTTGTTTTTTTCTTTCAAGCACTGTTCACATCTCTCACTCAGATTTTGTAAGACAGCTTCGCATAAATGACCTTGCAGATCATAAATGCCAGTTCATCAGCCTTTTTCATAACTAGGTGCTCTATGTTTGCGAGACACACTGGTGCCCCAGTTCCTAACCATTATCCTTGACTAATAACAGATATTTTCAAAGTTCAAGCTGCTTTTGAACATTCTAGTCTCTATTTTGTAGTTATGGTCAGTCATATACTCCAGTACTACCTGAGGATCAGACAAGATTGGGTCATTGTGTGTGTTAAGTATCTCACAAACTAACTTTAAAACATCCCTGCCCTCACAACACCTGTAATCCAGTCCTGATCCACTACACAGTATCCTACAAACACTGAAGTATTGAATCTGAAAAAAAAAAACCCCAACATATGGACATGACTCATGAAAACTCTTCCATGTGGTTTTTTGTGCCTTTCAGAAAACTAAAGTATATGTAGGAATAATCTACTTAAGAGTATTTAAACTTCCAAGAAAATGTCTTATAGCAGTAATCAATCCTTAGCCAGAGTTCATCACCACTTTTAGAAATGCCTTTTAGCCTAAAGAAGTGATTATTTACACAGTCATGCTATCCGCTGTGCCCATCTCTCCTGCCCAAGTGGCTCCTGAATCTGGTGGCCAGTTGGTTCCTGCAAGCTTTATGAAAGTCAGCAGCTGGCCAGAAGACGGGGATCCCAAATAAGGGTGTCCCCTGAGGGTAAGGGGAAGGGAAAGCTGCTTTCATTTGGTCCGAAGAGCAGACCAGTCAGCAACGCCTACCATGCTCCTGCACCTGCCAAGCTACCGCAGGTGCTGTCATCCCTCCCGCGAGAAGCACTGGGGCGAGGAGGAGCTCTCACAGCAGAGAGGGCCTTCACGGCACAGGTCACCCCTCTGGGACTAAAAGCCATAGTATTCTGAATTTCTTTTCTGCAGTTCCCTCAAGAAAAGTTGTACAGGGAAGTTTTAGTACAGCCGGTCTGCTGTCATAAAAATGATGGGTCAGCTCCACCCCAAACACCAATGAGAGATTCCTGAGGGTGAAGTTTCTGTTAATTAACAGACTTGATTTCTTAAAAATACCTCTAAAGTTTGGATACAATGCTCAGGGGTATCATACCCCCTTGTAACACACAGTGTACCAGCTGGACTCTGTTGGACTTAGTAGACAGAGCCAGGTCTTGAAGGCAGGGTAATATCCTCACTAACCCAGTTACAGAAGTAGTCTCTCCAGTCCCTTGAAAGTCCACAAACCACTCCATTAGCCACAGAACAGCTGGGCAATGCAACTGCACCAACTGCCTCATCTAAAGCTCTCTCAGTGGGTTTCAGTTCTCCCTCCTCGGTTAACCACAGCCAGCAAGCTCGACAGACCCGCCTGCAGAGATCGCTTTGTGTTATTTTCATGACATATTTCTTAACAGGCACCAGCACTTGGACTTGTCTTCTCATACACCACTTCTCCAATATTAGGAGGCAAGGTCTTGCTTACCTCAATACTACCTGTAGACTTACCCAGCGGGACACCAGAGCTAAAAGGCAATTGCAGGTGCTACTGCACGCACGGGCAGCAAAGACAAACCTTCAGCCAATTTTTCACTTTTTGTGGGAATGCAAAGCTACAGCAGGTACCTCCATCATGCTGGGTATCTGAGACACCTACAGCATGTGCTGGGCACCAAAGACAACTCCACAGGCAGATGTCCATACATCACAGGAAAAGCTTCAGGCAGGTGCAAGAGTGGGACTGCAAAATCCATCGTATCTTTTCTACTACCACATCATCCTGCCCTAGCCTTTACACCTTGACTGTGGTGTCATCCTCTAGTATTTCAAGTGTCTCAAATTTTTGCGTGTTTCCAGAGGAAGGCTCTGAAGCACTGTCAGACCTGTGATTACAGAATTAGCGTCTTTGCCTCTGCCCTTAAATCTACTGTGTCTACCAACAGCTGCCCATTACCACCCAACCACGAGGATGAGGAAACCTTCACAGCACCGCAGAGAAGGTGGGAAGTGCAATTATTTACAGGATCTCAAAAGCTTCCAGGTGACAGTATCCTTCATAAAACAAGTTTTTTACTACAGCTTGCCACGTTAACAGTCATACTAATCACCATTAAAAGACACTATTAAATACTATACAATCCATAATTATTTGCAGGCATGTCAGTTGGTGAGGAAGTCAGACCATGCTGACATAATAAGAATAGCTGAGGAGTCAGCAGCACAGAGGACATTTGGGGGATTTTTAATCTTTTTTTTTTTTTAAAGAAGGAAAGTGCTGTAAGACACAGCTATAATCTTGGCATTTAAAAGTTGCTTCTCTTCGCAGATCATTCAGCTTTCACTGTTGATAGGAAGGAGAGGCATGTTCTTTGGGTTTGTGTTCATCGCTCCAACTTTATCTTCTACTCTGTGGTCAATATTTCACACAGCAGGAGAAATGACACAGACAAAATAGACATTTATGTGGTACAGTATACTCCAAGACTGTACTTAAGTGTCTTAACTGTCACTGAAGTGAAATTACCTGCAAGGTCTCTTGTCTGCCAGCAAAAAAGAGGCTCAAAACATATAGTCACAAATTCTAGGAAGATTCCTAAACATTTGTAATAAAGGCAGCATCATCAAAGAAACCCAACATCCCTCGAGAAGCCCACGACTGGACAAGCTCCCAATCACTGCCTCTGCCTCGCCATCGTCCCACACAACACAGCACCTACTCTTCCTCATTAAAGTGGCACTTAATAAGTTTAAAGTAGCTTGTGTGGGCCACAAGAGATCCTTTTCCTGAAAGAGAGAATCTGATTGCTGGAGCAGTTAGGAATCACCTTGCTTCCAGTCCCGGTCTTTCTGCAGAAAAGCTACAGGCATTTGTTCTTGTGTCAGCATTGTCCTTTAACATAAGTAAGTCTCTTCTTGAGATTTGTTCAAATGGTTTTAAAATAAAAAGTCGCTTGCTGAAGCTTTATGCAATAAGAGCTGTTCCTGTGACCATACTTTGAGTGTATTATCTTCTTTCCAAACACCTGAAAAGTTACCATCACCAGCAAAATATTAGTATTTTTTTTCAGCAGCAATAGGATGTTCTCTATGCAGAAAAAGATGCCAAAAAAAGTTGCAGCAATATTTCTTGTTAGCACCACTAGATGCAACTGTGAGAGATCCACCTCAAACATAGGAGCATGTGCACTTAGGTGGAGGCAGACAGCGGCATTTCGAGGTGCGTTCGGATTAACCAGAGCAGCAGTCTCCAAGGGAGCCGTGTGCCGGTTCCGGCGCTGTGTCCTAGGAAATGGAAAGGCAGAGTCGATAGCCTACCTTCCCGCTCTCCTTGTACGCTGAATTTCTAAACAGATGCTTTTCCCCTTCCACAGACACATCCCTCGCCGCTTTGCTACTTCTCTGTCACGAAGCAGACGTCTATTCCATGTGTCTGGTGTTTGTTACTCACTCAAAAGCCCAGCCGATCCATCTGAGGTACAGCAAGTGCATCTGCAGTCACCTGCACAAACCGCTCCTTACCCTGCTGTCACCAAGTGCTGCTTTTAGAACCTTCCCTCAGCAACGTGGGAGGCAGGGAGAAGTTACTGTTACAAGAGCAGAACTCCAAGTCCTTTCCATCAGCCTGCTTCCTCAGGTCAAGCTTTTGAAGGCTTTTCTTAAACTTTCTGCTTAACCTTCTCACAGTTTCCACTAGCATGCCAACCCCTCTGCTCAGGCTAAAACTCCAGCACTGTTGTGACATGCACTAGTCATCGTCTGACTGCTTTAGCGAGGAAACACTAATGCCCAGCGACAGGACAATGGGCAATGGGCACAAACTGAAGCATAGGCAGGTCGATCTAAACATGAGGAAGAACTTCTTCCCTCTGAGGGTGACGGAGCACTGGAACAGGCTGCCCAGGGAGGTTGTGGAGTCTCCTTCTCTGGAGATATTCAAGACCCGCCTGAACGCGGTCCTGTGCAGCCTGCTGTAGGTGACCCTGCTTCGGCAGGGGGTTTGGATTAGATGACCCACAGAGGTCCCTTCCAACCCCTGCCATTCTGTGATTCTTTGATACGACCTACAGGTACATTAAAATCTCTTGCACAAAGAAGGTGAATAGGACTGATCTGTTACTGTCTTTGCCAGAACAGGAAATAGGTGACATCAAATGAAAAAGGAGTTAAAAGCAAATAAAAGAAGGTGGTTTTCCACATAACACATGGGGAAGATGTGAGACTCCTTGCCAGAAGAGACCAGTGCTAAAAGTCTGCATGGATTCAAAGGATGAATGGACAAGCCCACAGGAATGAAATCAATTGGTGTTACTTAAATACATAAAACCATTTCTGGTTCACATAGTCCGTGTAAAAGTTTAATGCCTGGAAGAGAAACGGGAGGAAGTAGAATTTATGTTTGCCCAGTTTGTGCAATCTTCTCTTGGCTCTATGCTGCCATCAAAGGGAGGTCACTGGACAGACAGAATTCTGGTCCCAATCAGTATGACTGAATTAATGTTAGTGAATTATGCAGCCTCATAATGTCTTTTCACTGTATATTTTATGAATTATAACAATTCTTTCATGGTTTTTGTTATGTTCAACTATAAAATATAGCCTCCATGCCACAGCTATAATTATTTGTATTAGTCAAGTACCTGGATCCCAGAAAATAATTGCATCCTAGTGTGCCAAAGGTTGTAAACACATGCACAGCAATAAGAGCAATTCTGTCCTATGTAGCATAAGGACAAAATTAGTTCCAAATGCAATTATATTGGATCCAGAATGGTCTCCCAAATGAAACAATTTTGTCCGTTCAGAAGGATTGACATTACTGTTTCAACTCATTACTCTTCATATCCAGTAATAAAGCAAAAGCACAAGTTCTACTTCGGTTGAATCACTTTCACATGACTAACACAGTACAATACAGTGGAATTATTCTTGGTTTACTGTGTAGTAAACAAGAGAATAAAGCTCATTTCAGAAATGGCAATTAGTTATTCGCTTCACTTCTATTTAGAAAGAACAGTTGTGTTTTTATTGGAGAACACCTCTTTCCTGTTGTGGATCCTGACTATTATTTCCAATGATGTTCAACTATTTTGCATTTAGCTTTACTATGCATATCTTACTAAATCCAAGAAGGTGAAGTTTGGCTTTCCTTGGGAAATGCAGAACACTTAAAAATCTCTCCAGGATCTTTGCTACATATTTCCTTTCACCTAAACTTTTCAAAATTATTATGAATTGACATGAGGAGAAAAAGGAACACCCAAAAAAATACTGATAATTTTTGTCAAATTCTGGATATCAAAAAATGTAATTATCTTTAATGAATGGACAGGTCTGATTGTCAAGATCTCCTCAGTGCACATAGGTTATGTACCAATGATTTATATTAATTTTAAGTGGATTAAGGGCACATTTCAGCGATGCAGCTGAGACCATGCAATGTCTCCTCGTGGCAGAGAAAGGGCCATCCTGCTCCTACCAGCTGCTGCTGGTTTCCTTGTGCCAGATCTGATTCCCAGCAGTCTCCATCACAAGTATTTGTTTCACTGAACTGACAGAAAACTAACACACCAAAACAAGTGCGTGTATTCTGTAAACTTAGCAAGTTAGATCAGCTCAGTGAAAGCAGGAAGAGGAGTGCCAGAGTCAACTCCTACGCGGAGCAGGTGGGAGAAGAGTTAGGGGCAGTCTGGGAGGAGACAGAGCAAAACAGAGCTGCTCTTTACATTCACAGCAAAAAAAATAGATGGACTGAACTGTAGCACGCAAATATACAAAAACACAGTTCTTGCAGGTTACAACAAATTCTTACAGTATTTCACAAATAATTTCATGCAGTAATTAACTAATTTATTAGGATCCCATGGGGCCTAGCGAAGAAAGATGCTCTGTGGTGTAGATCCGGCCAATATGCTCTGGATGAAGACACCAGGTCGTTTTAATTGTTTTACCTTAGGGCCGGGGATCCATCCCTGTGTCCTAAGCAGGTTAGGTGATTATGTTCGCATTCTGGATGGAGTTAAAATAATTTCCTCTACATAGAAGCCTTTAATGCTCTTTTAAGACTAATCCCCAGCAGTCTGTTATCCTAGATTCATGTTCCACTATTCTACGATCAAAGTTGGTCAAATATGAAGTCCAAATTTAAAAATTCATTTATACATGTTTTAAAACAGTGTTATTTCACAAATTCGGTAGTTTAATATTGACTTCTGTTAACAAAATATATGTCACAAGTTACAGAAACGCTGTTTCTCCCCTTCTTTCTGTCACTCTCAGACAGCCATGGAGTGGTTTAAGGGGTAACTTTTCTAAGTGTGTTGTGCTGAGATTGGAATCAACTGAAAATTTATGGACTGACAACCTCTAGACTTCTTTTGTAAGAGACTAACAGCATTTCTGGTAGGAGCTATAGATGTCACTAATCCAGAGGTTTATTTGAAACTCAGACAGTCAGTACTTTATGTTTATTTTTTCCCCCTTTCTGCACCTTGGTCATGAATGATTCTATCACTTCACCCTCATTCAGGAAGAGCTTGTGTCTGACTGTATTGTAGATTGAATCACAGCAGCCACATTCTCCTCTTCTACTCCCACTCCCCTCTCTGACTTAGCCAGAGAGTCAATATGATGACTAAGGGCAGTAAAACTGTTTCTCATTCTGCTGTGCTTCACTAGGCTGCCTTGTTATTTTGAAGTCTCTCCTCCATATGGTGGCATGCTCTTGTCCCCATATTTCACTGTCTTCCAGGGGAGCATCCATCCACTTTTCTGATACCATGTTGCCCTCTAGTGAAAAATACTTCACTTCTCTCATGCTTCACTTCACCCAGCTCTTACGGTGCTGACATTTTCTTGCAGCATTACTGGTTATATGGCTGGGGTTCTTTTTGTTCTGTTTTGGTTTAGTTTTAGATCATGCCCTTTTCTATGCTGGAAAAACTTCCTTCATCCTGTCCCTCTAGGATATTAGTTGAGGCAGACTCACTTTGGCTCCAGTCTGCAAGAAGATCCTGAGTTTCTGCGCTGTTCTCAACCACATATATTTATATATGATGGACTGAGTTCACCCAGGAACGATTTCTGCCTCAGGGCTTAGTTATTGCAGAAAGCAGGAGTAATTTTGCCTCTATCGGCATGACAGCAGGTGGCCAATGGTACCCAGTATGTAGAAAATTCACTGGAAAAATGGGAGGAAAAGGAGGCAGCTGCAAACACCTCACCTCTTCCTTTGAGACCTGACTGTCAGTGTCACTCTCACCTGGTCTCTGGAGGGAGGCAGAAAGGCCCCAGCGTGCTACTGTGGGACCCAAAAATTATTTCTGTGTTTAAAAAGGCATGTATAAACTAGCAGACACTGGAGGCAGAGAGGAGACAGTCACCTGTAGCTCCTGACACACTTGCTGGAGTGGGTTAAACTCTGACTTTCACTTTAACTGAGTTTATCCAGGCTCTTTCCTCTTAATGTCCATACAACAGACTTTTATAAAAATGGCAGAGAGATCTCCTGTGTTCATGGGAAATGCTGTGGCAGGGGGTGATCCCTATTCCTTCCACATAAAGAAATAATTCATATTTTAAATGTAGGTGATCGTTTGAACAGCTTCTTTCACTCAGGGCTCTAATTCAGCATAATTCTGCACTTTAAGATAATTGTCTTTGCTTTGATTTTGCTTAATTTAGTTTCCAAAGGCACTAGCTTCTAGTGAGATCTCCAGAAGCCATGTCACCAAGATACATAATCTGTCTGGACTACACAGTCCCTCCAAAAAAAGTTATACTTTCTCTGAGTACGTCTACGTCTGCCAAAGTTGATGGGAAAATCCAGATGACAGAAGAGCTCATTTGAAATATGTTTTCATTATGATTATTAAACACTCCCAAACCAGAGGCAATGCTATAAAAACCATTACGCTGTCTTTGATTAATAACACCACTACCAATGTAGCAACATTAGATATTTATTCCAAACTGTGTCATTCAGTTAATGAGATAGTATTTGTTCTTTCTTGGCTTGGACTCAATGTTTTCCTTCTGTTCTGCAATCTCCTTTTAGGCCTACTGTGACACAAAAGTGCTTTATATGTTGTGAGACTAGTGGTGAGCATTACCAGAAATCATTATATATATTAACGTGACTGTCCCATACTAGTGAGGAATCAGTGCAATGGACAGCACATGAATTTCCAAATACTGAAAAATATTGTGAGCAAGGTATTCCCAGATTTTCAGAAACAGGCTCTGGAACTTTTCATATGACTCAACAAGTAACCATCTCAGGGATCTGTACCAAGCTAGTCTTCACTAACAGCTGTTGGGTTTTGGGGGTTGTTGTGCTTGGGGATTTTTTTCAAAAAAGAGATTTCTTAGTGTCTGACAGATTTGTTATTGGCTTATTCTGAGGGAAAACGGCAGAAGTATAGTCCACCTCAGACTTTCTGGAAATGTGGAAGGGTTGCTCAAATGTACTAGTAATCTGAAGTCACCACCTGATTCAAATGGACAGTATCCTTTCCCATCACCAGAGGAAAAGGAACAGCTGCCCTGCACGTGTGGCCTTGAAACCCATGTACAGTGTGCTTGTTAAGTAAAGTTTGTCTACAAAATAACTTGACTTTATACACACCCTCACTGCTTCTCATTATTTTTCTTCATTACAATGTTAACTTCAGCTTCTCTCGGTAACCTGGGCAACCTTCTGGTTTACAAAATCTAGTATACGATTGCTTTGTTTCAAGAGAAAGGGTGCTAATAGCAGCCCTGATAAAGATATGCAACTGAAAACAGCATAAACTGTTGCCAATATTTAAATCTCTCTTCTGGTTCGCTGCGTACCATTATTCTCTGTGCCACGACATTTACTGCTGCTCCTGTAGGAGATGCTTCATGGGGTTGCCAAAAATGCTGTCAGAGAACGGCACTATTAGCGACTCCACATGGATGTGAGCAGACAAGTAATTCAACATTTTGCAGTCACCAGACCATGGTTCTTGGAAGAAAACTGGATGGTGGCAAAAGCAAAGAAACAAAAAAAATCCCAGCCCCTCTGCCTGTGAGGGACACAAATATTTTCACAAACACAGGAATTAATACGAAATTTTTACAGAACTGGGGCTCAAGCAGATTTGTTTTCCCAAACAGATTCTTCCATTCTTAATCAGCATCCCCAGCTGTCCCTGCTGGGAAACTCTGCATCTCTTTTCACTCTTGTCCTTGGCTGTGCTGAACTGGTGTTTCCAAAAGTAATTACCTCACGAAGTGTAGTTGAACACCCAAAAATACTAAGAATTGCTTATTCAGTGCCAGCTACTCTGCTTCCCCAAGCTGAAAGTGCTGCTTCAGGTCAGCAAGAGTCACAGGGTGACAAGGGAAGCCAGGACTTCACCAACAGGGACAGGCTACAAAGCAACTGGATGGGGGAGGGGTGGCTGGCTGCTTATGAAATGCAGATCCAAGACACTGTCTCAAGCTACACATTAGAGAAGTGCAACACAAAAAAAGGCAAATTTTGTATGTGCACGTGTGGAAGAGTGTATGTGCATGGACAGTGATAGTTATGGACACACTTGGTCATGTAACACAGCACTAAGCAACTGAACAATTAATGCTTTTATTTACTGCAAATTATTTTTAGTAACAATACTCTAAAATTTCTTGAAATATTAAGTTAATTTGCTATTAGCAGTCTTGACTGAATTTTAGCTATATCTCAGAAGCAGTGATATATTAGAGTAAGAAAGTAGTTTACAATGCTAAAATCAAATAGCATTACAACCAAAGGGCTTGTAATCATGAAATTGAAATACTGCCTCCTTTCTGGGGTAGTTTACACTACAAGTCACCTCTACCCTTTGCAATAAGCTAAGTCATTTCAAGGTCACAGAATCAAAGAATCACAGAATGTTCGGGGTTGGAAGGGAGCTCTGGGATCATCTAGTCCAACACCCCTGCCGAAGCAGGGTCACCTAGAGCAGACTGCACAGGACCTTGTCCAGGTGGGTCTTGAATATCTCCAGAGAAGGAGACTCCACAACCTCCCTGGGCAGCCTGTTCCAGGGCTCCGTCATCCTCAGAGGGAAGAAGTTCTTCCTCATGTTCAGCTGGAACTTCCTCTGCTTCAGTTTGTGCCCATTGCCCCTTGTCCTGTTGCTGGGCACCACTGAAAAGAGTCTGGTCCCATCCTCCCGACACCCACCCTGGAGATATTTATAGGCATTTATTAGGTCCCCTCTCAGCCTTCTCTTGCTCAGGCTAAACAGAATCATAGAATGGTAAGGGTTGGAAGTGACCTGAAATATCATCTAGTTCCAACCCCCCTGCCATGAGCAGGGACAAAAGATGGGCCACTGCAACGGATAAACATACCAGTCCTCTCACAGTGACTTCATATCTGTTCTTCTGTTGTTGCTTCCCATATACTAAAATCACAACAATCCATAGATGAAGTACTGTTGACGTCTGCTCTTTGCCTAACAGTAAGTGCAACGCTAAGATACATGATCTTTCATCTTGAAGGATCTCAAAATGCAGTACTGTCTGTTATTGAAATTGCTTGTTCTCTACTGAAATTCAGCAGTCATCAAGAAAAAAAGAAAAACACTCATTATTTCGTTCTGCTCATACCTCTGTCTGAGCTACAGAGAGCTTCTTAAATTTTGAGCTTTTATCAGCTCTGTCTATGCATTATTAATTTATTAAGATTGAACTGAGTAAGTGCTAATATCTTGTACAGAAATCTGATATTCTTTTATTTGTTACGAGTGAGTCATTTTACTTTTCCTACTACCAAGATCTTCCCTACACTTAAATATGGCTAGCAATTGCAAAATTTGGCTTCACAGTGCATCTAAGCTGATGAAAAGGCAGTAGAATCATAGCAGGGATTCCTGACATTGGTAATTAAGATCCTTTGTACAGTTTTGCCTCAGATATCAGTGTTAGATCCAGTTCCACATGCAGAGTACATTAATTTTGTCCATTGAATTAAAACACGCATCATTTAAGTCGAGTATCTCCTATTTTCCATTTGAGGGGCTTCTGGGAACAGTCCTACAGTGAAAGCGGGCTGGGAGAGCCATGCCAGCTATACGATAGCAGACTTCATGGCACACAGCCAACTTAACCACTCCTTTGCATCTGCGTGGTGGGATTTATACATCTGTAAAGTGGGCATAAAATACTACAAAACCATTTTGTCTAGGTGAAAAAAAAACTAAATAAAGCACAAGAATACGGTCTACTCAGTACCTCAGGTAATTGTAATTAATACACGTAAGGCAGCTTTCCACTGAATATCATTAATCTCAAGGGGAAATGGGCAGTATTGCCTGTGAGGTTTATACAGCCACAGTAGGCAAATACTTTAAATCAAATTGCAGCTCAGAAATATGATGGTATCATCTGCTCTTATTTATATTGTTTAAGCGTGATCTGCACAGTTATTATCACCTCACAGAGACTCACACACCACATCGTGAAATTTGCATGAAAACAACAGCTGTCAAACAACAGTAATTGCAAGAAAGTACCACGGTGAAAAGAGGCAGCTATGAATTCTCTTTGGCAAAATTAGCAAATTCATCAGAATTAGCTTCTGCATGACCAAATGGGATAGAAACACATCTACAAGCATGTGTGTCCTTCAAGTACATAAAAGTTAGCATTAATTAAAACGCTTATTTTTCCATCTGTACTTTGCAATCCATTTCTATCCAGTCTGCTCTGTGTGTGCACTCCAGCAGAAACTTTGCAATCCAGGCATTTCCATTAAAATCCTCTTTTTCAATAACAAGATGTGGTACACAAAGAACTGTTGCAGCTGTTGGGGAGATCATTACTGTGGGTGCAAGTAGCCATTTGCATGCGTCCAAGCCAGTTATGTGGGGAATCAGCTAAAATGCCTCATGGACCACTGAACTCTTGAAACTGGCTATGGGGGATGTTACGCACGTATGATCAGTCACAGAGGAAGACATCCTTGGTGCCCTCCGAAAAGCAGAGATTGTGACAGAGCAAACAATGTATGTACAAAAGGACCCTTGCAGCCATTTCCTGATGTTCTGCACTTGTGCTGGTAACTTAAATGAAACAACAGACGTGGCCAGATGCGCATGGATTTCTTTCATCACATATTTAGCACGCATCTATTTATTATTTATTCACAATTTAGATACCTCCATTACAATTCATCAGTGAGATCAGGCCTCAGTGGATAACACTAAGTCGTTTTGATTTGTTTTTGTTTTTTTTCAATTTGTATGGCTTGTAATCTTTACATGCTTACAATACCTATGTTTCATAGTGGATCAGGATTTCAACAGCAGATTTAAATAAAACATACTAGAATGTGGGAGGATGTAAAAGGCAACAACTTATAATGGATATCTAATAACAGCTAAAAAAATTTGGAATATCTTTGATAATCCTTTTATACTAAATTCTACATCTGCTATTGTTTCATTATGCTTATTGAATATACTTTTATTCCTATTTATTTTCTCTTTATAATTATAGTTCATTATGTGTATTACATTTGTTATCCTCTAATACTGTAGAATCATATCAATAACAATTTTCAAATAGTTCAATAGTCCAGACCCCAGCTGAAGTCCCCACTGAAATCTAAATTCCGGCTGCCATCTTCTTTTCTGGATGGAAAAAACTGAGTCTTCCAAGGAAAGACAATGAATAGTATCTTAATGTTGTGCCCGCCAGAGGGATGGGATAGGCAGAGGTAGCAATAGGTGCTAAGGTCCTTAATCTGGCAAAGGAATGCATTTGAAAGTTAATCTCAAGGAGAAGGTGCCCATCCACACAGGTAGTTATACACCATACCCAGCTACAAGTATTGCTTGCAAGTATGACAGTTATGACTTCAAGAAAATTCTGGATAAACCAAGGACAGTAGTTGAGATACAGCAATAAACCTGGGTACTGCAGAAACATTGCACAAAAACAGTCCTCTCACTGACTCTGTAGTTAGAGGATTGAGGGACAACACCGAACTACAGCGTACTAACCATCTCCATCAGCTAAATCACAGTAGTTGAGCTTATGCGTATTACCAGACTTCTGTTTTGTGGGTTAAAACACGTTAGTTCAAACCTCTATCTTTGGAGGAGCTGTATCGTGAGACTAGGGTGAACTCAGGGTACATGCTCGGGTACTTTCTGCTGTAGTGTATTGCTCATCCAGCTCCTAGTAACCCAGCAGGCTTCCCTACCCTGTCCACCTCTGAGCTTTATGTCAATTCACAGACAAGCTAGTGTTCTGCTTCAGGACATAATCACAACCTCAATTTAAAGCCTGTGTGCACATAAAGGTGGGATTTTCGCTGCTGATGGGTTTTTTTGTGCATCTGTCAACAGAGTGTGTCGTTTGCTACATGTTGACATGTAGTCACCCTTGTCAGTGTACAAATGCAATGCATCCTTACTTTCTTTCCATGACCCTCAGATGTTGCTTGTCTGCCCTTCAATTCTTTTCCAAACGCCCATTATCAATTGGATTTAACTCCACAGATTATGTAAGAATGATAAAGATTGCTTTTGCCAGGCAAACAGGTCTTGGATCCAGAATTTGGTCAAGACCTAAAGGCAACACAAGCTTTCATTCCTCAAAAGGCTATTGTCCTTCTGGAGTGGCTGAGCTTACTCCCACCTTCGTGAAATCCCATAAAAATGACCTAATAGCTTTCACTTAAATAGTGTCACATTAAGCATTTTGCACCAAACAACTGAACTTCCACAAACCACTTGTGGTCAGTGTAGTATTTTAGTGGAATTAAAGAAAGAAAGAAAGAAAAAGAATTCATAAAACTGTATTTTAAGACTTAGTACACCCAAAAACTCTTCCTGAATTCCCCACACAGAGCAGCAGCTGTTTCCACGCCTGAAACTTAGTACATTGGATTTGTTGAAAACTCATCCCAGTTTAAATCCTTTTACTTTACAAAATTCTAATCTTCCCTGTTTTATACAGTCCTGTTTCCTCTTATGTTTGAATTCCTCCTCTTCTGTGCAATAAAATATGTGATAGTTAAGCTCCCATGTCTACCTCTGCTAATCCAGCAGCCAGCCTGTAATTTCAGTGAGCCCTACGTACCTGTCCCCTAGGGCTCAATTTAATTCTCTTTCACTTATCTCAAGGGGAAAAAATCACAATCCTCATGCCAGGCCAAGCTGGCACAATCACTCCAAGAAAACTCATTTTATCTTTGTTGTTATTTACTTCAGACAGCAAGCACTTAAACCAAAGATATGATCCTCGATGCCAAAGGCTGACACACAGCTCTAGCAAGCACTGAGATGCTCAGTATCTCTGCCAGCTATGAATGATACATGTGTGAGGTGTAAGGGTGTTCTGTGAGCAACATTAAAGTGGGTTTTGATCATCTGATCAAAGCGTGCTGTAAATCAGCGTAGTCTTTAATGTACCGAATATGAAGTTTTGTTCCTTCATGAATGAAAGTGACTTGCTATATGTAGGGCAAGGCTGTTTATAACATACAGCACACCGTTTTAATTGTCATTTTGCACTCTGTGCTGCGTTGCTTCAAAACAGTGAAAAAGCATTTGCAAATAAATTTTAAAATATTCTTCCAAATGTGAGGGAGCTGTCTGGTTTAGGTGCTTAGGTGGGAATGGGAAGTCTGTATTTCTACAACTAAAATATTAAGCTTTAGTTTGGATATGACATAGTTTTTCATTGACCTCAGCCACTGCAATTAAGAGTCCCTCACAACATGAGAGGTCCATTTAAGTACCTAAAGACTTCTAAGAAGAGACTATCTCATCTCTGCTCATCATCTAGGTCAAGAGAGCTTCCTGTTTTCTGTGGTAGACCTCTGAGATATGTCATAGAAACTGAACAGTATAATTGCCCTCCTCTCCGTCTTCACTAAAGGAGAAGGCTACAGTGCTCAGTGCAGATAGATTAGATAGAGCTGCCACATTTAGCCACATTTCAACTTCCGAGAGTGCATGAGTCTGACTGCTAACATAGCCAGGGAAGGTGGATATCAAAAAGTGAGAGGTGTGAGTCTCCAGGGATGACTAACTATACCGTGCTGGGGTGTCCCAGAGCTGGCTGTCAGAGCCTTGCTTAGATTCGGGGCAGGGTATGGCTTCGGAAAAATTGCCCATACAAGTGTAGAGAGCCTTAATATTGCAGAGGAACCACACTTCCAAATTTCTTATGTCAGTCGTAATGACTAACAGGCTACATAAACCCTTAATGTGATGCACCATGCTCACATGCACTTTGCCTTTCTCATCCAACTTCAATCCTGCAACAGAAAGTGAAATGCAGTCAGGCTCCGTGAGAGAAAACCATGTTTAGGATCCTCATATATGCCTTCACTTTGCTCTATAGCATGACAGTTGTGCATGCAGCACAATATGCTGGTGGTCTAATTCACAGTGTTATGACCAAGGTCTGTCTCTGTCCATGCGTGAATTATCCAGAGCATTTCAGCTGCCTTACTACTGTTCTACCAGTGTTAATGCCTGCGGGGGCAATTGTTTGGAAAAGCAGAGCATAAAAAACATTTTTGCTTTTAATGTAGCAAAAAATTATTCTAAAAGATGAGTGACACAAACTCCATATACGGAATAAAGAGGTGGACTGTCTAGCAAAAGGAAGAGAAAAATAATTTGGACACTAAGATTTAAACAAAATCAGTGAATCCCTACACTGAACCAACCCAAAACTTTCTATGATTCTATGATTCTATGATTCTATGATTCTATGATTCTATGATTCTATGATTCTATGATTCTATGAACTTGGGGTGTTCAGAAAGTGCATCCCTTTACTGAAAAGCAGTCACATCACGGGAGAAGAGTCTGCTCAGTTATGTGAATCCAACACGTACATTTGCATCTGCAGACTCTAAGACACACCAGCTTTCAAAGTATTTATGTCTAATGTGCCAAACAGTAAGGAAATGGAAACAGCTTTACTCCAAGGGTGCAAAAGTGAGTTCTCAGTAATATGCCTATGAGTGGAACGAAAAATGTGTGCTGAGTTAGGAATGCATGCCAGTTCCTTAAATATTGACTCTAGCTTTAAGCATCTGCTGATGTGCACAAGACTGGAGTTTCTCAGAAGACAAAGCTCTCTGATTTGGTTTGAAGGTCCAGTCACTTTAACTAATGCACAAATAAAGCAAATCTTAATGGCCTATTACTGTCTGCATACTTAGCCTGGATCATCTCCAGAGTTCGCTTATCTAGTTACTGTGGCCAAAAAAAAGTGTGCATATAAGCCTTACAATAACTCATTATGGATCCATTACAGCTTCTCCTGAAGACAGTGACTTTTTTTGACTGACTTTCACTAGTACTAAATTAGCAAGTAGGACAAATACAGTAAGAAAAAAACCAGAGAAACACGTATATTTCTAGGGTTTGCAAATACTTTTGGCAAGTTGTCATTTTTCAGTGAAAACTTTTTCATTAGAAGTAGTCCTGACCATCCCTCTTCGTGTGGCAAGAAATGTGGAATTTAAGTTATAAATGGGACATAAGAATGAAATTCACATTTGTCCTATAATTATAGTTGTGGTGTAACTGTGTACGGGGGGTGTGCCTATGCATAAATCTGTTGATGGCATAATGAGCAATTTAAACCCTGGACCATTTTGAGATGAGGGGGTAGACTGAACCTCTAGCCACTGTCTTCACAAAGAATGGGATGAAATGTTACAGGAGCAATCCTAGTGGTAATCTGGGGCAGTCACAACAAATCCCCTTGTCGGCTTGTGTCTATGCCCCAATGAATTTGTTTCTTTCCAGTGCATTGATTCATATCTCAAGTGGAGAAACTACCATCCTAGAAAATCCCCAGGGTGTTCCTACTCCAGAGCTAACCAACCTGTACATAGACAAGATACTCGTAAACAGGAGTTTCTAGATATGCAGAATCACAGAATCACAGAATCACAGAATAGTAGGGGTTGGAAGGGACCTCTGTGGGTCATCTAGTCCAACCCTCCTGCCGAAGCAGGGTCACCTACAGCAGGCTGCACAG
>Ga0065711_1034939_pt1 | contig 23031 bp, 13 predicted proteins | sample Hoacrofraction12_FD_59098 | JGI IMG/M metagenome (GOLD analysis project Ga0065711, IMG submission 59098) | Hoatzin crop microbial communities from Cojedes, Venezuela - Epithelial fraction 12 v2 (version 2) | ecosystem: Host-associated > Birds > Digestive system > Esophagus > Crop | place...
TCTCTGCCCAACTTTCCAGCCTATCCAGGTCACGCTGAATGGCAGCACAGCCTTCTGGTGTGTCTACCACTCCTCCCAGTTTGGTGTCATACCCTCCAAAGGACTACAAACGGGTGTAAATATTCCTGAATGCCTGTGATCAAATGCCGTTCTAGCCTGAAAGCAATAACAATTGTACTGTTATTGCAGTCCAGTGACACGAGACAAAAATGTGCTTGAAAATTAATAGCTAAAAGGAACAAAACTATAATTTTAGGGGTAGGGATTGTTTTACTTGTATATTGTTACTCCGTACAGAGACAGTAAAGTCATCATATGTGAGTGTAACCATCCATACAAGGACAGCTACTACTACAGCCGCATCCATAGCAGTACGTGGTTTTGCTGGTACAGTCCACTGGTACTCCTGTACAAGAAGAGTGCTGCTTTGTTTTGGTAAAGCTTCGCTTTCTACTTAATATTTAGTCTTTAGAATCTGGATAATTACAAAATATTTTTATAATCATAAACTATGACCTTTGACCGTTCCTCTGCTGGTCCACTTCTGTGGACCGGTCCTAAGAGGTCAAGGGATAGGATGAAGTCCTAAGAGATCAGTTCAGATTCTACTACCAGACAAATATGAAATGCTGTGTTTAATAGCAATCTTCTTCTAACATAAATGAGAGAGCCAAATGTGGCTAGAAAAATGAGAGCTGCATATCCTTTTCGTTTTCAGAATATATGTATATACCATTAAGAAACCCCAAATATGTTTTGAAATATTGTCAGGACTTCCACAGTTTGAGACACTACTTCTGTCTTTTGTCTTTGTACTGACAATAACGGAGCAGCACTCATTCTTGCGTAGTATGGAAAAGACATTATCTATAGCAGATGTGTATAATAATTATTTGTTAAAAAACTTGTGTGTGTCCCAGTAAACTGTTTTGAACAGTTAGTATGAGAATGTAATATTGTGAAATCTGAGAAACAAAGGAGGTTCATGTCAAACCAAGATCAAGAGTACACTCTGATAACATGCAGAGAGACCACAATAAGAATTGCAATAGCCCTTCCCTAAGTTGTCTTCAGTCACCCAAATCCACTCTAATTTTGATCCACCAAAAAAAGAAAAGAAGTTAAGGAAACTTGGCTTATAGTTGTGCATTGCTGAGTAATATTTCAGGTCCAAACACCCTTTAACCCTTCCTGATTATTTGCAGCCTATGTTTGTTCTGAATAAATCCATTTATATAGTTCAATAGCTAAAGCAATAGGAAACTGGATCATGCATTTTGAAAGCAACAGGAAAATATTTTTTAAATTCCATCTGAACACACAAGTACTAATGAGCAAGAAGAAGAAAATGCAAATGAATAAATTAAAATAAAAAAAGAAGGAGGAAAGATAAAGTGACAACAATGGTTATGTAGAAGAAAACTATGCTCAGCAGGGTAGGAAGTTTTCAAAAGTTCAGAATTTTGTATTTCTTTATGAAATATGTATAAGCTGTAACAGCCCATTCCTAGCTACATGGAGCTGTATTTGAAGTATTAAACCAAGGACATTTTGGAGTTAAGAGAGAATAGAAACAGTTAGAACAGATCTTCAGAAGTGTGAGTTGATATATTTTATTTATGACCATGAGTCTAAGAAATGGCTGCATTGATTTTTCTTTCCAAATTTTAAAATAAGTCACTTTTGAAAGGGAACCTTCCATACAGCAACAGAGTTGAGGAGTTTTAGCAGGCTGGAGGAGGGTCGGGCGGATTGCCGTTAAGAGTCGAGCTGCGCCACGGTGGTTCAGACCATCGCAGCAGTGCCTTGTGCTGCTGCACTCACCACCCGCCAGGTCTCACAGGCAGCTGGGGATTTGCCTGGTGGGCTCCTGTAAAACAGCCTCTGACTCTCAGTTACAAACTGCCTTCAGATTTTGCCCTCCGCGTCCTGACTGCAAAAACCACTGAGGTATAGTGAAATTCAGTTACAGGTTAGGATTTAAATAGTCCATAATTTTAGTCTTGCATTTACAGCTGCCTACATAATCCCTCTAACATGTACTCGACAGCGCACCTTTGTCAGACTGGCTGTGGGTCCAGCTCCGGGGGAAGAGAACGCGTGACACAACTGACCACAGGTGAAAGGACCTCTCCCTTGGGGATGCTCGACAGGCCCTATTTATCTCTTGTGCCCTCTGTCCCTCGGGAGGAGAGACAGATGTGATTCTGCTTTGTTCATTCCAGATCCTTACCAATATGTGTCTGTGGAAGCCTTCCCTTCTGTTCTGTATGACAGACGCTCTAATGGCTCTTTTTCCTCTGCTGGGAAAGAACAGCACCTATTCAAGACCATAAGGACAAGAAATAGCCTCGTGGAAATTATAATAGCAAAATGGAATATGAATACGTTCCACACTGCAAAATACAAATTGTATTTTAAGATTACTGGGTTTTTAAACCAATAACCCCTTTAAAATAGACTGTTGAAATAACCACATATATACATGCATTGAAACACATGCAGAAATAGACGAAAAAGCGAAACACATTATATATAAAGAAATAAAGTACTCTGTCTCATGCATTCACTTTTTTCAATTGCTGAGACTGAGTCAAAACCATGAGCCACACATATTATATACAAGTATTTATGGGTACACTGTTCTTACTGTGACGTACGCACAGATTTTTGTACTCGTAATTTCTACACATATGCATTAGCTACGTGCCCTATTTTTATCCTGTCGTACAAGAAAAGGAAAAGATAATCACAAAGCCATTTGCCTGACAAATGAAATTGTGAAGACAGAAACATTATCTCTGCGGCCACCCATCTTGTGCGTTATTTGGCAGAAATGGCAATGTTTTTCAATACTGCCTTTTTTCTTTTTTTACACTACATTTCAGCGATTTAAAAGTATTTTTACAAGTGGAGAAACTGCACGTTTCTTCGCCCGTGTTTCTTCCAGCGCGTTGCAGCGCATCTCCATGGCTACGGTGTGCGTGGTTGCCATGGGGACGGCAGCAGCAGCGCTGGCGTTGGCTCCCATGGCTGCAGTTGAGGGCCGAGTGTAGAGCGCCAGCGATGTGCAGGTGATGCACGCTGTAATCTGGCGCCTGAACACAGAAGTGCTCATCTGTAATGTGCGAGAAGTTTAATTGAGAATTAAGTGGGTTCTTCTTCTGAAATGAGTTATGTGCTAGCGGATTAATTCTGCAGGAGCAGAAGAGTTCCGACTGCAGGGAGACAGGAGGTTTGAAGAGATGAATTGAATGAAAGTGTTGCGATGATTCAATATTGGTGCAGGTTTCTGCACTGAAAGCCTTGCCCATTTCTATAGTATTGGTTGAAATCAGGATTACAAAGGGATTCTGCGAACAAATTTGGGCAAGGGAGCAAAACCATATTGAGAAGCATATTGGAAAGCGATAGTAGTAGAGTGTAGGTGGCACTGCAGCAGCCCTTTGAAACAAAAAGGCTGTGGAACGATGTCTGCCACTTTTTACGCAGCAGCTCATCTCAGAATTAATCTGTAAGGCAGCAGTGCTCTCTCTGAGATTACCTCCGAGACGTACATCAGGCAAGTTCGCACATGATTTTGTAAAATGCACTAAATATTTGGTGTCTTCATGAAACTTCATCTTATCAAACAGCTGTGTAAAGAACCACGTGATTCTGCTTTTCCCTAAGGTTTCTTTTCTCTGTGACACTTCCATTCCTTCCACTAAGTTTTAGTGGATAGTAAACTGTAGCTGGATGGCAGACTCTTGGGGAAGACATTAAAGAATCAAATGCAATGAGCCTTCAAAACGGCTTGGGACTCCTAATTGCTCTGACAATACTTCTTCTGGTATTAGGATAAGTAATAACAGCAGATTGGAAATGCCTTTGAGCAGAGCAAGGAAAAATAACCGCTGCAAAGGAAACAGATAATGAATGCTGCACTAACAAAGAGCGTCTCAGCTGCCTCTTCTTGTGAAAAAAACCCACAAAACTATACAATTTCTCCTTCCCTAATAGACTGTTTCAAATAAGAATTTGCATTGGCTGACAATAATCAGTATTTATCTCTCAAGCCTCCTTTACAGATGCCCCAGAGTAAAGTGGATAGATAATATAACTCATACTAAGAGCTACAAAGAAATTCCACTAAATCATTGCAAGTCATTATCAAACCAGGATTTTGCCAGTCTTCTAGCAGCCACCACTAAACCCACCCTGAGTACCGGCATAGCTGCATGCTGTTGGAGAAGCATTAGAGTATATCTTTATTTTTTAATCCTTGCAAGCAACTCCTCACTGGAATTTCTGGGATCTTCTCTACTAATTTTATCATTTTGACCTTGAATGCAAACTGTTCACTACATGGTTTCCAAAGCACACAAAAAGACTGTCCCTGGTTGAGGAGCTTGCAACTGAAGAACAGATCATTTAATCTATTTCAGAGAAATCAACACCGGACAGTTTATACACAGTTTGAGTTTAATGTAATCCAGTATGAAATAAGAGTCTAATTAATTCCTGATCATTAGAAAGCTCAGCAATACCATTGTATCTGTGTTTCTAAAGTTGGAGCTTTGCTCTTTTTATATCTCGTATTTTGGCTTTGACAAGCCAGCGTAGTTCTTAGGGCAATATTGCAGATGTCCTTTGTGCAACATGACCAGTCTCAAACTCTTGCATTGCCTTTGGCAGTCAACAGTGAAATAAATATATACACATGACTCAGTATTGTAACTGTGACTAGTCTGCTAACCTCACTCATTCTTTCTGTCTGTCTATCGTAGTTATTTCTAGGGCAGCACACTATCTGAATGCTAAAAATTGTCCTTGACAGGAGCCGAACCCACACATGCTCAGTTCCGGAAGAAGTGGTGTGATTTCTGGCACCAGAATGGCAGTTGTAATTAGGGAAGAATGAATCTCTAAATGAGATAATTGACCAGCACTGTAGCCCCACACTTGAAGTGGGCTTAAACCAAAACTTGGTTGCAGTCTTCAAATTCTGGTAGTTGATCCAAATTTTTAATTTTTCCTCCCACCCCCACAACTTGTTTTTCCATTTTAGGATCAGAGAGGAGACCTGAAATACCAACAGCTGCATATTTCTGGCAGGTCTGAAACCAAAAAATGCAGGAAATCTGAGGAGTAGTGAGCTGCAACCCATATCCTCTAAATTTTATATAACATTCCACATAATCAAGTACTGCTCTGGACATTTTTTATATCCTCCCGTTAGTATTTTTTAGCAAATTTAAATTTGGGAATATGGTTAGAATCCTAACTTAGATCTTTGAGAATAGCAAACATAGGAAAATAAAACAAATACCATGTTTGGCAATAAAAACAGCTGGTACTGTATAGAGCATATTCCGCTAAGTTCAGATATGTTCATGTTTGATGATAATGGAAACATAAATGGAAAATGGGCAGAGGCTTGTGCTCTTATAATTTTAGTATGCTTTAAAACCAGTTACGTGTGTGTCATTACAGAGGAAAATGACTTGGCTTTACAGACCTTGTCTTCACTCAAAAAATGATTTTTTTTTTTAATGCAAGGTTAAACTTATGAAAGAATTTATGTGTTATGACATTACTGGGGAAAGGACACTTGTAGCGGGGGAGGTTAACACAGCCTCTCCTGTTTGTTTTACAGTAGAAGTGACATGCGCTTTGGTTGTTTGATGTTTAATTATTCTGTAGAAAAGGCACGCCTTTTCCAGTTTGTGCGTAAGTGCTGTCCAAATTCGCACATCTAGCAATCATTAAGGAGGAAATTTTGTGCAAATAAATTGGCATTTTATATACCCAATGTGGTAATTCATGTCATAGCTACTGATTTTAAAAATAAAGACAGGCATTCTAAGTCACATTGAAGGAAAGCCAGTCATTTTGTTCACAATTTAAAACCCCTGAGCAACTTCAAATACCCAGCTTGGCTGTAGGTATGGGCCTTTTCCCTAGACGACATGGAGAGATGGAGTCCTTAAAACTTTGATGTGGAACTGGAGCCTTTTTTGGAACAGGTATGCTAGATGTCAAAAATGATGGCTTTGAAACCGCCCCAGATTTTAACCTGTGTTGCATGCTGCTGTTGTTATTTCGTAACCCTCCTGGTAAGGTTCAGCCGTATTGCTACAGTGACACAATGACTTAGGAGACCATAGTTACTATGTTCTCATAAAATGTTGGAGAGTGCCTAGGGCAATTTTCAGTCAGTAACGCACACAAGTATAGCCTATGGAAAGAAAATGCAATTTTTGAGGTCAGGGCTAATAAACAGGCAGATGTGAATATAAGAGGAAAAAAGGAGTTTTTCTGTATGCATCACAGTATGTTGCCTGATAATGATCTGAATTTTGATACCAGCTGGCTCTCCTGGGTTATCAGGAACGCCACCTACGTGAAATCCACAGAGTACTGCTATTGCACTGATGAAGTACCTATCTACTGCTTCCTGCCTAGGCAGGGCACCAGGCTGAAGTAAGTCCTGCTTTCTTTACACACCTCCAGAACAGGCCACCCGTAGCCTTACCTATCCGTAGCCTCACTTCATCTGTTTACAGATTGCTCCTTCCTACATTTGGCATAAGATCAAAGCCGGTGGGGTTACTGGTGCTGGTGCTAGTAGGCTTTTCTGTAGGTCCCAGGAGGAGGACCAGAATTAGAACAGACATAATTTACCTCTTTTTTTCACCTTCATAAGTTATCTTCTTTTTTTCCAATTATATACAGTAAGCCCCCTAGAATTTAACTAAACATTTTCCAATACTGTTGGGAAAAAAATCGAAATGAGAAAGAATACCCAAAATAAAAAAAAGTTGCCAACTGGAAGTGAATGAGGTAGGTTCTCGGGAAGCGCCCTGAAGCCCTGCGGGCCAGTTTCTGAGCCAGGACCCACCCCGGAAGGAGTGTGGCCAGCTGGCAGGACAGAGGGAACGGAAAGGGATAGCAGACAATAGTCACAGCACTCAAGTTAAATTTCAGTCATACTGACATTCAAAGACATCAAACGTACTTATTTTTATAAAGATTTGAATGTTTAACATCTTCTTATCAGGGAAATAAAGAAATGTCACCGTTACGTCAAATAATACGTAGTGCAACTTCAAACTCACTGATCACAAGAATGGAATGAAAATCCCTTGTGTTTACAGAATAGTGTAAAATATGATGCTAAATTTTACTCTGCTGTGATCAAGAATGGAAAATACATAGAGCTAAAAGACTATTTAACAATTCTGATACATGCGTACACCAAGAGCACTACTACGTATAGCTCAGAAGTCCGGATGCTGCAGGAAGAGGAGCGAAGCTACCTTCGTCAGGACTATCCCACCCAGATCTTTAGGCAAAGCTACTGATCAGATGCAGTTGCTCGTGAAAATGTTCCATTTCTAAAGAGGCTGCATAGACAGTAAAATGAAAATCAACATGAAACAATTACAGCATTAAAAAACGTACGTTATTCACCAGGTCCCATTCTCTTAACCATGGTTATAAGGCAATCTGTGAAATAATGAGCAGTAAAGTAGCCAATATTTTTTTCAGCAGGGAAGCAATTGCTTCATGTGGCTCCGAGTGCCTTTCAGCACTTCTACTCCATATATTTAAAATTTATTTTTTTAAAAACTGTGCGGCTTCCTGTGTTCTTCAGCAATGGAGACTGCTTGATGAGTAAAAGCATTGCTGATGGAACAGTCTCAGCTATTACTTTAGCTATTAATTCATAAATAGAAATTTGCCAATATTCTCTACTTGCACGCCATTACACAAATGCGAAGAATAAAGTCTTCTGACTTTCCCTCTCTCAAATTTTATGTTCAGTTTGCCTGAATTCAGTATAAATGTGGCAGACATTTTAATTACTGACAATCTTGAATTTGAAACGGCATGAGATGAGGAGTCAAGGAAGGATATAGAAGGGTGAGATGGTCATAGAAAGGCAGAAAGACAGGCAACTTTACGCAAATATTACTGAAAGGGAAAAGAAGTCAAGCCCCAAGAAATCCACAGGAAATTGGCCTCCCACTGCCCGCAGACCGGCTCTGGGCATGGCAAGCCTCTCGCGCAGGGCTGGCAGGGAGAGGTGCAGCCAAGCAGGCCAGCTGCCTGGCGCAGCAGAGGCAGCCGAGGGCTGCAGCGCGTCGCCCGGGACGAAGCTGGGCAGTGCTCTCTGCGCTGCCTGCCTGGCTGGCACCCCTCCAACAGGCACAGGTCGGGGTGCAGCAGCGCGTGCTGGTTTTTCGTCTCGCTCAGCAGCGCCCCCGGCCTGAACGAAGGGGTGGGCGTTGAGGTTTCTCACTTGCCCACCGGAGAGGAGTAACCCCTCCAGAGAATGGTGCCGCAGCAGCTTAGCAATAGATAATCGCTCTTCATTCTTCTCAGTATTTAAATGAGAAGACATAAAGTAAACATTGTTCTTGGTGAAATATTAAGATTAATTTTCCAGTTCATACAGAAGGTTTTTAAACAATAGTAAGAAATGTATAAGAATGAGGGATTCATTAATGGGAAGTGTTTGGCGGTTCTGATGCTATCAGACACTGAACTGAGCCATTCCCCAAACTCCCCAATGCCATCAGCCAGATGTGGCAGCCCAGCATCTCTGGGCAGCACCCTTTATAACTTTTGCACTTGAAAACTGAAATCATCAGTTAGGACAGAAAAATGAAACAAGTTGTTTGTTTTTCACTATTAACAACCAGCACACGTGGCTTCCATAACCCTTCTATCTCGCTCTTCCATGCAGAAGACACTGGATAAGAAACTAACATCAGCAAAATCTTACCTCCCTTGTAAAGAATTACATTTTATTTTACAAACAAAAATCCCACTTTGGCATGGAAAAGGAAGAAGAATGCATGTTTGCATGTGGTAAGATGTAGGCTGGTCTTTCAGTGAGCTTTGTGTGCGGCATTCCCGCGCGTGCCGGCTTTTTAAGCTTGCTTTTCTCCCAGTGGCAGTGTCACAGGTCTTCCCTCAGATGTGTACTTTACAAAAACGAGCACGAACCCAGTAGTTCATAATTGATTACAATCCCATTAGGAAATGGCAATATCTGCAAGTCTTACGTAATCTAAAGACAAATCAATTCTAAGTATATTAGTACTTTTAACACTTCCAAATTCTGAGTTAAATGTGTACAAATTAAAAAATCCTCATTTAATTACTTTAATAAATCTTGTTTACAGATGACTGTGAAAATCAGTAAAAACTAATTCTCTTTGACTGTTCTGTCTGCAGTGCTGACAAAAACAGAACAAATTTCTTTTTACTATGGTCTGCAAAGTGGCGAAAAAAGCTTTAATATAATCACAATATGCTAGCAGCACATGTTATTTTCCCACTGTTATAACTTGATATTTTTAAGTTTGAGGAAGGAATTCCTTTTATGGGAAAGGACTTTCGTTCCATTTATATGGAAAGCAAATGTTGAATATAAATTTGATAACATATTTTAATTTAAAAGATGTGTGTTTTAAACACCGTTATCTGTCTTACAGTATCAATGTCCAAGACATTTACTGCCCGAGCTCATCTGTTGTAATCATCTGTTAATGGTTAGTGATCAAAATACAGAAGGGTTTGGCCCAGTATGATTACAAAACTTTGGCAGCCCCTGGGGCCATACAAACCAGTTAACCATTTTGATCTTGGCTCTCTGGAACCAATGTAGCAGAAAGGCAAGGTTGCCACTGAGGTGTAGAAAAAACACAATACATGATCACGAGTTGTTAATGACACTCAGAAATGAACAAGTTCCCTAAGTCACCATTTTTATATTGTCCATATTCTTAATTGTCAACATACTACTAAGAAAATAATTAATTTCTACACTTTCAGTAAATAAGCATTGAAGATAGGAGGCGGCTTCTTCATGGTCTTTGTAACAGATTGTGAACCTTTGGGTGAGACTTTCTTTCCTTTTAGGGTCTGATCTAGAGCTCACCATGTTCTAGAGAACGATTCTCATTGACATTGCTGGAACAAAGACCACCCTTTAATCCTTAGAGGGATACAGCACCAAGTTAAATGTTGGTTAGAAAATACAAGGACTGTTTTCCGCTTGGGCTCATTACTGTTTTTCCTTCTGGAACTCAGTTAAGCTGAAACATGCTGTACATGACATAATACCAAGACAATAAGAAAAATGTCTGACTATGTGTACATTCATAGAATGTGAGGATCGAACCAAGAAAAAACAAATTCCATGAGCATCCCTTTTAACTTCCTTACTTATACAAGAATTAACAACTCAGGAACCCAAAGGATACACAAGCCCCCCCCAAATGGGTAGAAAACAGGCTTGTCCAGCCAAAAAGAGCAAGCAAGCAGTACTTCTCCAGTAAATACCAGTATAAATCTCATGGTGTGTTAGGTATGCATAAGGATAGGAAACTCAGTCATCTGTTTGTACTGATATTCATCAAGAAAATACCTTCCAAATCTCTCTTTCTATCTTTCGGAAGGTATAATTTCTGGTGTCATGTCTTTCAGGAAGGAGGATCTCCACTGTAATAGCCTTTGTCATTTCACAGTCACGTAGACACAGTACATAGATTCAGAAAACTGAATCTTTCGATTATTGTCTTCTGATCTAAACTATTCAATTATTTCAACTATTGACTTCCAGTTTCTTGCTGACCTTGTTCCACCTGGAACAGATTTGTTGCCAGCACTGTCTTTATCAGAAGTGCTCCTTTTGAGGGCTTAATAAGAATAGTTATGGATACAGCTGGTTTCTTTCAATGTATCTGGAGTTTATTTCAGCATACAGAAGGGCTTTTTTTCATAAATGAAAACGGTCTGCAATTAATAGCTGACATATTATTGTATGTAATAGGGCACAGCATACACACACAATATGTTTCCTAATTACTGCACAGTACTATTAACATCACATTGCATGCGCAGTATTACAATTCAAAAGCATTTTAAGCAGTCTAATTTTCTTCAGGCTTGGCACAGCTCTTTTCTTTTGATTCCTGAAATCTGAACCCTGATCTGAGGAAGTGTGAGGCCTGTGGACGTTTCCATTGTTCAGCAGTGAGGAACGGGATTTGCATTCAAATGAACAAAAAAAAAAGAGAAGAGAAATGGTCTATAATTAAGAGAGTGCATAAAGCAATTCGTTGATAAAAACTCTAGAAGCTGATGATACTTTAAAGGAATACGGAGCAAAAGAGAGTTCAAGAATGCTAGAGCCTTTCCAGTTAAGCATTTGACAGGATGCTTACTTTAAGTGACCCAGTTGGAACCACTATACTTAACCAGGCTAACTCACGTGGTGTAGACGAGGCTAGGAGCTGGATTTAGTTAACGTGATACTAAAAATACCTGTATTGACCTGATAGCAGTCTCTGTTAGAGCTGCCGCTGGTGCTATTACCAAACTGAAGTATTGTGCTCTGAATACTAAACAACATCCTAGTGTTTAAAACATCTGGCGATGACAGATCTCTGTTTAGAGGAAGAGAAGTTGGAGCTTTCAGAAGTAAAGAATAATGTAACAAAAGTTCTGAAGCTTGATGTAAAAGGTCATTCTCTTGAAAAAATGTTATGCCTGAGAATAAAATTCCACGAAGACTCTAGGGGTGGGAGGATCCATTATTACAAGCCTGAGTGATTAAAGGTGTCCAGAAAACTGTACTTCTTGAATATGGTACGTAATAAAATGTAATTAAGGGGACCAAACAGTTTATTCCACCAGAACTCTTCCCACTTACACACGCTAAAGAGACGATACCATTATTTTGAAAATGAAATTTGTCCTGAGAAACTGTAAGTCTGCTTTGCATCTGGGAGGAGGAAGAATCTCTCTTGGTCTGCACTCACATATGCCCTGATACATCAACGTGTTACTCAGTGCTATGAAGAACACTGCTCCGAGCAAAGACCGTGACATTCAAGGACCTAATAAGAGTTTGAAACTGTAACAAGAGTATGGATATATAAGCGTTGATATTTTATAATCTTTTTATACCTTTTTTTTCCTGGGAAGACACTGCTTTCTGGAGCAGGTAGTATGGTGTCTGTGTATGTGTGTGTTTTTGGTGTAAGTCTATGCAAGTGCTTTCTGTTGCATCAATCAGGGGCTATTAAGCTGTCATTGTAGAAAATCTAGGCATTATCTTTTAAAGAAGCTTTTTTCTAACCATTGCTCAGGTATTTCTTTCTCCTTGCCATCACAATAAACACAGGATTCTGACATTTAATCACTGATTTCTTGTGGGATGGTCCTGAGTAACTAAAATGTCCTGATTAATTTTAATGGTAGACTATAAGATTTTTGCAATAATATTTTTTTTCTGTTCTTGGAATGTATTGGCTTGTTTGACCTTCTTATAGTGATAGAGTTGAAAAGCTTCAGATGCTATTAACAGCCATTATCTCTAATTTCAGAGTGTGCAATACACATACTGACTGGATTTCTTAATGATTGCTCGGTCTGTGCGTCGGGGCAGCGGCCCCTGAGGTTATTTTGTCCATGTGTAGTGGATGGTAATTTGGTGTTTTCTGCCCCACATAAAATCCTTTACACCTGCCTGATATCCATATACTGTTAGTTGGAAGTCCACAGAGTACAGCCCAGTTCCTGTAAGGCTCTGGAAATCCTAACCAAAAAAACCCCCCAGAAAGGCAGAAGACTTTGCCAGCGCGTGTGGGAGCGTAGGGATCTTGGCAGTAGTGGTCTGCGCAGCTCTGCTATTGCATCTACACGTGGGCAAGGCTGTGCCTCGCTGACTGAAGCGAGTAGGACTGTAGCCCACAGACCACAGGCCCGCCTTCAGCTTGCTGTACGTAGTAAATAAATACAGATACAGCTAATAAATAAAAAATACTACTTTTAAGAAAAATGTATGAAGAAACCTATTAAACACATTGTTTGACAACTGTGAAACTTCTCAGGCCTCGAGCAGTCTCACTTGGAAAAACGCTTGCAGAAACTCTCCAGTGTTCCAGTTAGATCAGATTATCTATTTCGCAGTGTGTAATTTCCCAAAACAATACTGTGCATTTATGCTTTTTTCCACTTTGAGACTCTGCATGAAAATATTGCGGTTTTCATAAATTACACAGTTGCAGTTGGAGAAAAGCATCATTTGCACCCCTTGTATAATCCAAAGGATTACTCCATCCAACTTAATCTCAATTATCAGTGTTTCCTGAAAAACAGTGGAGCTCTTTATGAATTGTCTTTATATCAGTTTCAGTTACAAGCTGGTTTTCTGTCTTTCTGTGCTTTAAATTCAGACTATGATATGGCTGTTAGTTTTTTGGGTTTTCACTCGATCCGGACTTTAAAAGCAAAAAGATGCTTTAAACATAACATAATGTTTCTACTGAAAATGCATTAGCCAAAATAGCATTCAGTTCTTTCTTATGTGGACATGGTATTTTGCTAGGACTAAAGTGAATAAAGTGTGGAAACAAATCTGTTTAAAAAGTTCCCAGCTTTACTTGGTTATTCAGTTACCCTTGGTTGTACTCCAAATTCCCGTATATACAAACTGATCTGCAGAAAATTTGGATTCAGGTGAACTTGGGCAAGTCGAGACATCAGAGCTGATGCTTCTCCAGATACACTGGAAAAGGTCTCAGTCCTGTCTTCGTCAGCACCCATCGGGCAAAACAATGACGATGACCACGCTTTTCTTGGAGTGGTGTGCTGGCGGTGCGCAGGAGAGGAGGAAGGCTGCTGAGGCAGGCGCGGTGCTCCTCCTGCCACGGGCTGGCACTGCCGTCAGTGTTCCAGCAGCAGTTTTAGCTGCCTGGCATTGCGCTTCCAGTGGTGCCGGCCGCTCGCGGGCCTGGGGGCCAGCTAAGCGCCCTGACAACCTGGCTGATGTTTGTCCTGCCCATCTACAGCAAATACTCGTGTCTTTCTGCACCATGATGAATATATTAAAATTAAACAAGCCTGTAACAGCTTCCATTTTCAAAAGAATCAAGTGTTTTCAAGCAAATGTTATTTGCAAATTACTGTTGGGAAATGTGGATGTAGGAAGTTAAGTGAATAGTCTGTTCATATGCATTAAGTGTATAGCAAAGACAGCAGAGAAGATTATCTGACATTTTGTTCACAAAACCATCCATCTGTGCTCATAGAAGACCATTATTTATTCATCTAGATCTGGCTGCAATTGTTAAGAAAGAGTAACTCACTCCTGAACTTTGAATGCTTCTTACCCCATCAAAGAGCAGCTCAAAACTCTGAGACAGTTTGTTCCTTTAAATCCTTTCCTAATGCATGCTTGTATCCGAATTATCCTGCTTTTCATTTCATCCAGCAGCTCTCACAGATACTACCTGTTGGTGGATTTATGGTAATCCCATATATTATTAACAACCCAAATATTTTTCAGCAAATGAGATGTTAAGTATCATGATACTGGGAATAACGTAGTGCAGTATGTTTGAAGATCCATGTTTTAGGAGCTGTTGATCTTTCCATGAGGTACTGTTTCTTCCATTGATATTGGAGAAATTGTACGCAAACGTTATCCGCATTTAGTTTATATGAACACTGTCTATTACAATAGCACGATGCTGCACAATCAGTTTACTTACATGAGGTACATACATGGGATTAGCAGCAGCCCTGTCTGTTTTGCACTATATTACTTAACTCCCCATAAGCAAGTGCAGAAAAAGTGCACCCTATGATTCCCTAAAAGTTGAGCAGACCTTCACCTTTATCTCTGTCATCATTCCCTCTTGCTTGGTGCCCGGTAGGTGATTTGTATCACTAAGTTTCTTTGTGCGTTTTTTCCTCATTGTGGAATATGTCCTAAATGGATATGAGATCATTCTTAGCAAACAGCTGCAGTTCTGTTTTTAAAGGGGAAGGGAATTATTTCACTCACTAAAACCATGGAGCTGAAGGTAAGTTATCAGCTCATGTAAATCAGTCAAGCTCCATTAACCTCAGAGGAACTGCATCAAATTAGCCAAGCTGAGGACCAAACCCTTAATTATTCTCTCAGTAATAGACTTCTTTGACCTTCTGCCTTAAGATGATGGCCACTAGACAGTTTTTAAACCTTAGCTTTTCATAAGCAATTGGGATTTCACTCAGAGGAACTCACATATCAAATGCAAATTCAAATGTGTATTGGGGATTCTCACTGTACACTTTAAAGATCTAATGCAACATTTAGACTTTCCATTCTTGCTCAGTTGAAAAGAATGTCTTTCCTTACCTTTATACCTTTATTGAGGTTGCTTCTTTAACCTTATGATTTCTAATTGAAAGCAGCAGTTACAGAATTTTGGTGTGCATAGACTTAAAATACTAATTTACAAAGAAAAAAATGCTTTTGCTTAAAATTTAAAATGAATTATCACAATCCTGTTGGCTTTTCAGAAGTAAATGTCTCCTTTTATTCCTAAGAGGAAATAGCCAATGAAAAAACGTAGCTAGCAAGAGGCAAAAGAACAAGTAGTTCCCAAAAGATTAAATTTTAGATACTTTGTTCAAGATCTGAAAGCTCTCATGGCATCAGATAAACTTCCAAATTATCAAGCTGGTGAGGTTTCACTGAATCACGGATTAGAGAGTGTTCAGGTGTTCCAGGCATCATCTGGCGGGGGACTGCGCGTGTCAGGGAACTGGTGCAAGCCCAGTCGCTTCTGCATTGCCTGTTTGCCTGGCTCCCTCCCGGAGCCAGGACGCGGGTTCCCTGCCCACCCTCCCCAAGCTCACGCTGACTCCCTTCCAGGTTCCCTTCCGCAGCGACCAGCTGGTTTTCTGCCACCCTGGCACAGCTGCAGTGGCATTCTGCTCTCAAATCTACCAGAGACGCAGCATGGATCCTGATCCTGCCATGTTGCGTTTGCTCCTCCAAGGACAGTGCCTCAGTCCGTGTGCCCTCCTACACCCGCACCGCGTGCTGAGGGACGTGCGACACACACCTGGCATCGTGTGACAACAGCACAGTCTTCAGAGCATTCCAGGCACTCTGAATACAAAAGACGTACTAAATAGTGATTATGTCCCCAGGTCAAAAGGGTACCGCGCAGGAGCCACTTGATCTGCTTCTGCTAAGCAGAGGAGGTCTGAGGCCTGACCCCAGTGCCAGTGGCACTCGACAGCTCATGGCTGCGCTGCGTAGAGCCAGTCAGCTCCGGAGCGGAGGTGTCAGAGAAAGCTAGCGGAACGGTCTCTGAATTAGGGAACAAGTTGATTGCTAGGAAATGGAGCAATCACGGGCTAATGCCCTGACTCTGTTTTCAAGAGCTATCCAGGACAGAGTGAGTCAGTTTAACCCAGTGGTTACTAGTGCTGAGCATGGGGACATAATTCAGCAGCAATGGTCCAAAAGGACAATACTGAAACAGCAGGTGAAGAGTCAGAGATATGACACATCCACTAGAACCACTGCTCGTGCTAACAAAATAGAATGCCAGTACCTGGGGACTAATATAAAGTTCCACTAAAATCTAAGGGCTATCTGATGACACATGAGGTGTTCATGAGTGATTCAAGGCACCAAAAAGGCTTCCTGGTTACTGCTTGATACAACTCTGGTCATCTGTTCTGCGCAAGCACTAATTCAAAGTGCAGCAAGTGTAGAGAAGCACTATGAGACAGCTCAAGGAGAAAAAAGAAATCCGTTTTAAAGAAGAAAAAGGGGCTGGTGTGGCAACCCAAGCAAAATGAGAGCTGAACAAGAGGCAAAACTGCTTTTGGTATAGGTGTATTGGAGGGAGGTATCAAGCAGAATATCAGGTAGAAGCTCCTAGAAATATCAAGTAGAGCTGTTTGGGCTAATGAACAAAGTTGGTACCCGTACAAACTGCTGTAGACTGGCTTTGCATATACAGAGGTTGCAAATAGCAGATTTCTAATCACGAAAGGAGTGAGCACCTCAACCAATATCTCTTACCGGAGTAAGGAAAGCAGCTGGCCTCATAGCAAATGTGAGCCATTTATACCATAGTTGCCTGAGAAAGGAAACAACTAGATTTGATAATCCAGAAAGTCCTATCCAGTATTATTTTTTTGTTCCTGGCATGGTAATGCAGTGATGAGAGAGTTGGTTTTGTTTAAATGCCGTACAGTATTTATGATATATATAGGTCTAAGTTCATTACTAAAATCTTGGTCATAGGGAAGAAAATGTGAAACACCTCCTGTTTTAGAAGCTGAAACTCTCTTACATTTACACTTGGATCGATACAAGGTTATTTCACTCCTAAACTAAACTGAACAGCAGCAACTTCTTGTCAGGACAAATTAAGTAGAGGCAAAGGTCTCCTAGTTTGTGCATCAGCTGTGTCTGTGTTTCTTACTGATGCTATACTTACTAAAAGCTAAAATAGCACAATATGAAACTGAAGCTGTCAGGTGGTTTATGCCCAAAATTCAAATCAACGTTAAAGTTTGTACAGAATGTCTTGTACATTTAAACTGTATGTATTTTAAATTCATAGCCTTCTTGCTGAGGGAGAAAATCAACTGGCAATGAACACTGCTCGTGTTTTTTATTATGCTACTGCAGTAACTGCAGAAGGTACCTCAATTAACTAAAAAAATCTACCCTGACACCATCAGTGTAAACGGAGAAGCAACGAGCAATGCCGTGCGTTTCTGAACAGCATCTGACACCACAGGTTCTCTGTGCAGGAAGAACCCTCTGGGGATGGCTGTGCCGCGGAGCGGAGAGCCTGTATCGCTGCTGGTGGCACAGACCCCAGGACTGGAAGGAGTCGGAGCAGACTTGCGTTGTGAACCCATTAGCCACAATGTGATGCAGAATTTACATACCTTTATGCAGTGCCACACCAGTATCTAGTCACACTGCGTTTGGAACGTGAGCTAATGCTCAGAGGGACCTCTGAAGGCGTGGGGATTTTGAGACCGAGCCCCACTGTGAGGGAAACATGCCTGGTAAGTTCAAACAAAGGGGACTTTGCGCTTGGATTCACCTTCAGTTCTTCATGTGAAATGTGTAGCCCAGGTTATTATCCACAGTTGTGCATGCACAGGAGCTACTTGCTGATTAGGAACAAATGCTTTTTTGAAAAATTGCTATATCACTGTCCACAGGAGAGGAAGGGGAGCCACCGATCAGACTAGCCAGGCAAACCAGTCCCTTTCTTATGCTACTGAGATTTCTTAGGAAAGTTGTTATTGCCAGACTTCTGTTTCACTTACGTCCTTTATGCTGAAAAAGCAATTTTCTGTACCTCCTTTGGGAGCTTTGGGATAATGAAGGTGTGGGAAGGTATGGCTTCAGTTCAGCTGTGCTAGTGAGAAGCAGAGTCAAAGTCCTGCTATCCCTACGAGCAAGAAGTCCTAGGTCAGGGCAGAGGCAGACTGCAAAGCAATTTCCTAGCACAGTGTTTGCTATGTTGTGTATAAAAAAGCAAGATAATTTTCTCTCTTGCTCCAAACTTTCTGAGGAAACAGCAAAAAAGAAAGAGAATGAGAAAAAAAATCATTAAAAAGTTTTAACAAGGGAAATCCACACTCAGCAGATGAATTTAGGGACAAACTAAACAAAGAACAGAGGTACCTAGAGGGGTACTTGGGCAGAATTTCAGCAGTGAAAACTAAAGGCAGGAGCAGGTAATAAAAACAGAAGAAATGAGCGTTTTTTAAAATGTAAATTATCACCCATATTCTGAGACAACAGACGCTTTGTTTCTGCTTCACTGCAATGCAAAGTCAATCAGCTGCACCTAAGCTACCTTCAGCAACTCCGACCGTACACAGAGCAGGACAGGGACACGTTTCCCGCCTCCTCGGGATCGTGCGCTGTAAATAGGAGGTACAGATTCAGAGGGCAGTCGTGACAGGGATTACATGTGTCTGTTAGAATTGCAGCCGGGAGCTGTAAGTGGCGTTGGGAGCAACCCTGGGTTTCCCATACAGCAGGCTCATGGCAGGTGTCCCTCTGTCAACCACTGCAGGTTCTGCCCTGCCAGTTTGCCGTGTAAGATCAGGTGCGTGAACTAGCGTGCGAACAAGCTAGCTCTTCACGTTGTTCGGAGGGATAAAGAAGCACTGACATTCCAAAGAATCTAATTCACAACTATTTTAAGGACATTTTATGCTAATAGAGCAGTCCAAGGGGGCTTTAATGTAAACGAGGCCCTATGTCTCAGACACTGTTTCAGCTCGTGCATCTGTACAATAATAAATACTTAATAACCTTAATTGTTTTGGGGCCTAATTAATTATGCGCGTAAAGTGCTCTGAAATCCCTTAGATGAAAAACAATACAGAAGAATAAAGTACAAAATGTATTTTGTGAAACATGATGCTTTATAAACCAAAATGAAGCAAAGAACAAGGATACCAAACTGACAGGCGTGACCTGCTGTTTTTCATACCCCCTTGCCTCCTCCACTGTGCGCTCCCATTACTTAGCTCAGACTTACGTGGGTGAGCAGTTATTTCTATTACAATTGGACATTATCACCTTAGAGGAAAGCACGGCACAGGTGCATTCAAGCCCGCAAGTGTTGCATGTAGGAATAAAGATTTGGAAAGCCATGGGCACAGCATTGTAGCATGTGAAGGCTTCGGCTTTGTTGCTCTGCATATGCTCTGCATACTCACGCGCAGAGTCTACAAGAGAAAAAGCTGGATTCCCTGGGCTGGCCCCTGCCTTGGCACTCCTGCTGCACTGAGAGCAGCAGAGCTGTGCCTTCTCTCCACCGGGACGCTGGCGGAGGCAAGTGCCAAGGGCAGCAAAAAGCTCCCTTTCACATTGAAGTATGGTTTGCTTCCCCGCCCCCGGGTTTCTTTGGTGCTGTTCTCACAATTTGAATTAGTAACTATTTGTGTGACCTTCTAGCTTGTGAATGTAGTAACCTTAAGACATTTTCAAAACAGCCTTAAAACCTAAAGATGATTTAATTTTAAGAAACAAACTATATCATAGGAACATAGGAAGACAGACTGTTCCGGGTCACTAAGGTCAGGATGTCTGTCTATCTAGCCATCCATCCATCGAAAGAAATACAGCTCCATAAAAGCCTGAATAATAAATACATAAAAATAATAACAAAAATAACAGTAATAACAAAAATAAACCCAGGAAAAAATCCTCAACCTCTTTCTTGAGTTTTAATAAATGTGCCTATCTTATGGTGTTATGGGTGTAAAAGAAGCCCCAGTTATAAACGATCCCTATCAGCTTCTGTTACAAAGCACATCACTGTGATTCAGCAGCGGTGAAAGGAACAGGGAGTACCAGGCGACAGACTACACAGAGAGGCTCTCCATCACACTGTCAAGGTCAGCCCCTTTGGATTCTGTTCGATCAGCTGTGATTCCATGTCTACATGGGGAAAGACAAGCAGGAAAGCAAAGCAGAATTCTCTAAATAGAGATGTAAATTTAAAGTATCTTCAGTACAGCCTTGAGTTCATGTGGATATTGTAATTCAGAAATAAAGCTTTAGTTGACCAAAGTACAATGAATTTACTTAAACAGAATTTGTTCCTGATGAGAATGTCACAGAAAGGGATACTTAAAATAAATGTATGAATGCTGCAGTAAATTAATTTGGTTTAATTGTGCTTACATGTCCCTGTCTAGACGTGTTTTTAACTTATGCCCCTGTAGTAAACTCATAGAAGAAAAAATCTTTTGAAATCTTTCTACGCATTGCTTAACCTTTGAATAACAGCAGGAAAAGATGGAAGTACAGTCATGTTCAATGACTATTGATATGAATTGTGGTTGAGGGAGGACTGATTTTTAACAGAGGCCTGTAATTTTGTTGGTGAAACTGCACGTTGCCAATTGTATTAAACTAAATCAACATTCTGCCTCTGCAACTAAATGTGGATTTAACTAACGAGAGAAAAACATAGCCCTCAGACAGTAAAAACTGAGAGTCCCTGAAAAATGAAGCTTGTGAGTCTCCTCTATACATCAGAATAACTGCAGCACTTTTGCTAAACAGCAGGCTTTTTGTGAGAACGGACAGAAATCACCAGCCACCAGCACGCCTTCACGAGATCGGGCTGTGCTAAAGATTTCGCACTGTACTCTGGACTACTGCTTAAATTATACGGGCCTGGCCACTTGATGGCTTTCTGACCTGTTTCATACGGCAAATCTGTGCTGCTTCCTTGCCAGTAAGTATTTACTTGTCTTGGTACAAAGCAAAGCAGTACTGCAGAACGCCAAAGCAGTGAGAAGAGCGATGCAGAAGCGGGAGCTCACAGGCGGCAGGAAGGCTCCCTGGTGAGTCCCGTGGGAGACGGGACCACTGCCCTGCTGACGGGGCCTCTAAGAGCAGTCCCACCCAGAGATACTTTTGTGAAGCTGGCACAACAGAGAGAAACCCTTTGGGGCTATCCCTTAGTTTTCAGGAAACTGCTCCGCAGTGCAGAGCACGTGCAGGATACTTTAAGAGGCAGTGGTGAAGTGCTGAACTTTGCTAAACCTCAGAAGATGAAGCACCCTGTAAGTTGTTGTATGGGCTGAGTAGGAAAGCTTTTGTCTTTCTAGCAGTCTGATCCCGTGCTTTGTGAGGTTCACTGGGCAGTTTACATATTCACAGCGAAAGAGCCTTTATAAAGAAAAACTTTGTGTTCTCTTTTACATTGATTCGAATGAGAAATAATGCTATAATGATGTTAATGCAGAACTTGGAAGAAGCGTGTGAAATACCATTTTCTTCTTTTATTATGACAAAAATGTTTAAGGTACATCTGGTGATAGGGGACTGAATCTTACTGTAATACGCTCTAAGGTGGCTAGCCAAACCAAAGAGAAGAATAGAAGGAAAAGAATAAAGAGAATGATCCTTGTGGAAGCAAGGTCATTACGTAGGATCAATGCCCATTTGGACAACTCACAAATGCTCCGATGCTCATATGCAATTCATCTGAGTGGTTTAAAAGACACTCAAAAATCAATACTCGAACATTCTGTTAAGTGCTTAAGTGGATATAAGGAGTGTGCATGCTGTTCTCAAGCATTTGACATGGTAAACAGGCAAAAATTTGCGTCACTAATGTCACTAGGTAGTGGTGGACAGTATTTAAATATATGGTCTCTTTCAGTTGTTGAGTGGCAATGATTAAACCTGTAAAATCTGAGATCAAGAAAAGGCACCAGACTACATCATCTGCTACAGAAGGTATTAAATTATTGAGTAATGGAGTTGTCAGAGTGGTTTTGTGTTAACTGCAAGGGGGCCATGCAATTGCTGTTCTGTGAACACTTGGGAGAAAGAGCAGAATTGGTCCGTGTATTTATTTACCTTGGGCTATTTCTGTCACCACCACTGCAGTGGCACGAATTTTCTTTTCATCAGAAAAAGAAAGAAAACTCACAACATGGCAATTTTTGGCAAGCTTAACCAAGCGCAAGAAAAGCTTTTCTTGTCACGTTTCCAGGTCTTTCCATAGTGTTATCTGTATAGTAGATGATAACAGCATGTGCCGTATACAGCTGCATCATACAAACAAAAATACATACAACAGTGATTGTACGCTGAACATTTTCAGTGGGAAGCTTTTTCTATCCAGTTAGGCTGTGACAAAGAAGCTGCTTGCATTTTGAAGTTCACAGAGGCACAGCTACAATATTTGTAGAGATCTGGAACTTAATGTGGGGATCACTATACGTAATATACCTCTTGGGCACTATTGCTTCTTGTTGCAGAAAGCCCGTTAACTCTATTTGATATATTGTAAATGTTAAAAAAATCGAAAACAGAATCATCAAAGTTCTTGGGGGTTTTTTGTAACAGGAAAATAAATATTTATGCCAGCCAACACATAGACTGAGCTTAGCTTGGTTGTATTAATCCTTAAAGAAGCGTAAGTCAAATTGTGAAGAATTTTCTCTTGCAGTTGCAATTCAGACACACAGCATATTATCCTTGTAATGAAACTGGGAAAAGGAAAATAAAGAAACACCAGTTTTGATTAAAATAAAGCCAGCTGCATTTTTAACTTCTGTGGTTAGTTTCACATTTGATTACCTAACACATTAACAGGACATTCTATGCTATGTGTTTTACTGTAAGGTGAAATGCTGTTTTAGGCAATCATGTGACCCCCCCCCCCCCCC
>Ga0065711_1034940_pt1 | contig 23029 bp, 22 predicted proteins | sample Hoacrofraction12_FD_59098 | JGI IMG/M metagenome (GOLD analysis project Ga0065711, IMG submission 59098) | Hoatzin crop microbial communities from Cojedes, Venezuela - Epithelial fraction 12 v2 (version 2) | ecosystem: Host-associated > Birds > Digestive system > Esophagus > Crop | place...
TTTTTTTTTTTGGTTTTTCATTTTTAAGTTGGTCCCCCCCCCCCCCACACCCCACCCCCGTTTCTTTCAGTGCAGCCTGTGGCTTCAGCTTTCCCTACCCCTTAATTTAAGGCTGCAGGGAGCTGCAGAGGAGTGACAGTACAGACGAAGGATAATAGCACAGAAATCACGCCCCAATGGGTGCCCACAAAGCCAAGGTCCAGTGAGGTCACACCAGCACATTGAAGGGAAGTCCCCACCAGCTGCTGCCAGGGACCTACAGTAAAAATGCACCAAAGAAAGTTTTGTGCTCCTTAGTGTAATCCACCAGCTTGATGTCACTAACATTGACCATGAGCTTGTCTCCTACTTCTAAGGAGACCACGGCGCCCAGATAAATGGGCTGGAACCAGCTTTTTCCCTGTTCACTGAGGGTCTTGGTGCCAGTCAGCAGCTGGGTGGGCTCAGGGTAACTGTCAGTGACTTTGGTGATGATCTCAGTGACAGAATTTGTTCTGCTGCTACTTTCAGTGGGGCCTCGGAAAGTGACCTGAGCATAGACATAGTAGTCCCCAGACACAGGTATCACCAGAGCGTTGCTGAAATAACTCAGGTTGTTCTTGGTAAAGGCCAAGCCTCGCTTGTCTTCCCACTGCAGGATGGGCAGATGGTTTCCCACGGTGTTGGTGAGATCTTGTTTCTTCACTGTGGGAAGAAGAGAGAGGGAGAAGAGGTGGGTTAGTTTGCTCCAGCTGGGAATATGCTGCTGAATGTAACATGAGATCTCTACTCCAAAGGGCAAGCAATTTAAATAGGGTAATCTAAATGCTAGGACAGAAGTGTTCTTATTTTACAGCTTGAAAACTGAGGTGAACTGGCTGCAGGCCAACCGTCCAGTGATATTTTTGGAGGGTGTCCTTATCTAGAGCAATTGGGAGTGAAAGTAAAGGATGCTTTTGGAAGAGACTGGCCAGCGCAGGCTGCCTGAAGGGGTATGCTGTGACTGGACGTCCTGGTTGTGGGCCAGATCCCGAATGATGAGACTGTCATTCCTGAAGGCTAAGTCTCATGGCACTTGGAGCAATGCAGATGCCTTAACCCTGCAGGTCCAGGGTGCTGTCTTGCCTATTTATGGAGTAAAAAGCTTGTCCTTAAGTGAAACCAGTCTAGGGGCAGTTGTACACTTGGGTACCACGCCTGTATCTAATGGTTCAGGACAGTAGTAAGAAATACTAAAGCATCATTTTCTTCAGAAGTGATGGATTGCAATTATGTTTCTTAAACAGACACTACTGTGCTTGCAAAAGTTTCACACTGACCAGCCTGATCTATCGCCAAGCACTGAAATGCTTGAACTTTTTTTTCCTGCCAAGCCGCTTCTGAAGGATGTTTGGGGTTTATTAGCCCTTGTGTCAAGATTTTCTTCTTTGATGTTCACAATGAAATCTTTTGCTGTGTAGTTGCCTTTGGTTTACTAGTGTCGTTTGATTTCACCAAAAACTCAGAAGACCCCACTGTGCTTCAGAAGGCTCAATTCCAAAGCAACATGTTATATTCAAAACCATTTTTATCTCAAATTTTTCTCAAAATGCTTCGCTGGAACAAAACACTGAGCTTGCGTCTGGACTTTTTCCCAGTCTTGTAATTAGCTGATTACAAGCAGAGCTCTAATCTAGACCCCACTTTTAGTCAGATCCAAGCCAAGGACGCTCCCCAGGCTGCAGGGGTCTCAGGGGAAGAACCAGGGAACTGCTGCCCTATTCCCTTCAACTCTCCTCCACCATTTTAATTTCTCTCACAGGACACCCAGGAGAATAAGCCCTAGTACTTGTTAATTTTTATGCAGGGAACCAAAAGAGTTTTCTCTGCTCTTCCTTGACTGCCACACAAAATTATTGTGGTAAAACAGCAGCTGAGGCAGTGAAAAGGATGAGGATAAAACTGTTAAGATTCTGCCAGGTGTTAAAATGAACCTGAAAAATTAATGTTAAATGCTAGAAAGACTGAGGAAACTGATTTTCAGGAAATGAGACCTTTTTCATGAGCTTGAGTTAATGTTTAAAGTTGATTTTGATTCACTGTTTGGGGAAGAGGTGTGTGTACATGAGGAGGGAGGCAAAGTCAATGCTGGTAAGAGAAAGCTTTGAAATTCTCTTGACAATAACCATTAGGTTTATCCTGGGTGAAAAGAGATTCAGAAAAACTAACGTGCTCAACTCCCAATGGCATCTATTTCCCTCTCTTTTCTAGCAATAAATAATCCATAAGGAGACAAGAAGGTGTTAGGAGTGCAATTTCTTGCATATTCTCTGAGTAGCACAACAAAATAATGTCTCTTTTTCAGCCTGCCTGTCAGTGCTGCTGAAGTATCAAATCTTTCTAATCATTCCCCAGCAGGCAAAGTATATGAGGAGACTGTTTCTGTGTGGGAGAATGATAGACGGGGATTATGATAGCAAGCCAAGCTAAATTATTGAAGTGTTATAAGGACTGTGACGCTTAAAGCCAATGGAGCTTTGCCTGTTACAGAGAGGAATAAAAGAAAGTGAAAGTACTCATGGTCAGCTTTCATCCTCACCTACCTCTCAAATGTCTAGGGACCGGTCTGAGTCCTAGCAAGAACTACAGTAGCATTTGGGTCACTCAAAGGTTTACAAAACCTTGGACTAATACATCTCAGAGATCGATTGGCAGCAGATGAAATCTTGTTTGAGATGCAAAGGATCAGAATAGATCAGCATATTTTCAGAAAATGTCCTGGGCTCTTTTCCATCTTGGAAATTTTGAGGGAAAATTGAGGGAAGAGAAACTGCATGTGAAATACTCTTTTCTGTGTACCATGACGCATTTAAATGTCAGCGACATTACACGATTTCATAACTTCTAGAATTAGGCAACTCTAAGTTTTACAGCTATGACCTCCCTTTTAGAATAAAGCTCACTCTATTGATGTGCTCTATTTTCAAGTTAATTAATTTTTCCCATGCTTTCAATACCAGTCAAGAGGGAAAATGCATGTTCAAGTGCCTTTGAATACAGTACAGTTCCTTTTCTAGCAGCAGTTGTACTTTGTACTTGTCATTTATCTGTTTTAGAAATATATGGAGCTATACTTCCTAAAAGTATACCTATTATGCTAACTCTTGAAGTAAATGGAATCTGGTTTTAACAAGGGATTCATTGCTACAGTTCCTTGAACTTTCCCATCCACTATAAATTTTTGGCAACCTTTACATGTGAAATTACTTCTCCTTTCTCCAAATCTCTTTTGGTTTAGTCCCTTGCTGGAGAATCCCTGTTGCTTGGTCGCTTTTGGGTACATTTAGTGGTATATTGCTGAACTTGTCAGTTCTACACGGTCCACCTGTGTACCACAGGGTACAGCACCAATAATATGCTTGGGCTCAAAGAAGATCAAAGCTAAGCTCATGGAAATCGGGTTCCCTGATGGCTACGTAGCACAGCAGCATGGGTGTAGCAGTTTTGCGCAGAAAAAGGAGCAATAGACTCCCCTTAGCTTTTTCCTTTTCTTGCTCCTTGCGATGGTCAACAGTGACTGGCCCGAAATAGCAGGTCGAAGAGGACGGGCACTGTACTGCTCAGGAATGATGGTGAAGGAATTTTTACAAATGGGAGTCCTGAGGCAATTTGAAGGAAACTGTCGGGTTCTTCCCTGTGGCAAGTGGATTTTTGTGCAACCCAGGGAAGTTCCCGCCAGCAGAGCTGTGCCTTGGCTGCTCTGCTGAGTCAGCTGCACTGGGAGCCTCTGGGTTTCTCTGCCATGGGGGGACTCAGGGGAAACAGAGACACTTAAACTAACAGACGTGGTCCTTTTGCTCTTGCAAAGTTGCACAAGGACAGGTCCGTTTTGGGGCTCTAGCAACCTACATGTAAAAGTGGATGTAACCCAGGACGTGCATTAGGAAGGAGCTTGTGGATTAGGGAAAGCAAACTATGCTGGGAAAGAAATCAGCCCTGAACTACTGATTGGTTTAACCCTGTAGGTGAATTTGTGTGAAGCATCAGGCCATTTGCATGCTTTAAGTTACAAAAGTGCTCCCCCGGGACAACCCACAGGGTGTTGGGGAAGTGAGGTCTGTTTTACAGAGGTATAAATTGCCTTAGGTCAGAGCAGCTGGAGAGCCTGTCAGCACTCAAATCCATCCACATGGGAACCAGCCATGAACCTTTTTGTCTCCTGTGGTATATACTTAAATTTTCCAGGTGGGTGGAGTTGGCAAGGATGGGGGAAGGCTCAGGACAGTGTCCTTGGTGTGATGACAGCTACACCTTCAAGGCTGAGGTGGTGAGACGGTGGCCATGCAAATTCAGGCAGCCCCTTGGAAATGTATGGCAGTCCACCCTGTGACAGTGCTTTGCGGTAGCATGTCCGTAACATGAGATAAGGGCTTGGAGGGGTTCAGCTGGACACAATTCTTCCCTTGCTCTCTCCAATGTGAGTCAGAGGCGATCTCACTAAAACCAGGAGGCTATCTGATGGCAGTACCGTGAGTGTGGGACGAGCCAGACCTTACAGATAAATAAGCGCTCTGAAGCCCCTCATAGCTGACCTGATTTTGCTCCAGACCTGGTAGTTTTTCCCAATTCACTGCTTCATGAGGGCTCACTTGGGATCTTTCCACTGCCTTTTCTAGGGGATTCAGCAGATCACTCGGGTACCAGTCGCATATTTAAGTTCAGTTACAAGAGCTGCTCGCTCAATGAAATAAACAGCTTGGAAAAGTGGTTAAGCAGAAAAGTTTCTGTCAACTACCTCCTTCGTGGGCCCTTTCCTACAAACACAGGCTGCAGTAATCCTGTCATGGTCAACAAGGCAAAGCTGATGATTGTTTTCCCCACGTTTCCTGCAACACCTGATCTTAGCAGACCCATCTAAACCAGTATTATTGCACTGCTACATCTGCTATAATACCCGCGGGAAATGCTTTATTTTTGAACAAACATTACCTGTCAGGTGCGCTCTTGGCTTTTCTGCAGTGGAAAGAGTATCTGTAACTGAGGACAAAAAGAAAAGAGCGCGTAAGGACCTTTGCTGCTGTTCAAGTCAATGAGATGTGAGTGGTGATCGATGCTAACGAGGAAACGTGTGCAGCCCGTTTCCATTTCTGTATACATTCGAGTCAGGAGTTATTTGCCGTGCCTGTTTATTGACACAGTTGAGATAACAGAATCCCTTTGCAAACCAGCGAGCTTGTCAGGCCCGCTGCGGCATCGGCAGGGCGCATCGCAGCGTGTCTAAAATTGCCGGAGGGTGAACGGAGGGGAGGTGTGGTGCGCACGGGTGAGAGTGTGGTGTGCGTGGGCTTCCGAATCCATGCGCTTGCACATTCAGGGAGTTATACCGATCTCGGAGAGCTGCTGGGGAGGTCTGTGCCTGCACTAGAAGGAGTGAGCTTGCACAGCCCTGGGGCTAGAAATGCTCGCACTTTTGCTATGGCCCCAGTTATCTCCTGCATCTTGTCGCCCAGGTTTGCCTCTGTCTGCCCTGGCTTGTTTGGCTTGGGAGGGATTTGGGTGGTGACAGCGGAGGGCAGGTGTGGAGGCATCTGCCAGCAGGGTGCTGCGGCAGCGATTGCAAAACCTTGGTAAACAGAGGTGTTTAGTGCGGGGGAAAGAGCTGGCAAACTTACCAGTACCTACCGCCCGTTGCTTCAGAAAGCGAGAGCCCCTCTCTTCTGTGACCTGCAGGAGAGATTTGCAAGCCGTTAGCTCAGGGCTCCAGGGTGTGCGGTACCTCCACAGATGGTCTGGTTTGCATTAACCCAGAAAACTGAATATGCTACAGTAATATTATAGAGTTCAGCTAGAGCTTTTATGTAAAAGGACAAGCCCCAGCAAGGTTTGGCTTCATTGCAAGAGTTTTCTGCTGTTTGTTTGAAACCGCCTGCATCTCCGAAAGGCTGCCAGGGACAGGACCTGTGGTGGCTGTTACGTTAAACTCCAGTGTTGTTCAGAGCCTGGAAAAGCCCTTGGCATAACTGGGAGAGGACTGGCAGAGTGGCCAGGGTGACTTAGCCATCGCTAACCCTCCTATGGGATGATGCCTCCTTCCAGCACTGCCGGAGCACCTCTGCTGCTTAGAGACTCTCCTGTCCCTCAATCTGTGCAGAGCAAACCGAGCAATGTGAGCGACTCTTCCCTGTCTCAAGGCTCAGCAGTCTGAGCCTGTGCAGCTGCAAAGGTTCATTCAGAAGGCCAGCGAAGAAACTAACTGAGGTGTACCAGCTACACCTGCTTTTCTTTCTGCGGCGTGTCATTTCTGACTGTCAGTCTGTTGCTTGTATCTGTCTTGAACGTTGGGTACCCTCCTAGGAAAGGGGCTGAGCAGGTCTGAGAGTGCAGCTGGCAGAGGGTGAGCTCTGTGCCACACTGACACTCCACCAAGGAAAGGCGGACTGATATGTATTTCCTTGCCTCTTACATTTTGTTCTGGAGCTGAATACCAGCACACCATAACGCACCCCTGTGCCAACAGGAATTTGCAAGGCAGCAGGGCATGGCCCTGGGCCATGCCAAGTGGTTCTGACGTTTCTGTCCAGCAGTTCAAAGGGAAGCTGCTGTCTACCTGCCACACGCTGCCCCTTCTGAATCACACTTGGGCTGGTGGCTTCTCGCCAAGTGCCAGTCCTCTTATGGCAGCCTGCAAAGCACCACGGCTCCTGAATGGAGGATGCTGCGGGATGCTGCCTCTGGATCCCGACTCCTCAGGATGTAAGGAGCATCCTGATGCTTTCCCCAGGGCACAGTTCGTTGCGGGTCTACACCAACAGTGTTGCTGCAGAAGGCAGACTGTCTGGGTTAAGCAGCCAGCTCAGGGCTCACCATAAGGTCTGTCGGGAATCCCTATTACACAACGTTTGTCAGGAGCATGCTGGTGTGGTATGGTGTGTTTTGTGGACAGCTACAAGTACATTGAATAAACTGCCGCTGACCAGCTTGCAGCTAAGGATTTGATGCACATTGCTCAATAAACAGGCTGAAATAGTATTAGCATGTAGATGCTGAAGATATCTCCTGGTGCCTGCGTCTTGCACAAATTCAAATACTTCAGGAGAAGTAGAAAATAGAGAATTCACTGGCCAGGGGAAGGAGAGTGTTTGTGGGAGAAGAGTCAGGCTGCCTGGATTTGGGGACTGCTAACCACTCCAATAAGCCCAAAGATATTTTAATGTTTTATTAGCAGTAAACATCCATCATGTGCTCCTGCAGAAAGCCATAATCTCTAGAATAGTTGCTCCAGTGTGTTGGAAAAAAAAATGGAGAAGGAAAACTGCAGGGAAAAGGATCTTTTTTTTTCCCCTCCCTTCCTCACCTGCACACACATACATAGCCCAGCCATAGCAGTCTGCTGCTCTGTAGGAAATGCCAGCTAGGAGAAACAGTGGTGCGAAATCTCAGTGTGTGTCTCAGAGGGAGAAAAGATGTTGCGCTCTCAGTGAGCTGTCTGGGCCTTTCGCTATGACTAATGGCTTTATCCAAGGTCCTGCCTGCTTGCTGTGGTGTCTAAACACAACTGTACTTTTGATGTGACACAGTGTCATAGCCAGGTGACTTTGTCCTTTCCCTGGTGGGAAGCACAAGAGCGGTGTGGAGGATTGCCCTCCAACACTCCCCCTTGCTTTTGGCCAGATGTATATGCATACAAGTATACTGACACCATTGTTTACGTGACACTTCCTACATGTTTATCAAGAGATATATTTTCTAATGATGCTAAGTACTGCAGTGAGCTACAAATCAATCACAAATCTACATTTAATCACGTAACTTTAGTGGTACTGTTTACTTATCTAAAGCCTAACTTCTGCTGGAGTACTTTACATAAACTCAGATGCTGCAATACAAACAGAGGTGATGGAAAAGTGGGAAGGATATCAGGAAGAGATCTGCTTCTTTACAAAAAATAACAAATTGGTTTTGACTAAAAACTGAGGAGGAGCTTTTCATGCAACCTCAATTTATTTATTTCCAAAGGCAGCTGGATGGAAACTCCAGGAAGAGCAGGAGCTGCATTCATAGGTGCTACAGGATAGTGTGATGCAGTGGATAGAGCAGGGTGCTGCAAGATGTGAAATTATTCTGTTGCTTGGCAAAGGAAGGGTTTGGGGATTTTTTTCCTAATTGTGCTGCTTGAAAAGGATAAAAATCTAAACCTCCTACAGAAAATATTTTAGCACTAGATAGTGTTACGTAATGGCCCAGTATTAGTAATATTTGTCCTAAATAGGCACAGATGTTGTGCATTGATGGTATGGACGAGGTGATGAGGGATAGCTAAGCCACATGAGACAATACAGAGATCATTTACACAGTTTGTCTGTCTTTTCCTTTCTTGCTTAGCTGTGATTCTGAAAAGTTCACAGCTTGGTTTCAATTTTCCCTTTGGTTACTGTGGAGAGACTGTAACCAGCACTGAGTGATGTTGAAAATACCACCTTACAGCTGACTTGCAGACAAACAATGTCTTGGACAGCCAGCTTTAACTACCTTGAACACTGCAGTATGCAAAATACTTCTATATTTTTTTTGATACCAAGAATGTCCAAAAGCCCCGGTGCATTTATATCCATGTATTGCTACAGCCAAAAAGAAGGGCTGAACATCCCCTATTCATGCACTTTTCTTCTTGTACCTCCAGGAAGGACGGGGGGTATCCGATAGAGAACTGCATGGGAAAAGCAGCTTGGCAGTGCAGGCAGAGAGATTAATAAGCAAAATATCCCCAGCACCTCCATCCACTCAATTTTGAGCAGAAGACACTATCTTATGGGCAGGGTCTCTGCAGGTCAAACATGGTACATACACCCACAATTTTTCTAGCTCCAGAGATGCTGCATGACCTGGGCTGGGCATTTTTGGTAGGGGCCTGCCCAGTGCCAGTAAATACTGGCTTCAACGGGAGTATTTTGGCTGTACTGTTGCCCAGTGTAAGCACGTACCCAGGGCATGTGCTCACTGGCTTCTCTGCCCACAAGGACCATGCGCATCAAGCAGCAATGGCCTGTCAGGAGTCTTACTGCTTCTGGCTTTTGGAAGGGGAATCCCATACACCTGGGCTTAGGTGCAATGCTCACTGCTCCTCCCTAGGCATTTCTCCCTCCCTACAGGGTCAGGAAGCCATGTCAGGTTCTCTTTCTGGCAGCCCTTTTCTGAGCTTTGTTGCTGTCTTTCTGGCTTCATCCCTTTGGGTGGGATCCAGGTGGAGCTGCTAGGAATTTAAAGTCCCTCCTGTACTGCAACAGCTCCCTTCTCAACTGCAAGGTTGACATGGCACACAGGTTGATGTGCAACCCTTTGGACAGCTTTTGGAATTTCCCTTTAGACTGCTTGTTGTTCTGCCATGCCAATTATGCCATGATAATAAGCCCAAATACCAACATCTCCAGGCCACTGGACTTGATGCTCTACTCTACTGAGCTAGCTAAGTGGGTTGCTAAGGCAGCCAGAGATGCTCTCCTGACTGCTGGGCTGGTCCCTTGGTAGATTTGTGCACTCAGACTGAAACTTGGTATCCCTGTGTGGAAGGACACAGAGCAGTCCTGGCCTTTCATGCGGAAGGGCACCACCAGAGCCTTTTGTAAATTCCCTGCCAATAACTCAAGATGTGTTATTGCTTAAAGAACCCTATTTCCTCACCTCACTCTGTCTTGAAGCACAAAAGAAAATGATTTCTATTTCCAAAAGGGAAACAGTGTAGTGATCATGGAAGGTGTCCAGGGAAATCATCATCAGACTTGAATTATTCATGCAAGACGCAGTATACCATGAAAGAGAGAGAACCGGGGGCTCACACATGTTGCTGTGATGACATAACTTGCCCTGCTTTTTCCTGAAAGGGATATTTCTAGAGGAAAAGGTGAGTTTACATCCTTTCAGAGGCAGAATGTGACACCACGTGCACCCACACAGAAGCAGAGATGAATAAACTGCCTCACCCCACAGGCAAATTGAAGAGGCACGCCCCTGTTGCACAAAACCTCCCCGACTCCCCTTGTCCTCCTCCTTGCTCCAGGAAGGACGGCTCGGGAATTCATTACGTCTGCTTCTCATCTGCTCAGCCCCCAAGTCCCTCCCTCCTCCCAGGACTGTCCCCAGCACAGAAGTTGATAATCTGGAATGTGTGGGCTGAGCACTGGTCCTGGGGCAACGAAAGGACCGCTCCTGTGGGCTTGCTGCTGCAAGGGTCAGCAAGTGAATACGCATCTGGTGCAAACTCAGGCCTGCTCACTTGCTCCCAGTATGCCCAGGGCATCCGCACCCCAAAACCAGTGCTACAGAAAGCCCTGGCACACGTGTCTGGTCCCAGCCTAGTCCTCCTGATTTTGGGCTGTGAATGGGGCACACATGGGAAGCATTCTTTAGCAATTCAGTTCTAGCACTTCAAATGCAGAACAAAATGAACAATGATGTTTTCCCAAGAGCCTTTATGCCCAGAAACATTCCCACGGACTGAAACTGGCTACAGCCATGGTGACCCACAGGACAGAGTGCCTGGGCTCAGCCTGTGACACGGCTCTTCCGGGCATTTAACAGAAAGCTACACAGGCAGAGAAATCCGCCCATCTGTACTCTGTTGCTAGACAACACTGGTGATACAGTCAGTCACCAGTGGACTGAATGAAAAATTCAGAAAATGCAGAGTGCAGTTGAACTGTAGCTGGGCACTCCACCCATTGGGCTTGGCACAAAGGCAGCGGGCAGCCAGCCAGCCCCGATGATTTTTGTTTTTCTCACTGGGACTGGCAGAGGCTGTAACTCATCTGATCACCTCATTACATCACTGTGGGAATATTGCATGCTAATAATTCAGTGCGTATGCATGGAAATACACACTAGCATAGCCCAGGCTAGAGCAGATCGAGTGACTTACATTGCATTTTTCCTCTTAAGAAGCCAAACCCAGTCAAAAAAATACCTTTCTCTGCTAACAGTGCCAACAAGATTAAGAGCCAGGAACACATTAGTCAAATCAAAGAGGCTAATATTTTTGTCGAAGATCATTTGAAGAACTGAATTGTTCTGCCCTGTACACCCTCACAGGATGTGAACAAAGAGCAATGCAGCTGAAACTGTCCAAAGTGCCTCTTCACTCTGTGTGTACCCGCTCCAGCTGGCCTAAACAGCAGTAACAGGGTCAGCGTGGTAACGTGCACTGTAGCGCGTGCAAGAAATAGAAAAACTTAACAGCCTGAGGTACTGCGTACGGCTGCCGCGTCTCCTTTTAGCTGCGCACGAAGGTCTAACCAGATAACGCGGAGGACGCTGCACCCGGAAGCCGGCATCGCTTGGGAACGAGATGCCGGCTGTGCAGACTCGAGGTCAAACGGGGGCTGGCGCGTCTCTGTGCAGCCGAGAGCACGCAGGCGCGCAGCCACTGGTCACACTCTCTAAACACCCCTAGGCTAAATGTGTGCAAGGTCAGAAATCTGCCTTCCAGGCCACTTACTAGCACTGCCTTCTTTTGCTATTCCTAAATGAGCATGTAACAAGCAGGCTAATTAGTTGGGGAATTTCAGACCCGAAGATAAAATTCAAACCCTAATTCTTCAGACCTATGTACATCTTTCTAGCATGGGGCGGTCTGCTGAATTCATAGTTTACTGTGAAAATAAGCACTTATTTTCAGTCTGGCAAGAGCAGTGGGGAGGCATAGCAGAGCGTTAGAAGCAGCCACACCAGCAAACTTGTATTGCTAGGAGCAAAGTGAGTTTGGCTGCCTGTCAAAGAAGAAGAGCTGAGAAGATCCCTGGATCTAGAGAAAGTTTTGACAGGGAGTAAAAAATGGGATGCAGAATTTAGGGTCAGACTCCTTAATTGTCTCAAATCATATTTCTGCAGGAGTTTGCATGAATAATACATGACAGCTATAGCTGTCTGCCTTACTGATGGATGATGGGCACTGACCCACTGACATCAGCAGTGCAGTCAGCAGATGTTTGCTGAAATAGGACACTGTGAGGGGAAGTCTCAGAGTTAACCCGAAAGTAGGGAGGAAAACGAGTCATAGTGTCAAAATGTAGCTGAAATCTGTGGAGAGACACTGATTTCCATCAGCTAGCGGTTTTTCTCAAGCATTTCCTGCAGCATGTCAATAAAAGTTTTAAAGGTGTTCATTGTACCATGACCTTAGTGAAACGAAGACAAGAGGAAAAGAAACCGTTAGTTAAAAAGACCAACTAATAATAAGATTTATCCCAGGCAGATTTGCTCTGTATAAGGAAGAAGGAATGTAATCATGAGTTGCTCACATTCCCTTAAACACGAGAAACTCACAAAGAGGATAAAAGAACCAAACAAACCCAACCCTGGAGATGCGGGACGCGGCATCTCCTCCTCTCAGGGTAAGGTGGCAGGACAGAAATCAGCCGTCAGTCTCCTACCTGTCCAGCGCAGGAGCTGGGGGCTCTGAGGTTTCCAACCAGCAGGTAGGCAATGGGCAGCGCCAGGACCAGCACGGAGAGAAGGCACAGCAGCACCGCGCACCGCATCCTCCTCAGATCCTCCCTGAGGTGCATCTTGGAGGCTTGGTTGGTCCCGGGAGCCGCCTCCTCCAGGGTTATCTCGACCACGCGGTCCATGCCGGTGTCTGGAGTGCGAGCTGCTGCTGCTTCTGGATGGGAACCGGGAACAGCAAAATCTCTTCTGGCGTCTGCCCTGCATGGAGACCCCCATTAAATAAGAGCTGCCCCGAGTGTGGGAAGGCACCAGCACACACACACCCTCCCTCCCAAGGAATGCACCGCCTACTATAGAAACCTAGCTCAGGGAAAGAGAGCACGGCGGCTCCCCGGGCTCCCCGAGGTGCCTGCTCCGTGCCTCCGTCTGGCTTTTTTTCCCCCTTCGCTCTGCAGAAGGAAGTTAGGAAAGTCCCAGTGGGTGGAACCAGGATAAACACTGCTGCTGGGCTGGATAAGCTTGAAAGCTTTTCCGCGTGGCAAAGGGAACATGAAACCAATGGGAGTGAAAGTGAGAAGCAGGGGGAGAGCGAGAGCGAGCGGCAGAGGCGAGCGGGTGGCATCCCGGAGCCCAGCAGTTTCAATGCAGCCCCCGGAGAAAAGGGAAGAGTCTTTGGGGGAGGCGAGGCAATCACAAGTGACCCCAAGAAGGGGTCTGGTTCTCTGAAATATTGCATTATTTCAATATTTTAGCAGAATCTGCATCAGGCTGCAGTTAGCTCAATGTACTTTTTGCATCAGGCTGTCCAAGGTCAGGCCTAAAACAGGGTGTTCTGCTGCTGTGGGGTTCATCTTCTCCGAACTCATTTCAGCTGTGTTTTTACAGGAGCTTGTTATCATTACTCGGAAAAACCGTGACTTTATTGCTCTTGGCAAAAGTTTGTGTCATCTTAGTTTATTGATAGCTGCTATCTCTGATTAAAAGAGGCTGCTGCCTATTGGCAACCTCAGGAGCTGCTCAGCATCTGATTTAAGAGAAACCAGCTCAGACGGCAGCCGGTGTCCGGCTGGAAGGGGTTCCCTTCTCCCGTGGAAGGCTACTTGCATGCTTGCTCCCTGACACAGCAGCAGCTCACCCTTGATCCGCCGGCTTTGGCAGGGTTTAGGAAGGACTTGGCAGGAGCCAGTACTGGAGATATTGCCAGGTAGACTTATCCAGATTGTTGAAATTGGAAATTTTTTTCCTGGGAAAACATGGTTCTCATAAAAACTGAAACCTTCTTTGATTTATACACACTCTCACACTGATGTGCAGAAACTTCTCCTTTTTCCCTGGGTAGAGAAGCAGGGTGGAAACTTTCTTATATTTTAGTGAGAGAACAACAAGATTTGGTTTCACCCACCTCCTCATGAAAAACACTGGTACTTTGGTAGCACTGCTAGAAATCTTGCTATTACAATAGCCTGGTGCAGCTCTTGATACACTAGAAAGCTAAAAGTCATGTGCTAAGCAAAACGTATAATTTAGTTAGTGAGGATGACTGAGGCTGTCAGCAGCGGGGACGGGGAGACCTGCCAGCAGACTGGACAAGGAACAGGCCAGGGAAAGGGAAAATGTGAAGGGGAAAGTGAGAAACAGTGAAACCCAGTACGGTTTAGGGAGACAGAACAGGAAAGCTGGTAACGCACCAAAGGACGTGCTAATCCACGCCAAGCCACATAACTCCTTTGTGACCTTAGGCTAGTGACTGACTTTGCTTCCTTCTTTAATTCACTGTTTGTTTTTATTTAGGCTACAAAACCGTAAAGGCAAGATCTACTCTCTGTTTTTATGGCACCCAGAACTGATTTCAGGGCAGGCGTGGCTCCATTTATTACAAATTTAAAAAGCAGAATGGGTGGGAAGGTGCTGCTAAGGTCAGTAGAAAGAAAACTCATATTTCTAGGGAAGTGCTGTGTAAAGATGTGGGGGTTTTTTTGTTTGTTTGTTTCCCCCTGTGGTTCCCAGTTGCTTATTCTAGAGCAGAGTACTAAAAACCTAATAATAATATTTTGGCAATGAGTGTCAAAGTTAATTTTCTCTTCATTGTGAGTGCCACAAAACATTTAGTACATATTCCAGGCAAGTGCATCACAGCACTAGCAGCCAGCCACAGATATCCCCAACCTGTAAGCCAAGCAAACCCCCTGGAAGTTCGGTTGTTTTTTTTATTTTCCAAGGAATTCCAGTGGAATCAGTTCTGAGTTAAAACAACTCATAAGAGCTTTTATTGGCCTAAGACTTCTTGCAGTGGTGCGTGACCTGCAAATCTTTGGCTGGAAGAGGGTGAGTAGCTGGACCCTCAGACAGCAAGGGCTGGGCCCTTAAGATGAGACGGGGACAGGTTCTTGCTCTGCACCTGGCTCGTGAACCAAGCTGGGAAATTATTCTTAAAAATCCCAAGAAAGGAATGTGAAATTTCTTATTACTCTCCAGAGTGCAAGTGCATCTGGCACATGGCATGCCTTTTATTTGCCACGAGGTCACTTGTCCAAGATGGCTCAGCAAGGCAGCTTTAGAGCAGCCAGAATAAACCCAGGTCTGAGAGCCCCTGTGCCAGCGCTGGGTTCCTGCCGCCTGGCCACCCTCGGCTGTGCCGCCCCGTGCAGGGTGCTGCAGAACTGGGAATGGTGGCCTGTGATGACCACAGCGGTCTCGTCTTTCCGATGAACGGAGCTGGGTCTGTGCAGGCAGGGTGCAGGCAGGGGCAGTCCTGCTCGGCTGTCTGTCATCTCGCTCTTCAAATTTCTCCTGCTGCTCTCTGTTTGCCCCCAGCTGAGCTCCCAGACCTGACTGTTGGGTAAATCCTCCTGCTCATGTCAGACGTGTCCGAGCCTGTGATCCTTGACTAGTTTCTACTGATTAGAGAAATCTGCAGGGGGAACCAGCATTTGATATTTGCTCCTCTCGATCTTGTCGTATCCTTACCGCTCAGTGTTTTGCTAGGTTGTCTGGAGTGTCCCACCGGAGACAGGCTGTGTACTCAGATGCAGCACGGATAGGCTGTAGTTGGTGCTGAGCACTCTCAGCACCCACCATGACTTCCCAGGTTGGCATTTCATCCTTCCCTCTTGCTGCTGCTGCCTCAATGCCATGGCTGTTGGGTGCTGGCATGTAAGGAGTGGTGGTCCCCACTGTACTTTAGTGTGGGCTTCCTGTGCCCTCCAGTACTCAGCTCACTGCAGCTGAGCATCAGGGCTGCACAGGGAGCAACAGGCAACACCTGCTTCTGCCAGCTTGTGGCCTGAGCCAGGCAAGGGGAATGGTGAAAGCAGGGAGTGCTGGTGGTGTGGAAATTTCTACTACAGCAGGGTCAACCTGCGGACATCTGATAAACTGAAGTGCTTCTGGCTGTGATTGCTGAGAACAGCAGGGCTGGAAGGCAGGCAGAGGGATGGAGGCTCACCTAAGCATGACCACCACCACCGTGAAAGAGGAACCGTGTCCTCCCTTGCGCACAAGAGTTGTGGGAGGGTTTTGTCATAGGCATGGTCAGGTATGGATATGTGTCAGGAGGGGCTTTTCAGGTCAGTCATTACTCTTACACAACTCCTGACCACCAATAAGCAGAAGTAGGAGGTAGCTGGTCGCTATGTGGAAATGTTACCCAGTTAGACTGGGTTTGTCACCAGACAGGAGACGGGGACCAGCTCCTCGAGCTGTCCCTTGCCAGGGTGTGACGTGTGACGGGAAGGAGTGGGAGGGTGCAGGATGGTTCCCCACCTCCAGCTGCTTTGCCCCTGTTGTGACCTCACACCTCTCTGCTGCTAAAAGCCTCCTTCTGTCATACAGCACATGTCCTCCAAGCATGTTTCCCTCCCATGCACACCAAGTGAGACGATCAGCTGGGCGGTACTCCCGTGGTGTCAGAAGCTGTGGGAATGTCATGGCCCAAGGGGATGCTGCTTCCATGTCCTTGGCTCCAGCCCACAGCTGCAGAGGAGACAGGGGCTGTGGGATGGGAGCTGAGCCATGCCAGGGAATCCAGGAGAGCCTTTCAGGGCAAATCCTGGTCTATCCCCTGTATAGGATGGCCCATATGCTGTGGCAAACCATGGTGCTCATCAACATGACAGAGACAACCTAAAATTTCTTGAATTTAAAGTGGCTACGCTGGGCACAACATTTGTTGCCATGCTGAACTGCTTCACCTTCTACTGCTGCTGCCAGGAGATTTTTCCCAGCAGCAAGATGCCCGGTGGGACACACACAGACCAGAGCTTTGGTCTCCTCCGGTGCCCAAGCAGTCTTTCTTCAGCCCTCTGCCTTTACTTCAAGGAGAGAAAGGCAAATAATACACAGGATGCTTTGTGCAGTACCAGATTTCTCATATTGAGTGCACTGGGGCAAAGTGGGATGGCGTAAGTGGAGTGTAAGGGCACAAGGTTTCCTAGAATACCTTTCACGTAATGTTCTGAGCAAAGAGACCGAAATCCAGCACAGTCGCTGTGACACGTAGACTCTGTAAGAACTCATCCTCTGTTCTGTGGATAGGTTTCTCACCAGAGAGACTGCTTGGTTTGCCCAGGCTGGAGCCCAGGAGGGAGTAACATGTACTGCTTTGGGATGACTGAGGGTTAAAATTGCAGCATGACACAGGGAAGAACCAACTCTACAAGGGAAGAGCACCTTAGTCTCTACCTAAGTCTTCAAGAGACTAAAAGCACCTTAGTCTCTCTCTTCAAATCTCTCTTGAAACCAGAAGAGGTCAGGTGCAGGGCTCCCTAGTTCTCACCTAGGACAACTCTCTACATTTGACCAAGGTATTTTACTTCCAGAACTTAGGATTGGTTACAGCTCAGCAACACAAGGTGGTTTGTTGCCTTGGAAATTAATTTCTGGTGATCTGAGACCCTTTCACTGTCTTCACTCCTTCCTAGGCATAACACTCTCTGCTTTTCCTTGTACTTTTTCTCTCAATTAATTTCCCAGGATCGGAAAATAGTCAGAGGTATGGATCATTTACCATTTACATTTGCAATTGCTCAGGCCTAACTGATTACAGAGCTGAGAAAAGTATTCATAACCAATCTCCAGGCAAGGTTTTCATAAAGATACTGTGGGGAAGATGCTCGACTTCTGACCACGTTGGTACAGATAAGCGGAAATCAGTGAGTGAAACCAGTAAACACCAGTCAAGGATGGATTTCTCCGCTGTCGTTCAGGTGATATTCACACGATGTACCTGTGCACAGGTGTAAAGTCTGAATTCTGCTCCTCGTTTGTGAGGATGTTTAGCGAACAGACAGTATGAACAGGAAATAGTGTAATCGGGTCAGATGTATAAGGCTTTTCTCCTGGACTGAGTACAAGACATATTTACAGAGACACTGCTCATTTCGGTCTGTTGCTGGAGCGCTGTCTTGCTTAAGTTCTGCAAGAATTCATTTGTATCACCAGGAACAGGTTAGCTGGACATTTTCCCATCTGTTTCAGCATATACGAGGAAGCTGGCTCTGTAAAAGTATTCCCTTCGTGATCCAGGGCTTTGTTTTTCTCCTTGCTGTTGGCAGTTCCTAACAAATGATCCAATGAAGTAGAGCGCTCGGCTGTGCTCAGAACTAGCCTTCCTGCTTTCCATGCCTCTTTGTCTATCAGAAGCAAATCCCACTTAGCTACTGTTGTCTGGACATCGAGAGGTTGCAGAGGATACAAGAAACAGCATCCGTGATGCAGGTTTCTATGTGGCAAACACAAACAAATGAATAAAATCTGGTTATACAGTGCAGTTCCTGGTTATTTTGTAGAAAGGATTATATGGAATGGGTTGGGGGAAGAATGACTTTGCCGTTACCTTCCTTTCACACGTCACAGCTGGGCACAACGGGCCTTTCCCTTTCCTATTGACTGCCCTGGGAAAAATGCAGCCCAGAAACCGTCAAGTGTGAGCAATGGGATCAGGAGGTCTTGCAGCTCACTTGCTCCAGGCTCCACATTTCCCCAAGCAGGGCTGTGGTGACATAGTCTTAGCTCAAGCTCATGGTTGTATCGCTCTAATAAGCCCTCAAACGCTTGAGACATGTTTTTGAGTGATGCCTGTTTCACTTTTGAGACAGGGCTTCAAGTTTTAGGCTGCCACCGACACGTGAAGTGCATGCCAGAAGAACCTGGGGGGTAGGAGTTGTCTTCCATTTTGTAGGAATGCCCCATGTTTCCTCAGACAAGGCCTGCTGCTCCCATAGGCAGCAAGTCTTCCAAAACAGCCCCAGGCATGGCTGAAATGCTGGGGCAGGATGCTGCTGGTGTCTCAAGAGGCTGCGTGCCAGCCAGGCAAAGGGAGCCGGAGCTGAGCAGACCCAGGGTGCCATTTCCACCGCTGCGCTTCCTCCTGCTCCCTAACATCACAGAGTTATCACCAAAATGTTCAGGAACACATACACAGGCGATAAAAATTAAGAAGCAAAATACAGATGCTTTCAGGCGAAGTTCCATGAAAAAGTTGTTTGCACAATGAAGCAGGAATTTAGGAAGATTTCTTCTAGATGTGCTCTAAGTAAGTTTATGATAAGGGTTTGTGTCTGATCCAAACATTTCTCACGCTATTTCTGATTTAGCTGCAGCCTTTTTCCAGTGCTGAAAAACCTATTTACAGCGGAAAAGGTTCTGACGTCATACTTGACTTGGTGGTGCAGCAAACAGAGCCGCAGAGGGAATGACTCTTCAAAAGATAGAGCCCTCTAGCTGGATAAACGAACAGATAATTAAATCCAGGCTCTTAACCCTTCTGCTTTGGGGAACAGATCATTATCTGGGATGAGAAGGAAGGATCACTCTACTTGGGATATTGCATCACATTGCATAAGTTAGTATAGTCACACCCAACCTCATCCCAGGCATCAGGGCCTGGCCAAGGGCAGTGACAGGAAAGAGAAGTCAGCACAAATTGACCTCAGGTTTTCCACGTCTCTCTGTGCAAGTCGTAGAATAGCGAACATTAGCTTTTGCATCTGAGAGTAATTAATGTCTCTCCATGGGCTGACAATTTCCCGGTGCTGATCTGACACTGTTTTTCTCTTGAAATGAACAGTAGGATGTATTTACTCCTCATTTACAAGCCTCCTGCCACACTTCTCTTATCAAGTATTTTGCCTTTTATGCCATTTGCTAATAGCTTTATGGCTAGTTTTGGCAGAGTCTTTATGGACCATTTCCCACCAGGTAAACAGGCAAACACAGGACCAATACCTTTTGCTTGCACTTATTTCAGAGCTCTCCTGCCCCAGCCAGTAAAACAGACCCTACTGTTCTAGGATACATGTGAGAGAAGCATTTAGAGCCTTGCATTACACATGAAATGGGACCATGACTCCTTAGCATGGACCTTGGAGGCACGACTTGCCTTTGCAGAGCTCGGCCACCTCGGGGCCCCACTGCAGAGGCACTGGGAGCTCGGCATGGGTGCACCAGGGCCCAGGGGCTGCAGTGCTTCTTTGTACAGCTGGGATAGAGGAGGTGAGGGGAAAGCCACCTGTATGTGTCTCAGTGCCAGCAGATCGAGAAGGACTTTCCAAAATCAGAAGCTTAACCCAGGAGAAGCAATTGACCTCCTGTCAGTTTTGAGATGCATTGACCTGTGGTCTGTCACCATATAAAAGTTGTTAGTGAGCATCATGATACCAAGATAGCACTGGTTTGGATAGCAAGAATGTCATTAATAACTGTACTAGAAGAAATCCCAGTGAAGTCCTTGTCTTTCTGGTTTGGGCAGGATGCCCAATCTTCAGCAGACCAGAATTTTACAAGTGACATTACCGGTGTGAACGTCTACAGCTAGGTTCATGCTGGGTTCTCTGAACATCACAAGAACCTGCACGTAAATTTTATGACCAGTCTTCGCCGCCAGGTCTTCATGACCACCATTTCCTGAACCAAAGAATTTTATGCTAGGATGGGTTTTAGCACTTACTGAAAACCTAAACCAGCAACAAATAGGTCCAAAATACCCAACATCCCCCCCATTTAAGCTGTAGAATTCCTTTCTGTAGGATAGTGTGGATGCTGAAAATTTACGTGGGTTCAAACACAAACTAGATATGTTTGTAGATGAGGAGTTCTCTGTGGGAACGAATTTCTCAGATTTGTGTGTCCCAGGAAGTCCTTGGGCCTCCAATTGTCGGAAGTTGAGGGAATGTTTTGTGGAAGCATCGTATGTGTTTGCCCTGTACATCTACACCTGCACCAGGGCTGGAGAAATTTGGGACATGCCTGCGGAAATGCCCTTGGGGGTACATCTCCAGATGCAGGCAGCAGAGAGCAGGCAGTGGTGGGACACTTCTGGAAATGACTCCACTGTTACTCCCTGATACTGGTAAAGTGTCATGGCTCCAACGGAAGAAATAGATGAAGTTACTGTGCCAAGTCTTGAAGCTATAGCTGCAAAATGGTGTGGATACACCTTTAAGATGAGCAGAGGATGTGTGTCCATGCTGAAGGAGGCCACGCTCATTCTTCTTCCTTCTTTTGATCAGTGTTAATTACACATTTCCTGATCTCAGCCTTTCAGCCCCCTTATTTGTCCTTTCCAGAAACCTGGTCATTTGAGTAATACCTCTATGGTTTCCCAGGTGGGTTGTGGAAGAGTATCCCCAAGTGGGTTGCTGGCAGCCCTCCTCTGCACTTGGCGTGGGAGATGCCTCGCTTGTATCGCTCTTCCCCTCCCTCCAACACACCCTTTCTGTTGACTGCAATTCTGAAGAACCTGCTTGCCCACACAAAACTCTTACCCTACCTCAAATGAAATTAGGGATTAAGAAACAAATGCACTCCAACAGAGGCTGGAGAATCAGTTTGATAAAGGTTCTGCATCTCTGTTCTTCAGGAGCTGATCTTCAAACTGATGTTCTCAGAAACATAATGTATCGTGAGAAATTTCAGGGTTCCAGGTGGAAAGAGCATGGGGAAGTTCTCCAAGACCAGCTTTACATTTCTATATCTGTGAAGCAAATACACATTTCAGAAACAAAGCAGGCTGAGAAAGGCACAAAGATTGCACATGGCATTTTTTTTGGTTGATATTAATGTTTCAGTCCTCCTCTCTTAGAGGCCCTCTGTGAGGCTGCATGATCTTCTGATCTTTTCATTAATACAAAGCAATTTTACTTCTATTGAGATTACAACTCACCGTGGATACTTTTTTGTGGAATGTGAAGTACAGACAAGAAACTGTAGTTTATTGTTCTGACACTGAAAAAAGATGCAGGCACTAATATCAGCCAGGCTTGAGTTCATATAGTTTACCTTGCAGTGGGATAATTGCTTATGGTTTATTGATTCTTCTCCTGTATAAAATGTCCTTAATTGTTAATGAAAGCAAATATTTTGTGGTAGTGGAGCCCAAGCATCGCTTTGTAAAGATGAGGAACACCAGAGTGTTGGATGTACAACAAAGCACAGCAAATTTCTTTGTGCTTCAAAGCTTTCTGTCTCTGCCTCTTTTTGCTGAAGAGCAATTAATAAACACTGGAAGTGTTTCCAGACACACAAGAGATATTCAGTTCTTGCTGGGGGAATGGTGAGCTCTCAGGGTCAGCCTTTGGATATGTATGTAGATGTGTATTTGGAGGCATGGAGGATTATGTTTCTCTTTCGCAAAACTACCCTGAAATTTAGCCTGTATGACCTGGTGTATGGTTTGAGACTAGTTGTCAGCCAGCATTAAGGTTGTTTTCCACCTGTCCATAAAGGGCTAACCTTGAGTTTTGTCCCTGGAAATAGCAACTTATAAGCTGCCCTGTTGAATTAATGTATGGTAAAGTTCATTGTGATTCAGAGGGGTGGTTCAGCCCAGAACACAAGACATGTGAGCCTCTGCTGTCAGTAGACAAATGCTGCTTATTGTGAGCAAAAAAACCCACAACCTCATACTAGGATTAGAGGTAAGCTGGGACTAGGGAAAGGAAATTATAAAGGGAGAGAGGATATGATTTTCCTGTTGCACAAAATGTGTTGTCATGGCTTCAAATGCAGAAGTGACACAAGTATGAACAAGGAGGGACTGACTCAAGCCTTCACTCACTTAAGCTTTGCTATATTTAATGATGAACAGATTCATGTTTCAGGAATAATATAAACATCCGTGAAAATCTGAACTGAAGAGCAAAATCATCTGGGTTTTACAGAATTATCAGAGGAATCAGTTTAGCTCTATGCAGCATTTATCTTGAGCTTTTATGTGGCTTCTCGCTGTGAAGGACTTTTTGTTCTGTCAATACTAGTTCACTGGGCCTCTCAGCACCTGTGAAATGCAGGTATATCCACAGTTCCTGAGATCTGCTTTGCCTGGATGGATTAGGCCTATTTTTCTTGGACTAATGTCCAAAAAAGTTGAACAAAACTGTAACTTCCCCGAAGGAAAGAAAAGGTGCATTCCTGACATGCACTGTTTGGACTGGAGTGAAGCTGGGAAATTCCTCCTGGTTTTTTAAGGTGACATTTGGCTGCCAACAAGGCCAATGGCATTCTGGGGTGCATCAAGAGGAGTGTGGCCAGCAGGTCGAAGGAGGTTCTCCTTCCCCTCTACACTGCCCTAGTGAGGCCTCATCTGGAGTACTCTGTCCAGTTCTGGGCTCCCCAGTTCAAGAAAGATGAAGAGATG
>Ga0065711_1034941_pt1 | contig 23028 bp, 16 predicted proteins | sample Hoacrofraction12_FD_59098 | JGI IMG/M metagenome (GOLD analysis project Ga0065711, IMG submission 59098) | Hoatzin crop microbial communities from Cojedes, Venezuela - Epithelial fraction 12 v2 (version 2) | ecosystem: Host-associated > Birds > Digestive system > Esophagus > Crop | place...
TGGACAAGGTCCTGTGCAGCCTGCTGTAGGTGACCCTGCTTCGGCAGGGGGGTTGGACTAGATGACCCACAGAGGTCCCTTCCAACCCCAAACATTCTGTGATTCTGTGTGATTCTGTTATCTATGCAACAGTTATCTATATCTATGTATGGTTAGGAGAGAGGGTATTGAAATGAAATCAGCAACATTTTTTTTCACAGACCTCTACTATCCAAAACTTAATCTAACTTCTTCCAGCACAAGATGTACGGTTTGACACTCTGCAATGTGGAAAGTTCCAAAGCACGCTAATCAGATATTTGTACTTGGATCTCCACAAATAAATACAGTTAAGATCTTAACCACCAGTCTATTTTACTTAAGAGCCAGGGAGACTTAAAACATTTCTCCCTCTATGGCAGAATAATTGTTTATGCAGAAAGCCCTTCCCAAACACAAAAAGCTGGGTTTGATCTAAAGGTAAACCCGTTGGCATAACTCTGTTCCTGCAAAAACATCAAAATATTTTATTTACATTTCAACATGGCTTGAAAAAAATTTCTAAGTCCTTAAAAAATACCACAAAATAAAACCACTGCCCTTTAAACAGTTGTGTACGCAGATACAGCCTTGTGTATTAAAGCAATACAAAGTTGCCACTAAGGATGAAGATAAGGAAACAGAAAAGGAGTTTGTTTTTAAACTGTGCTTTTAAATGGAGTATTACATGCCTGTCAGCATAGAAAGCATTCAGACTCTGGGATGCTCAGGACAGATGTAAGAGCTTCCCTTACACTACTGGGAGCAGTAGTTTAGCTGGGGGAGAGAAATCATCATCCCAAATGAAATATAAGATATGGAAACACTTAGAAAATGTTGCAACTTAGAAGTTATTTGAATTAGCAGTCCATTCTTGTGAAGACATCAGAACTTCGTGCTTCGTATTTGCACAGAGTCAAGGCACCATGTTATACAAGTGGTTCAAGGTTAAAATGATTCATAGCACTTTCAACTGTATACTACAATAATATTATCATTTCTGATAAAGAAAAATGCTAGAAGAAATGATGACTGAAGAAATGTAGCTCTGGAAATTCAGAGAGCTAAGAGCTGGAAGTCTTTTATAACAGATAATACATTTAAAGATATGGAAATTACTAATTTTTAGAGAAGTCCATTTTTCTCCATTATTACAGAACACTAGTTTTTACTACTTATTAAACATACTATATTCTGGTGTGCAAAAGTTAATGCATGAGACAGGGAACTTCCTGCTCTCATGGCAGAAGATGTATGAGAAATTTATATTTGGCAGATATTTAAAGGCTATACAAAGATAGGTACACTGTATCTTCTTTCACTTAGTCAAAAAGCTCTGCTATCAACCATAAAAAGTGGGGGAAAATCAGGAGGGGAAAAAAGTTGCAGTGAGGTAGTTTTTGTGACTGAAGAACATTCAGGGCCATGGGACTGGATTCTCTCAGCAATTAATGGTAAAACAGTCCTATCTTTGTTTTTATGAGAGACTGAGAAAAGTATCCCTCATTCTCATACTTGGGTTCTTTTTTTTCCCCATTAGTTGCAAGTAGGACAAAAGTCGCTGTAGAGTATTCCCTACATAGACGACAGAATATTCTACCAGCTCAGCAAGTCATCTCTTCCTCAGACGCAGCATTGGGCAACTCCTCACCCTACAGGGTAGTCAGACGTCCATAATACACCATAACAACAGAGAGCTACAAGGAACTCCCTGGCAACAGCTTTGAAATTTACATATTTCAAGTAGCATTTTTATGATGCTCATATAAAAAAATGACTCATGGTTCTTTTTCCAAATATTAATATTTTGGCTCTTCTCTCCTTCTCCCTCCATCTTTAAACACAGAGAAAACCACACGCATTTGTTTATTTATTAGTTGAAGGCACTTTCATCAGCTAAGATAAACATAACCCAAGTGCTCTACTGAGCAAGAAAAGGCTTAAACATACATATAAATACTTTCTTGAACTAGGACCTTTTCCCTTAGCATCTTTAATGATGAGGAAGAGTGGAATAGATATTCAATTTTCTACTAAAATAACTGAAACAAGACTCTACCTTTATACAGTATTATATTTAAAGTGAACATAGAAGATGTTGACACAAGGTAAGGGTGCATTTCTAAGCTATTTACTTACTATTTTGCAGTATCAGGTCATCATATTTATTCCCATTAAAATTTCCACAGAGGCCGCACAGTTTTCCCTTATGATCTTCTGTCAGCTTAATATAAATACCAGAGTTTCCATCCCAAGCAAGAGAAAAACCGAAGGTAGTCTTCACCAGAATATAGTCAGCCAGTCTCTCAAGGAAAGCATTTCCAACTGTCTGAGGCAAAATTAATCTGGAAAAATAAACAGCCTTCTTCAAAGGTCTCAGATGAGATGAGGTTAGTGCTAGAAACATGCCACATAAAACATCACCTAACTCACTAAGCCCTTTTTTCCAGGTGCATACAGTCACTTCTATCCAATTCTTCGTCATGTTTTTATGATTCTTTCTTCTGTTTACTTCTCTATATCAACCATCAAAAGTTTATGTTTTTCTGCTCTATACGCCTATCACCTGTACCAATTATAAGCCTGAAAGAATAATGAATCTTCATTTTCAAAGCCCAGCATGGGGACATTGAGGAATGCATGACTTCATGAGCATGCTGCATTGAACAAGGAGCTACGTGACACTATGACCACCAGCAGCCCTTCTGGACACAGGGTCATTGCTGGGTTAGACATCTGCAAACTTACAGTACAGAAAATACTATTGACCAAAATACTATATATCTTCCCCTTTGGCCAAAGACCACTGCACAATAATATTGCAGCACGCATGTAATCCTAATTTTCCAAAGTTGCTTCTGTTGGGATGAACAGTATCACTGTAGCTATCAGTCTCAGGCACTAATGGCTACAGCATTACATCAAAGGCGATGGCAAGAACACATTCACAACTGTGAAATTTTCTGTACTTCATCAACCAGTAAAACATACTTATGATAGCCTTGCACTCATCTTTTTTCTTTATTATAACAAAATTGTAAATCTGGGTGTTCGATGTACCTCAGAGATGTTTTGTGGAGTTTTTGCCCCAAAGGGGCAAAGGGGATGTAAGATCTTTGATTCAACCAATTCATACTAGTCTAGAAGAAGATTATGTCTTACGTTAAGTATAGCTACCAAGAATAAATAGTGACTGCCTTGTTCAAAATGGTATCAGGATGCACCAAGGATTAGCTAGAGCTGTCTGATGCAGACTTTGTCTATACAAAGTAGGGATGGGTAATTGTTAGGTTACAGCTGAGAAGCTGAACACAAGTTTCATGCAGGGCGTGTATGTTGTCCTCACTCAGGTGTTACATCAGCACCATTACATCTGCTCACACTAGAGCGCTGTCAGCCCCAATACAGAACAGCAAGGGATCAATAAACATATATATCAAGTTATTTTCTCTGACTGGTTCAAAAAGCACCAATTCCCCAAACTCCATGCTATCTATTTGAAATAAAATGTTAAAACCCACCATTAGAACACTTACCTGATTCCATCTTTTCTTACTTCATGTCCTGAAATGATTATTTCTTCTTGGTTTGAAAAAAATAAGCTGACAGACCTCTGACAAGAATATACCGAACCGTAACAGTGAGGACTGTTATGAACCTTAGAGAGAAAAAATATACATGCAATAAGAATAAATGTTTGTTCTCAATAATTTCATGCAGTTTTTCATAAAGTGATATATGATATTTTGCATTTCTATGCACCAATCACTGAAAGAGCTCTTTTTATGTAAATATTTAGAATATAAAAAAGTCACAAAGATATGCAAAACTAGAAGTTTGTGCTACCCAATACTACTGAGGAATACAGCAACTCTTTAATAGCACAAAGCATCACAAGACAGTGGTTTAAATATTGGATGAGATACTCAGGTATTTTACCCAGTTGAACTTCAGAGACACTGTAATGAGCTAGCTTATAACTGCCAACAGAGGAGATGATTGTTATTTGCACTGAGGAGGCACGCCTATTGCTCTGTTTCTAGAGGTCTGATCTGTAAGAGAGGAGTACAAATCAATAGAAAACCTCAGCATAATACCAGCATTCTCCATGCCAGCTGAGACTGGCACCAGCTGAACTACAACATGCCTTACTGAACCACTCAGGATTTGTTGTGATTTTGGAATGATCCTGCAGATTACTGCCAGCATCTAACTTACATGGATCTGTCAAAACCTGTTTCACACTGGCTATCCAGCCTTGATAATAGAGAAGGGCAGGCTTTGCTGAAGTCTGCCTCTCCCCATCGTACATATATAGCATAGTGAGCAAGGGTATTGGTTTGAATTGCGTATCAGCTTCTTGATTTTGAACACAGCAATGGAAATACAAGTTTCAGTCAGCCAGAGAGAGATTTACAAAACTGTGTGTCTCAGCTATTGGCAATCTGCAACTTCCGTGACTGCCTACTACTAGAGAGAGGATCTCAGAAGCATGCTTCCAGAAATTAAAAAAAAACATGTGACTCCTATCTCAGCATGTGTAGTTTTATGGTAGAGAAGTAGATCTCACATAAAAAATGTATAATCAGACCTTGGAACAGGCATGATAAACCAGCACTCTTCCTTTTTATAGTTTGGAAAAAAAAGGAGGGTACCCATGAAGTCAGACTTCCTTTGCATTCCCAGCCTTCAGCGTGGCAGAGCACAACTCCTGCAGGAAGATCCTTGTCCCCAAAGACCACACAGCTTTTGTTGGCCGGGGTGTGCTCTCAGGATTTAAAAACTGTGGGGTCAGATTTACTCTGACTGATGATAGGGATGTAAGTCTTCAAATTTCTGTGTGTATGGTCTAACAAATTAACTACTACACCTTTTTGAATTACACTCACGTAGTCTAAGTGAGTTCTAAGCACATATCTACTCCAAAGGCTTGAGCAAAACTTCCAGAGCTTTCATTAATCTCGGTGGGGCTGAGCCACCCAAACTTGTGGGATGTCCTAGACTACCGTGCTTCAAAAGCTGGTGACCTGATTTTAGACACCACTGAGGAGACAGAGCAATGCGTTGTGAATCTTAGATACCTATCATTACTTAAATTAAAATGCAGACAGAGTTTAGATAGCTCAAATATGACTCCTATGACTCTGCGTGTCACTGTTCTCTGAGAAGGATGGTAGTTGCATTACCAGTTTACTTGACCGTGCTGTGAAGCTAAATAGACTAGTAATCAGGAAACATTTTGCCAATGCAGTAATGGAGGCTGTAAAAGTAAGCAGAGCTATCGTTTTTGTAGAAAAGATCTGTTGGTAAACATATACAGTGCTAACACATACGCAAATTAATATTCCTAAACTGACACTTAATCCTGGAAGTCAAAACCAGTTTAGTTTTTCTTTGAATGAAATAAACCAAACTAGGAAAATCATTAGGGTTTTTACAAGTATAAAGATAATCATAATTATAGACGTCATAACTGTTACTAGTATTGACAGATGGTTTCTGTGTAAATCTGGCCCAAGACAGAAACACAATCAAGGAAAACCAAATAAATTCTTGTGTTTTCTTCTCCTCTAGAGAGGTAGATTATTAAAGCCAGAAGGACCATGATGTGAGGATCTGGCAAGGTTCTTGGCTCTTCATTGCCCAGCCTGTAGTGACTGCAGTGCTTCAATATTACTTACGACTTTTCTGAGTAAACATTTTCAGTTTTTAGAAAACCATAACATTTGTTCCAGCAATTGAATGGTAGTTTCTCTCCTTCCAGATCAAACGGAACCCACTGAAATGTTGATTCTAGATTTTAATATAATCTTGGGCTTTGCTACAGCATTTTTTGAAAAATCCTAAAAGATCATAGCTGCACACAGAATCCAGAGAATTAAAATGAAATTGTGGAAGGTAGAGGTAACAGCATCTCTCTATAACCTGAGTGACTAGAAATGGCAGGTTTAATGGCAGATTTGTCTTCACTAGATGTTACTGTCTGGGGGGGAAAGGAGGTCATGTGTTTGTCAATAGAAACTAGTCCTTGGAGCAGAAATCAGAAGGTCTGCCCTTGCTCCTGCGAGCACTTTGACGACCAGGGCTCAGAATTAGGACGCCTCTTGTCCCCTCTCCCCTGCCCAGTCAGCACCAATTCCAATCATTGTGTGAAAAATAACATAATGAGCTTGTATCCTCTCCCCACAGTAACCAACAGCCTTATAAATAGGGCATCTTCCTTCGAAGAAGGTATAGGTTTGAACTCTCCCTGACCCCAAGTCATTAACCATGGATACTCAGCAATTTGAGGAAATTACTAAAAAGAGTGCCTTCCAGACATAGGTCAAGATGGAGGCTTTTGAACTGCTAATCTTCTCTGCATGATGCAGAGGTAATCCAAATTTAGAATGCAAATCCCCAGAGGGGACGGAGTTTTCTGTGGGCCAGGGGGGCAGCTCCCCATAGAATGCCAAGGAATCAGGGCCCAGAACGTGCAGGTGGCCAGCTGTCAGGCAGGTGATAGCTGCTTGCACTTTACTCAGCAACTCAATTTTTTTATTATTTTTTTTAATACAGTCTGACAGCTAAAGTTTATTGAAGTTTGCAAGGTCTGCTTTAAGACCTACTTTCGCTCTCAGAAAGGAGAGATCAGAGATCCTTTTCAGGATAGACAGAGGAAGAAATACTATTTTTAATATACTGACTCTGTTGATTATCGTTTCATCAGTGTTTTGAGTTACTGCACATAGGCTTAGACATTTTCCGGAAGCATAGTTTTATATTTAAGTAAGCAATGCAACAGTTTGATCCATTTATTGTCTCTGTACTTATTTTAATTATGATTAAAAAGAAGTCCTGTAATACAGGAATACTCAGTGTGTTATTTCTAGCATATGCTCACATACTTACCCAAACAGTGTACTGGGGTTCTGGAGTACTGCAGTCTTTTGCAAAAATATAGGAACAATTTCCCGGGAAGTAGTAGTAGATGCCATCAAATGTTTCAAAATGATACTGTCCCCATGATTTGCATATCCCATCTCGGTCCTTACCGGTGTTAGGTACTGGAGAAAACATACTGAGTTTACAAGAAGCACAGCAATCAAAAGTTGACAGATGTCACAGGCGTCTACATAAGTAAGAGCTCAGAAAGGAAATAAGAGCTTGTAAAGGAAATACAAAGCAAGGACAAAAGATAAACTCATTTCTTTTAATAAAGTCAGTACATTTTTTTAAATCTTTAGGCTGCAGTTTTAGTCACGTGCGATCATCATAAGCTGTTCATTTGCTTCAGTGGAGATATTTTAATTATAAACAAATTAGAGGCAATGGATTTAGGTCTACTGCAGACCCTAGAAGACAATCCTTGTTGATCCCTACACACAGCAGATTCCGGAAACCAGTGCATTGAAACAGTTGATAATTTTATTTACATTAGGTCACTGTTTGCTAGAAAAATGCAGTGACTTTTTGGTTGTTCAGCTAAGTATGAGAAAGCTAGCTAGCTACTGATGTACCATACAATGATCCGTCTGTTGTGGTATCTATGTATCATTACAGCCCAGGTGCTAAAATGTAGTCACTCCTGATGTTGCTCTGTACATACCCCTAACACATATCATTTTAATCCTCTTAGCTACTAGTGGAATGACAGTCCTACTACAGAGGAATCACAAATATATGGTTAACAGTATTGATTTAAAAACCTGCACCTTAAATCTCACTCCAAGCTGAAACTTGACTCCCTTGGCCCAGAACTTACCAATTTGGCACCTGCTTCCTTGAGCCTGAAATAACTGACAGTCACAGTCACCTGCCTCTGTGCAGCCTGCTCCGTTAAGGCACTCCTGAGGACACCAACCTGTCAGCAAGCATAGCAGCCTTTTAGTAGATACAGTATTTTGCAAACAAGCTGAGAGATGCACATTAAATTTGTTTATTATTAAATCACAAGCAGCTATATTAGCTAAGAAAATTAACCAGCAACAATCTCCAGTCTTTACTTTTTTTACTTCATTTTACCCTTTGTGTTTCTTGGTTAAGAGAGAAAGCAAGGTTCTCTCTCATTTGGTTTGAGACTTGTAAACCAACAAAGGAACAAAAGGTCAACCTCCTCCCAGCAAACAAAAGGTCAAGTTCCCATGTAAAGAAACCAAATTCCAGTCCTGCTGATCTTGAAATACACAGGACACAGATTATTCTAATTTACTAAATTCTGCACAATTTATATATATGTTCAGCTCCTCCCTTCTAAGCATTACAGCAAAGGGCACATTCAGCTTATGAACAGTCCAGAATACATAATTTACAGAGTCAAAACTAATTATAAATAACCTTCCCTTCATGGTAAAAAAAGTCAGTGAAAAGGTTATTTCGGCTTAAGAGGTGACTGGAGTCAGAGACTTTAGATTCCATGGGAATGGCTTGTTTTATGTTATAATTAGCAAATGTTTCCAAAAACAGTTTCATTAAAGGGTTTTATAGTCTGTTTGGAAGCTAAGATCTCACTGTCATCTACTAACTATTCGCTGAGGTGGGTCTAAATCATAGCTCGAGATGAAGTGTAGTCCCAAAGCAAAATTTCATCAGGTTTTGCAGATAGTTGCTTTCCTGCTTGGGGGAGGATTAAAATCCTAGTTACAAATGCTTACAATCTTGCTTACGGAGATTAGAAAAGCATTGCAAAATGCAGGAAGTAAATGAAATAAACAGGCCCTTCCACTCCACATGAAGCCATGGTAAAGCTGCTAGTGATGTAAAATGGGAACAAAACGGGACTTCTACAGTAAAGCGCAGACAGAAGTTACCAATGATTAAGAACATCAACCTTCAGTGAGAAGTCCTTTCCATTCTTACTTTTGAAATTTTTCCATTTAAGAATTGCTTTCCAAATATATACCGATACTCTGAAAATGCCGACAAAGCAGAAAATACTGTTTATAAAATGGCACTAATGTGGAAAACTTCTTTGTTGTTTTTAGAATTGTGAACTGTAAAATTACATATATTGTAATACAAAAAACACAACAGAAAGCACCTACACAGGCATAAATATTTTCCAAGAAGGATACCGAAGTTCGATCACATGCACTGAACTTTTCTGCAAAACAGCCGCTATAACTTGGACCTGCTTTACGTGTTTGTACAATGCTTAAAACCATGCAGGGGCAACCGCATGCTCATTGCCTGAGCACCCTTGTCCCTTTGCACAACCAGTTACATGCCTCTCAGACATATTTACTCCCTCTGCCAAGGCCAGAAAAAGTGGCAGAAAAGAAAAATTGCAATGGAACTAAACTTTAAAAAAAAAATCAAATACTTGCCTGCTTTAGCTGTTCAGATTTGGTTGTAACGCATTATTCTGAAAGTACAATTTTAACAGGAATTTTCCATGATTTAACATGGATAAAATGAGAAAATGAGACACGGTAGGGTTTTGTAGGGGAGATAATGTGGAGGGCTTCCCCAGCCCATGGTAACACAGGAGAGCTGGCAGGAAGGCAGCACTGTCAGGACCGTCTCTCCACCTGCGGGTGAGCAGCACAGCACTGACCTCCTGGCGGACTCCGAGTCAAGGCCCCATGAAGGTGTGACTGAGGAGAGGCAGCTTGAATCTGTCAGAGAAACATAAAAGCAAAACCGGAGTGTTTGTGCTTTACAAATGAGCCAATACAAGCCTCAGACCTTGTAGCCTGACATTGGGTTGGGACAGTTAACACAGAAATTTGCATCTCGGCTAGCACGCGGCACAGCCGCGGGTGCTGCAGCAGGGATCAGCAGCCTGGGCCGGGGGGAAGGCAGTGACTGCAGCAACCAGCACTGCAGGGAGGAGAAGCACGGCTTTTGGGGGCATAGGGAAGGATACAGCTGCACTATGGGGTCACCGCTGGCGTCCTCTCTATGCCTTCCAGTGCCAGTGAACCAGCGGGACTCCACCTGGGAGGTTTTGCATTTACGTTTGGAAGGAAGAGTAAGGGGACAGAGAGCACTCCTGCCCTTTTCACTTTGGTAAAATACCAATAGTTGGAGAGCTCAAAGATGCCAAATCCCTCCATTTCATCCTCTCCCCTAACTCACTCTGTGTGCTGCACTCCGATCATCCCACGATGGCCACTCCAGCTACGATGGATTTCATGTCCTCCTAGAGATCCTTCAGAACTGCATTCCAGTCCATCTCAAACAGAAGAGGTGGATCTGCCTGATCTGCTTCCCATCTTGTTTAGGAACCGGGGAGCGTCGGACTACAAGGAAGCACTGGATCTGACCCAGCGCTCTGCTATTGCAGCTCGTCTAGTCGCATTGGCCCTTCCAAGAGCTGATCTCATTCCAGGCTGAAAGTACTCCGGGGTTTTTGCCCCCACTAGTTTGATTGGAAAGTTGACCAGGGTGAAGTGCTGGGTAGTTAAATATTTCCCTCTTACATTTATTCATGGCCAGTTTAAATCCTTTTGTTCTATAAAGCTTGGCCCTTTTGCTTAAATAGCGCTTCTTGCCTGTGTTTTTTATTTATTCCCTCTCTGATGTTCTGTGAGAAAACCGTTACCCTTCTGTGCTCTCCACAGATGTATACGCCAGCCTTCAGCTTCACAACTAGGGAAAACAAATTGTTTAAGTCTTTGCTTGTAAGCTAATTTCTTTCTTCCCTCCTGCCATCAGTCATTCTCTGTGTCTGGAGTTTGAACTAATGGATTTCAAAGCGACCGTCAGTGGGCAAGGAACAGGTTAGGTTAAGTCTCACTAGTGACTCCTACAGCGGCATAAAAACTTCCCCTTTCCAACTGGAAATACTTTGTGAGATGGATCCGAGTAGCACAATCTGTCTAAAATTAAACCTGAAATGGACTCTATCAAATCACCACCTGGAAGGCCCCCACACCAACACTATTCCTGATCCCCACAGCCCATCACTAGCTGGAGAGGATCCTGTCCCTCCCTGAGCAACAAGACCCATTTCCATTTCCCCTGATAGTCACCCTGAGCCATCCTCCTCAGGAAAGTGGCTTTTGGCCCACGCGTTATTCGGGGAGGTAGAGCGTCCTTGCTGTGAACACGCTTCCCTGCCGAGGGCCCTCCTGGGACACCGTCCGTCCCAAGGTCCCATTTCCTTCAGAGGCTCGATTCACCTCAGCGCAGCGTTTCACACCAGCTCCTTCTGAGTCGGTCAGGAGGCACATAGAGCTCAAAGGGACTCAGAGGAAATCACCTGTGGCTCAGCTGCAGGCTCCCCGTGAGGCCGTGAGGAAGGACCCCCTTGGGCTTCCCACCTACCCCCATCAAGCGGGGTCATAGCCCTCGCTGGGGCTCTGTAGCCTGAGACAGGTACCAGTGGGGGAACAAGATTCCCCCGTTTACTATTAAATTTCAGCGCAACGTGGCCAGGATGCACCACCAAGCGCCAGGGCGGTGGGAACCACGGCCGGGCCAGAGCTGCCACCACACCACGTGCAGGGGGGAGCCTTGCCGGCGGCGCCGCCATTGTGGCTCTCACCGAACACTAGCAGCTTTCCCGGGCGCCCTGTTTGCCCTCACAAAAGACAGAGGCGTCACGGGTTTATTTCTCCTGCTGTGCGTCAGCCGGCTCGGGAGTCGGGTGGGAGTGAAGGCATGAGGCCACGGGCTCGGGCAGGGGGTGAGCAGGTAGGGAACAGCTGCTCCTCCTCGCTGTCCTCCTGTTACCACGGCCCTTCTCCCCACAAAGGCTCCTTTGTAAGGACAGCAAAGGCTCAGAGCGGAAAAGAGGGGAGGCTTTCCCCTCCCTCCCACTTTTGGAGGTATAACCTACCTCGGCTGTTACCAGATCTCTTTTCAGTCGAGTTGCATTAAACTCATTCCTGGAAGAAAACAAAAAGGATCTTGTATAATCAAAGGTCCCTGGAGCAACCTGAATAAGCAGCTCCCCGGAGAGAAGTGTTTCTCTCTGATTACCATCACTTTATCAAAGAGGTCTTTCTTGGGTTAACATTTAAAAAGGTGATTTTCTTTTTTTTCCTCTTTTTGGTTTTCATGGTCTCATTTTACCAAGTTGGGCAGCACTCCGATCTCTGCTTGGACAGGGATGTACCTGGAGCTTGTGGGGAGATGTAAATAGGCACAATAGGCTTAGGTGACAGGATACAAAATTGTAAAGCAGCTTCATATTTACTTGACGCTGTGTGCGAGTGGCTGCAAGTCCCGCAAGTGTTGTTTGAATATACTGTGATGGTACTTTTAATAGCAAGAGATGACTCTCCAGCTGTAGCTGACTTAAATTTGTGATGAAGTTTAGAAACAAGCGCATCAAACTATCAAACATACTTAGTTTTATCAACAGTCCAGGATGGCATATCATTTGACGGGCATGTGTGTTCGCTAGATGTGTTGGAGGTCATTAGACATCCAAAGCTATGTCCGACTGGATGCTTCCATTGAAATTGATGGCATAGTTCCCATTTAATTCAATGGGATCAGGAACATTCCCTAGTTTCGGTTTTGTTTGGATTTCAGCTTCTACATGAAAACTTGTTTTGAAAATGTTTATTTTAAGGCTGTGTAGACCTTACTTTTCTGTGCTTCAAATAGAAGCTAGGATTTTATCATGCAATTAAAACTGTAGAAGGATACTCATTTAATGTATTTTTCCAGTCACAAAATCATGATCTCATCCTGGTTTTATTCCATTGTTCCTCTAAGCTTTCTCAAGACCATAGCAGTATCATTTTTCATAACGACCTTCATTTTTCAAACAAAGGACGCATGCCCTTATGTAAATTCTTTGAAAACAGTTGTAAACATTCTGAAAGTGTGTTTTACATCCAACGTGCACGTACATGACATTATACATGTCGAATTCAAAGCTATATTTTACTTTCTAACTTGCACTGCATCACACTTAGTCATTCTTATTCTGTTTGTAGGACTTGACAAATAAGGAATAAAAATTTACCTTGAAGTTCTTCTCAAAAGAGAAAGCTTGCAATAAGATCCTGTAGATTAAAAAGTCATCAAGTTAAATAGTTTTTCTACATCCTCACTCTGCACTTAGCAAACAATAGTTTGTCAAGTTTAAAACAAGACTATTAAATTTTGTGCTTTAATGATCCTAAGTTTTCCAGACCATCTTTACACAAACTTTTTCTCTTCCCAAGGGATTAGCACTATGTGTTTTGCTTCCTGAGAGTTTGATTGTCTCAAATATTCATCACCTGCAAGTTTCCATGGTCTCAGTTCTGGTGCATGCTACCATGAAATTGCAGTGTTCATAGTTCTTCAGAGGCTTAGAACAAAACTGACAGAACACAAGAGGTGCTCAGAGCTTTCCAGAATTAAACTTCTAGAGTGGTTACCTATAATCATTTTCTGAATGTTACTTGTAAGACTCAGCTGTAAATAATTTAAAATGGTCTGGAGTCCATGCTTTAAAACAAACAAACCAGCCAACACCTTTCTTTCTCATATTGCCTTAGAAATCTTTAAAATTACTGCAAGAAAACTATTTATAATATCCATTTGCATTACATAGAAAATAGGATCATTTCTATAACCAGAAGAGCGATTATTTACCCTAGCAGTCTAAAAATGCTTAAATCAACTGCAGGTGCAGTCTGGTCAAACAGAATCATACCCCATTGAAAATGATTAGATGTTTACTCATCTAGCAATAATGGCAAGAAAGCCAAGAATCTTGAATTTCATTCATAAATAATTGTTTTGTAACAAATTCAGACACAAAAATGCATCTTTTTGTCAAAAAAAGTACTATTTTAGTTTCTACACCTGTGAAAGAAAATGGTGATATCTAGTTTTTCACCTGTGTTAAAAAAACTTTTTTATTTATGAATTCCAGCAAGGGTCAAAAAAATGCTCTATAATGACAGAAAAAGAAGGAGCTGTAATATTAACATATTCAGCAAAAAACTATTTTAAAGTTAGTATTACTACAAAAATGGAATAAAGTTCTTACCTTGCAAAGAGGACAGCAATGAATGAAACAAGAATATACTCCATGGTATCATTAAACTGAGCTTTCCCACGATGTTCATTTTAGTATAAGTTAGTAATAGGAAATTTATCCAATTTAATGGCTTTGATTACGATGGCATCTTAGAACTATGTATTTCTATGGTGTGTTTAAATCCTTTAAAAGTTAGATAGTTGGATGCATTATTTTAAATAATGCAATGCAAAAAACGAAAAGAGGAGGAGACATCAAGCTTGGTAGCTACATACAGCTTCAGGAGCTTTGCAAGTGTTGCACACAACTTTCTGGCTGCATGTCTCTCGTTAGCAATGCACGGTGACTCCTCAGCAGAGTCTGTATTAGTTACACTTTCACTAGACCTGCAAGTATTACTCCCCTGGTGAATTGAATCGGCCCTTTATAACATACCAGACAATGGCAGAGAAACGTTGCCGTGTCATGACGGTTGGAGAGTTCCTTCAGTCGTCACACACCTTTGTGTGCTTTGAGGCTTGTGCTCAGCCCTGCCCTTTACTGCTTATCACAGTGAAACATTTTTGCAAGACCCTGCAGTGACGCTACTGTATAAATTATAGCCAGATGGTTTTAGAGATTAACATATTGATGTTCTTTATCTGTTCTAAAAGGAGAGACATGAACTTGCATTAAATTATACACCTGGATTTTTAGGAATATTTGATACATTTGTGTACAGTTTGCGTATATCAAAAAAGAAGGCTTCCCAGGGGATAATTCTATTTTGCTTTTAATAAAATGTATTATGAAAATGTCATACAGGCAAAAAGGAGAAAGAAGTCAACAGGGCCAACAGGTTTTGCTCCTAATTTCCATGAAAACATAAAAATATCATTTCACCAAAATTAAAAGTGATCATATTTTAAAATAGAAAAATCTTACCTGCTTTACCCTAACATTAACAGAATCATTAAGAAGCGCAGTTTTAAAGACTCATACAATGCTAATTGAAACTGCTACCACTCATTTTATTTTGCAAAGCCTCTCTTGCCTAACCCTCTGTTCTTCCTAGGATGTGCTTTGTGAGACCCTCTGAGCATGCTACAGAAGGTGGGTTTGGACCAAAATAAAATGTAGAAGCTGATGGCCTCTCCCAGGTAAAAAGTTGTCCCATCATTTCTTCTAGCCCTTTCTCTTCGCTGCTCCCCAGCTGGACTAGAAGAGAAGGCAAAGGAAAACATTCAACCTCTCCAACCACAGACAAAGACAAAAACGCTGTGTCCACACAGCAGCCGACAGTAGTCATGCAGGTTCAGGATCACTGGCGGCCCAAGGATACTTATTGCAAACTGATATGTATTATAACACTACAGTGTGTTTGGAGTATTTCTTAAGAATTATTTTTATTACTGTTGGATCCGAGAAGCTGACATTCACATAATTCACATTTCAAGAGGTTTTGTTTTTACTTCTGACTAGCTATGGGCTGGTCCCATGGAGCGGCCGCTTATCTGCAGCTGGACTTCATCTCCCATCTTAGTTTTGTCTGCTCCATGTGATCCAAACCAACTCCAGACTGCAAACAGAAGCACAAGAAGTGAGCTCCTGATCCAAATTAACACACTGATATAGTCACAGTCACAGACTGTGAACTGTTATGTGGGTGCCTATCTTATAGCAAGTGGCAGAGGCTACTCAACATTTCACCCTCTCATAAACCTACTCTTAAAGGACAATGCCTTAGGTTGCTCTCAAGGTGAGGTGAATCCAAGCATTAGAGCTTCCAAATTCCATTACCAGCCTCTGTGCTATCTTACTTTCAAGCTAAGTCTGGTTTAGAAACTCTTTCAAACTCTTCTGAGAAATCTGATCTGAGATTCTTCCCTTCCTCAAGACCATATTTCACACCATGCTCCATATGCATCTTCACATCTTTCCATTAATTTAGATGAACTGGTTTAACAGAAACTATCAAAAATAGCCTTTTTTTTAACTTTTCTATAGCAAAGTTAGTATTTCACAGTTGTTAACTTCTAAAAAGTAGGCCAAGCCTCATCAGCTGCAAAGAGTCTTTGTAAGAGTTGGAGCAATAGGCTTCATTAGGTCTGGATACCTCTGCGCAAGGCAAGGTAGGAAACAGCACAGTCCCAAGCAGATGAAAAGAAGTCAGCTAATAAGGAAAAAGAATTATTCAGCCAAGTATGCTGAACTGTAACTCAGAGAACTATATTAAGAAAAAGATTAAATAAACATTAATCAAATTATATCGAGGCAACGACATACGTTATCTGCACAAGTAGTAGAATATTCACAGATTGGGACTTCTTAAAAACTTGAATAGAAAAAATGCATTAAAAAATTATCACTTTTATAAGAAAACAACCACGATACAGAACACTGGTCCATACTTAAAAAATGCTAGTGTTACTTTTTAAGTTACAGATTTTTCTTTAAAAATAAAATTTAAACATTTCAATGTTAATATATTTGTATATTACAGCCAAAATTAATTTGCCCCAAATTTTCCAACATAATTTGAGAAGACTTCATTTTATGCACAGGTTACACAGTTTATGAGGATTATAAAGAATGGGTGAGAAAATAACCGCCTGCAGTACCACAGGTACAAGCTTGCCCTGGCTTGGAATTGAATCCATTGTCATCATTAGCAAAACATGGTACTTTCTAGAACTTGCACCCCAGCCTTCATTTCACTGGTATTTTTAACTCAAGTGGGGCCACATTTTGATGCATGCACCTGCTCTTCCTAAGGACTAGCATCAGTGAAACTGTTGAAAGAGCTGGACGATGGGAGGTTTGAGGCATTTCTTCTTTTCCAAGCACCACCCCCACAGATGCTCAAGAATCTCGCTAGAGGCACGAAGATCGAACCGTCACTATTTCTCTCTGGAAGCGTGTCTCTGGTCAGAGCGGATGCTCAATGACAAGAGCTTGATTGCCATCCCTGCAGAACCAGGACATCAGGAAGGGAAACATTTTTATGAACAGGTTTTCTCCTGACACCTTCAACCTTCACAGTAGTTACACTTCCCCAATGAAGTTAAGCCCTCTAGCGGGTGATGAGTAAGTAGCCATTTAGCATAAAACTCTTAGGCCACCCAGGCAGACACCAGCCCAATTCCATGGACGTTTCTCATTTAGAAATCAAGTCTGTGGGAATGACATCACTCTACAGGATTAACGTGGCATTTTTATAGGATCAGAGTTCAGTTCAGAAAGCATTTTTATTATGCTAAGAGCCTTCTAGTTGAAGAAATGACATGCAGATATCATCTCTGGATATATTAGTAGCAACATGAGTTTTATTTTCAGCCTCTCCGTAAAAGAACGGCAAAACAAAAATCCTCAATTGTTACAAGCTGTTCTGTGGGCAGAAAAACTGAAACATCATGTTTCCTCATAACTGTGAAATCCACCCTTAAGGCTACAAGCATCAGGTGTTGCATCTGCCCCGGCCTCCCTCACTTTCACACCACGGTAACTTTGCATCTGACTGCTCTAACAGCCAGGCAAGAATCAGTTTTGGACAAGCCGCGGCACAGCATACGTATGTGCCAACTGGCAGGCCAGCACACATTTCCTAAGCAATGAGTGAGCCGTTGCTTTTCAGTCACCACAGGAGCCAAACAACTAAAAGGCTTATTTTTCCTCAGCTGAAGCTCATTAACATCTATCAAGATGCCAGTTTCCACAAAACTCATAGGAATCCAAGTAAGCACATTTGAAGTTAGCCCTGCATAAGCATCTTTCCCTTAGAAAGCCAGGCTAGGAGGCAGAACATCACAGTTTTCAGCAGCCCAAGATCTAGAGTAATTCATGAGCAACTCTACTAAAAGTTAGAAACTCTCAAGAACCCACTGGACAAGAAACAGGTCAGATCTGATGGTGCAGAAAGGGGGGACTGGGAAAAGCAAATCATGCACCTTGCCAAAGAGACAGAAAGCGTCTGGAATAGAATATCCCATTTGCTTAGCGTAACACAAAAAATCCTGGTATGTAAATTGGCGATAGAATGTACAACAGCCCCCTCCACTTCAATGGGAGTGTGAGGGGTTTGAATAAGGGTGTTTTATTCAGGTCATGTAACTCAGTATTTTGTGGCAGATGCTGACAGCTAAAATGGGAGATGGATGGAGAATTCCTTTTCAGAAGGAACTTGTTCAAGTTACACGTTTAACTCTTGAATAACTACACTTCAGTGAAGATGCCTTAAATGCCTTGCTACAGAAAAAGCAAAGAGACATCATAACAAATATTAGTATTTATAAATAGCAACGAGCACTTATTTTCCTAACTAGAATAAAAAGGCAGAATTGCCCTATTCTTTCCAATTCCCCAACCCAACTCACAAAGGAAGCTGGTTTAACTTGCTGAAATGACCTACTATTAAACCAGTGAGAGAATAAACGCCACATTAATAGAAAGCCCAACAAAAACCTCAGGTATCAAGGTGCTCCTACAATTTCAGCATTGGCGTGCAAGTGTACAACAGATACAGGAATACCAGGCTTCGAGAGCAGTACAGCAGCAGCTCGGCTCTCAGCTGCTTCATCTCCAATGCTTCTTCCAGTTCCTCTCCAAACTGGTTTCCAAGCTCAGGAAACAACAGTCCAGCGCCGTGCCCGTGCCTGTCGGGTCAGCTTGTAGCCAAGGCCTCGCTCAGTTACTTGTGCCTCTCCCCAGGGACAGAACTAGCCTTTCCAACAGCCTTTTGCTGGCACATCGTGTGTCTCACCCAGAATTTTCCTCTTCTTTTTTGCCCCTGGGAGATCGCTTCTGGAACAAAAATCTTCAACGTATGAAAAACTGGAACTTCTCTAGCATTTCTTCTCATTTGTTACACACATCCCCTAGATAGATCTTTGAAAATTAGTGTCATATTTTCAGCTCCAGGTTTTTCCACTTACTCCCCTAAGGCCTTCAGATTGCCTCACCCAGCTCATAACATAAGCAATTGTCTGGCTTCCAAAGGGAGTGCTCTTTTTTTTTTCCTCATGAAATCATGTAATGTTCTCCAGGTCTACGTCCTTCTGGGCTTGTACTGTGTGAGTATGTGATTGAAGGATGAATCATTTACACCCAATCTTATTTGTAACACAAAATTCTTTTTACATTTTACAAAAAACTATTTTGAAACAGAATATATGGGGATTAGTATTTGTTTCTTTTTAAAAAAAGCTTTCTACATTTATACACACTAATTCAGAGAACTCTGCCTCTGTATTATCCGGCATGGCAAGAGTTCAGTAAACCTCCCTCCCCTGCCCCTGTAATTACTTTGGTTTTGACAACACAAACTTTAAATCCAAACTTCCGAACAGCTGCCTGAATACCCACCTTAGCACTCTGTCGAGGCAGTTATCCTCAGTGGGGTGAATTCCCTGCCACTCAACAAGCACTAACATGCAGACAATACTTGTTGCCATATAATGGCAGACAATACTCACTGCCATCTAATACGCCGTGGTGGTGTTTGGAACGTCATTCTAAGTGTGGTATTCCAGGTGAATATACCAGGAAAACAGAAGTCCTTTGCAAGAGCGTGAGCTGCCAGTGCTGAAGTGCATGCGCTGCATTACACTGGGACGGCATGCTAAAGCATAACACAAAATACAGAAGTTACCAGCTAGGAGTCAGATCCACGCTCACATGCATTATGGACCAAGTCTGCAACCATGCTGAGACAGACATTTTTCACATGGACTACTCACGCTGGTTCACACCACCATGAAGAGTGGCCATCCAGGTACCAGAAGAGGTCTGTATTTGTTCAGAGTCACCAGAAAAGCAAAGACTGAACTCTGCTTTAATGAACTGCTACACTGTTGCACATACCCACAAAAAAAATAGGATGTAAGGCCTCTTTCTGGTCTGATAACCACACACTGACCAACAGCAGAAAGCTTTTCGTTATTCCCAAGACCCTATTTATCTAGACTTACTTACTATGAATGGATAAAAGAGAACTGCCAATAGCCCCGATTCTACTTTAACACTAACCAATTTGTGTAGCAATTTCAAGTTAATACGCAGTAAAAAAAATCTGTTTACCCACACAGAAAAACACAATTTAGAAACATAAAATTTATCAAATTCTCTTTATGTTTATTGACTGTCATATGACTGTGGAACAATTTTAACGGTAAGACTTCTGGTAGCGCGCACGAGCACCAGGTCCTCCAAATTTCTTGGATTCACAACGGCGAGGATCTGCTACCAGCAGAGTCCTATCATACTGGATTAGAATATCCTTGATCTCTTTCTTGGAAGCTTCATCAACATCTGTTAAAAAAAAAATAATCTTCAGTTTAAAAAGTTTCACATGCAACAAATCCATATAAACAATTTTTGCACCAAAACTACCAGAAGCCATACATTTCCACACTTAGGGGTAATACAACAATCAAAACGACTTACATTTTTGATAGTAAGCCACCAGCGCTTTGGAAATAGCTTGACGGATAGCTGTTAAAAAAAGATAATGGATCAGTAAGGATTGCAAATATATTTAAAACTTGAAGTGCCAGTTAACTGAGAAACCTGCCATCTTATTTTCTGCCAAATTGTCCTTTCCCTCCTTAATGTCCCCTCCCACATACTCCACGTGACCCTCTACTTCGGCAGATCTGAAGAAACCTGTGCCAAGATGCCATCCACAGTTCATCTGTTGATTTGACAACTGCCAGCTAGCCAAGGAACTGTAACAAGGGCAGTCTTGATCACCTTCTCTCCCAAGTACTAATGTCGGTTCATCTTCTACCTACAAGCAGTCAACGTTCAAAATCCTTAGGAACACAGTTCTCTGAAATGTCTCTACTTTCCAACAACGACAAAAGTTGATCAGCGTGTTCAAGGACTAAGGAGGCGAAAGGGACAACAGGACGGGATGAGCCGTTCTTCTAGCACACCTCAGTAAAACAAGCCTGCAGCATAGTAACACAGTCATCAGAACTCAAACCAGGAGTATGGGCGTAACTGTAATGACGTTGTTAGGCTGTTCTCTGTCAGAACATCAAGATCAGCACTTTGATGAAAACCTCAATTTTCTGAAAAATGAATGCAATCCATTTTGAGACTGAAGCATGTCTCTGCTCTTTATGCAGCTTCAGCTCCACTTCACTAACCTACAGCCACACCGAAACACCAGAATAAATCTATCATTTGTAAAGAGCAACTCTATCAACAGGTAACACAAGTATGTTCTCAGTCCTAAAAATCTGCCTAGCTCTGCAGGTCAGCTGAAAGATGCTCCCAAACAACATGGAAATTCACAACTAAAAACATAATTTCTAATGACAAATCCCCTTTTTCCCCCTCCCAAAATCTCGGTGCTCATCTGCACTTGACCTGTCCTGTCAGACTAAGACACAGATTGTTTCCTCTTATTTCCTCAAAATGTCATCAATTTACTTCATTCAACTTACTCTCAATGTTACAGCTTTGCACATAAAATATAACCAACAAGCCCTTATCAAAAACTGCATCTGCACAGCGGAAAAAGAAATAGAACATTGAGATGCACAAGTTACTATACTAAACTGTAGCCTCTGAAATATGTGGCTTGACATGTTCTAGCCCACATCGGAGACCGCCCAAAAATCATACCGTAGATTTGTGCTACGTGGCCACCACCCTTCACACGGACTCTGATGTCAACACCAGCAAACCGTTCCTTCCCCAGGAGGAGGACAGGTTCAAGCAGCTGGGAAACAAAACACAGAAAGAAAATTCATTTGTGATCAGAAATAACAAGGATTAGAGCTTGTAATAGGTTTACCAGATGTGAAGTTATTTTATGTTCTGAAAAATGGAGCCTTGATTTTACAAGTACACCCCCAAATTAAGTACACCTCTTGCAGAGTTCTTTGACGTCTACTAGTGTTGTTATAAAATAAGCTTGCTGAAATATTGCATTTATTTAATTTTTTTTAAGTTTCAGAAATCTTCATAGCAAAGCATATGCAATGACGTATTAAGAGCAAGGGAACAGTTTAAGTAGAATGCCCTAACTACGTTAGGAAAATACATCAAGTGTATTAAAACTGAAGATCTGAAGTAATTTGTGGGTGATTTTTTCCAGTATTTATTAGACTTTAGAGTTATCTAGTCAGTTTTAGATTCTCTCAGCAGCGTTCAAACAGCTACTTTGTCAAGCCCTAAACAATATTTTAGAAAAGGTTTTAAGTCACCCATCTCAATTTAAAAAATAGATATGAAGTGCTAAAAATACTTCACGTAATTACATCAACATACATGAATCCAGTCAAGCAAAAATCCCACCCTTTCCAACAACCCAATCACAGGACAGCTTTTGGATTCTCGTAACAGCGTCTACATTTCAGGTAATCAGGTAACACACAACAAAAAAATGCAGTACTGTCAGTAAGGCAAGCAACTCTTCTCCAACCCCAAGTCAATACAGGTATTTTAACATCCAAAGGGGACGAGGCTCGGTGGATGCTTACTTTATACTGCAGAGTTCTGGGCTCAATCATTTCCAGAGGTCTTCCATTCACTTTAATGAGGCCATTGCCTCTCTTGCAGTGGGCAACAGCTGTTGCTGTTTTCTAAAAATCCAAATGTGCATTAGTACAACATTTCATTTTGGCAGTAGTGGCATGAAATTAATTTCTATTTATGACCAAGATTAACAACTCGCACTAAACCAAACAGTACCACTCCTGACATTCTCAAGTATTGACTCAAAGCGTTAAGGCAACCGTCTTACTAAAATCATATTTAGTTTATAGTTATGTTACATAAGATTTAGTAATGAATGAGGGAAAGCTACCCTCTCCATTCAGCAACCCGGTATTTCTGTGGCTCGTTTCCCCACGAGAGCCCCTTACCCGGGATCAGCCGAGCCGCTGGACCCCAGCGGCGCGCATGGTACCTTCCCACCACCCCCCCTCACGGCCGTAGGACACCACCAACGAGGAGCCAGGCCCCTCCGACCTGCGGACGGCCGTCCCCGGGAGCGCGGGAACAGAGCTCCGGCGCGGAGGGCCGGCGCCCGCTCCCCGAGAGAGCGAAGCCCTGTCCCCGCCTGGCCCCGGACACGTGGAGCTGCCGGCAGGGCCTCGCCGCCGCGGGCC
>Ga0065711_1034942_pt1 | contig 23026 bp, 8 predicted proteins | sample Hoacrofraction12_FD_59098 | JGI IMG/M metagenome (GOLD analysis project Ga0065711, IMG submission 59098) | Hoatzin crop microbial communities from Cojedes, Venezuela - Epithelial fraction 12 v2 (version 2) | ecosystem: Host-associated > Birds > Digestive system > Esophagus > Crop | place...
CCAGCGTGACGTCACATGGTATGGAATACCGGGCTCTGTTTGGCCAGGTGGGGTCAGCCCCCACCCCCCGGCTGTGCCCCTTCCTGGATTCCAGTGAAAATTAACCCTGTTCTGGCCAAACCCAGGACAATCTGTTTCTCCTCTCAGTCACCAGTGTTCCACAGGGTGAGTTATCACCAGTTTGACAGACACCAGTACGAAGACTTCTAGACACAAGTATGTGATGGTTACACTTTCTGTTGTAAAAGCCACATGTGAACACAGGTACATGCTGGAATAAATTTCTGATTCACATTTTTTCAGGTGAGTGCATTGAGCCAGTTCTCTAAGTGCATTAGCCCAAAGGGTATGAAAAACAGAATAGGCAGAGTACAGACAATCCTATACTTTGTTGTGTCACATCTTCCTGTTCCTCCCAAGTATGAGCATGCAGGGGAGGAGCCTGGAAATTGGCCTCCCACCCTATGGTTCCATATAAGTAAAAATACAGATACATATCCTTTGCCCTATAACTGTGAGAGGTAAAGGTGTACTAAACTTGTAAAAGTTGATAAGGTTGTTCTGACCCTCAGGATGTCAAATTTCCATCAATTTGGATGCATGACCTATGCTGCAAGAAGCACTACCTGGAGCCTTTCAGTGGGTGCATCCATCACTCCCCCTACACTGTCCCACATAACATCCTTGTCTCTAAATTGGAGAGACATGGGTTTGACAGATGGACCACTCAGCGGATAAAGAACTGGCTGGATGGTCGCACCCAAAGAGTTGCGGTCAAAGTCTCGATGTCAAAGGGGAGACCAGCGACGAGTGGTGTTCCTCAGGGGTCGGTATTGGGACCACCACTGTTTAACATCTTTGTTAGAAACATGGACAATGGGATTGAGTGCACCCTTAGCAAGCTGCCAACAACACCAAGCTGTATGGTGTGGTCGACACGCTGGAGGGAAGGGATGCCATCCAGAGAGACCTTGACAGGCTGGGGCCCCGGCAAACTTCATGAAGTTCAACAAGGCCAAGTGCAGGGTCCTGCACAGGGGTTGGGACAATTCCAAGCACAAATACAGGCTGGGTGAAGAATGGATTGAGAGCAGCCCTGCCAAGAAGTAGTTGTGGCTGTTGGTTGACAAGAAGCTCAACATGACCCAGCAATGTGCGCTCTCAGACCGGAAGGACAACCACATCCTGGGATGCCTCAAGAGAAGTGTGGCCAGCAGGTCGAGAGAGGTGATTCTACCGCTCTGCTCTGGTGAGACCCCACCTGGAGTCCTGCATCCAGCTCTGGAGCCCTCAGCACAGGAAAGACATGGACCTGTTAGAGCAGGTCTAGAGGAGGGCCACAAAAAAGATCCGAGGGCTGGAGCACCTCTCCTTTGAGGAAAGGCTGAGAGAGTTGGGGCTGTTCAGCCTGGAGAAGCAAAGGCTCTGGGGACAGCTTCTAGCAGCCTTCAAGTACCTGAAAGGGGGCCTACAAGAGAGCTGGAAAGGGACTTTCTACAAAGGGATAGGACAAGGGGTACTGGTTTTAAACTGAAAGATTTAGATTAGATATAAGAAAGAAATTACTATGAGTGTGGTGAGGCAGTGGAACAGGTTGCCCAGAGGACTTTTGGATGCCCCCTCCCTGGAAGTGTTCAAGGCCCGGCTGGATGGGGCTTTGATCAACGTGGTCTAATGGAAGGTGTCCCTGCCCATGGCAGGGTGCTTGGAACTACATGGCCTTTAAGGTCCATTCCAGTCAAAACCTTTCTTTAGTTCTATGATTCTGTGACACATACACTTTCACACTGGCAGTGGTGGGTTTCTACTTATCACGGCTCATAGTCAAAACAAGACCTCTGCAACTACCACCAGACTTTCCTTCCCAAACTTGACATGAAGAGCAGTGGTTTCACCTTCAGTAGCAGTTTGTACTGTTTCCTCAGCACCAAACTCCTACCAAAAGCTAGTACTGGATTAATCTGGGGCTACAAACCCCAGCTCCTCTGCGTAAAATATTGCCTTTGACAGACACGGAAAACCATTGCAAAAATTGATAGCATTCAAGAATTTACCAATGTAATTGTCATTAAGCAAATATGATTGCTAAGCCATCTAATTACAGTATGAGAAAGACACATTATATTCTCTCCTTCCCCTCCATTGTTCCCCACTTCCATTATGTGACATAAAAGAAGGTTTAGAGTATTGGCTCCGTGACATTGCTTTGTCAGAGACTTGTTTTTCTTGTCAGAGACTTGTTTTTCTTGTAAGTTACCTTCTGTTCCATTGTAAAATTCTCGTGTTTCCTTACAAATTCAAGTATGTGCATCACCTGCTACTGTGATTTTGCAAAGCACATGACTTCATTTTCTGAAAAGGAAGCAGAGATTAAAAAGGACTTTTTTCTTTAAATAAAATGCATTAGAGGGTACAAAGGGAAAACATCGTCGTTTATTATTTTTTTAGATGTAGCCCAGAGACAGATTTTTCTCTTCACAAAGTAGAAAATTGAATTATTCTATCTGAGTGCTCTCTCTTTCCTTCTCTCATCCTCTCAACTTTCTACAAGCAAAGAGAAATCATTAAAAATACATGAAGTCTACAAAAAATAAAAAAAAGCTTGTGTGAAGCTAAGAGAAAGGTTTCATAAAACCATTGCTTATACTTTTTTTTCCCTTCTCCCTTTTATTTTTTTTTCCCCCTTACAGACAGGGAAATGCATGCAGTAACAGAATATGGAAACAGAACACAAATTCCATCCGAGAGGCAGAAAATGTAATGATGTTGAAGTCTGATGTTTATGATGCCTCTCAGTTAGTGAATGGTGGCAGTGGCAACTCTACAGCAACAAATGACATGCAAGAAACTGTTCATTAGTGAAAGGCTGCTGCAGAACGTGATATATAAATGCCCTTATTTGCAATAAATACAAGAACATTTTTTTTTAAACAGAAAAGAAACATAAATCAGAGGTTCCATTACCATGATTTGTTTTTAAAGAAGCTAAAATTATGTATCATTAAGCTGGCAAACTAAAACACTGAGGGATTGTTACTGGGAAAATTCTTTTCTCTTCTGCTTTTTCTTCCTTTTTTTTATGTGGCTATACTTCCTACCACTTCACATTTTTTGTAAGCCGTGACTCTTAGCAAAAACGTACATAATCATATTTGAAAAAGAAGCATACTAGTGCCTAAGATGCAGGTGCCAGAGGGAAGAAATTCTCTGTTCTTTAAATCCTCAGAACTTAATTGATTTTCACAGAGTTACATCACTTTGGCCCTGCTGAGAATCTGGCCTTACTGTTTTGATAATATATGAACACAGTAAAAATTCTCTACGCACTCTGAGAAAGAAAAAAACCCGTTTAAATGGAGTTATCCATCTTTGCAGCCTCACTGATGGTCACCCTAACCTTAAATGAAAAGAAGGAACTGAATTCACCCATTTTATGAACCTTGAAGGGGGAAGGAGGGAGGGAGGGAGGGAAGGAGAGAGGGAGGGAGAGAAGGAGAGGAATGGGCTTTCTATATCGGTATGAAGGGTCGTTCAATATACAAGCTGCTTCTGTGGTTTCCGGGGTCCTGGATTCAGCTCTGCTTTGTGCTGCAGAAATGTGAACCATGCTGAGTAAATGTGTGGATCAAAGCTATGATTCAGCTGTTAAGTCAGATGCTGCAGTGCCTAAATCTTAGTCACCTGCTCCTCTTTTGTCCCTCCACTGCATGGGTTCTAGCCCCCTGCTCTGACACCTACCCTGCTCAGCAGCAGGGCAGAGGCAGGACTCCACCATCTGCCAACTCAACCGCACTTGCAGCAAGCCTCTCCTGGCCCTCTGCTCTGGCCTCCAGAGTGATGCCCCCTGCACTTGTGATCACAGTGCTCAGCCCTTTCTAAGGCAGATTTTCTTCAAGGACTTGGCCAAACTATTCTTTTTATTTTAAAATATGGGTAGAAGAAGAAAAATACAACTCCACCTCCCACAACACAAAGTGACATGGAAGAAAAACTTAGTGGGCTTATTTGCATGCCCTGAAACCAGGAGATTTGCTTTCAATGTGTTGGTTTTTTTTTTCTTTTGCCAGATATTCGTTTTTTTAGACAATATCTTAAGCAACAGGGCGACAAAGCAGAGTTGGCATCCAATAGTTCTTCAGCTAAGGATGCACGGAAGTGCAAAGAGAAAGCCTAGTGAGCTCTTGGTCCGGAAAATACAGACAAAATGAATAGGAGAAAGAGGACATGACCCCAGGATCGGGTCTAGCTTTGTATCCACTGAGTCTCTACAAAACAGCCAAATAAAATTTGTGCCATCTGCAGACATTACAACATACTTTTGACCATTGACTGCAGTTCTAGATAACTAGCTAAATTCCACGTGTTATTCACACATCTTTTAAATGAGTTTTAATCAGTTTAAGTGACAAGATTGAAGAGCTTTTGATCAGTTCAGTGTTTGAGCTGCAAAGATGACATTAGACTCCTTCCTTCAAAGCCTTCATCTGATATGTTGCAGGTACCAAAAAGAAATCAGCAATTAAAACCAAAACTGATGTTTTCAATATGCAAAGGGGGAGAAAATAAATACCATCTGAACTGCACAGTTTTCTTGAAAAAGGAAAACTAAGAGGCTGTAGCTTTTCTTGCTTTGCTCTTTGATGTTGTGTGTCTTCTTTAAAAGAATGTAAAACCTTGCATGTTATCCTCTGAACAAACTTGAGTACTAGCCTCAAACCCACTTTATTTTCCTGAGAGCAGAGATGATTATATGAATAAATCCAGTTGTGAACTTCATAAGCTTTGGCAGGAAAGGGAATGGAAGAAGGTGAGCAATGGAGCAAACCAAGAAAAATACCCAAATTAACCTTCAACCTCCTCAGTAATATCTAAAGCTGATAAAGGAAAGTTTCTGAGTTAATTTCACAAGAACATAGCTCTCTGTGAGTGTAAGTAGCAAGTGGGAAATTACAAAATAATAGAAAATATATTGGGGAAATAAAAAAAACATTTTAGGCATTTCACGGAATCTCTAATTGTTTGACCTGTCTTTTTAGCTGTAGACTGTAGCTCAGCTTTTCTGGGATTTAGTCAAAGAAACCAGACATCCTGGGGGACATCTCATGGGATTGAAATCATCAGAGCTAAGAAGGAGTCAGCTTGGCCACCCTCAATTGTCGTTTTAAGAGGATGTTATTATGAGAAGACTTGACCTAACCATGTTAACACCCGCACTCCTGAAACTTTGGTGCAGCACCTCCAAAAGCAGTACAAGGTGGAAAACAGAAGTAGAGAAATCAAAATCCCTTCAGTTAAAAACTGTGTAGCCATGACATCAGGAAAAATGCAGTCTTGCTGTGTTTCTCAGAGAAGAATTAATGCCCAGAAATGGGTCTCTGTGCCAGTGTTGTTCTAATAAAAATGCATGCTCGCATTTATAGGATAATCTCACCTATTGTTTCTGGTTGAATTTATAACAAAGGGAGATTACCTAAGAAAAATTACTTGATGCCATCTGTCTGCAATTAGACATGCTTATGTTTGGAAATAGACACTATCATGTACCAACAGCAGTTCTGAAGGCAGTTCGCATTAAAATGTTTCTCACATCTACTGTATGCACTCTTTGTCAGATGAGACCAGGCAGAAAACTATACATGAAGTTAGTGAAATAAAAAAAATAACAAATGGTGTATTCTGTCTGCTTGCCAGCTGCTTTATAGACACTGGCACTTGCTTTTTGATCCTATACACAAAATAATCTCCTCCAAATCCGTAGCTACAAGTACAGGAAAGTGAGAATCCAAACTTTCCAGAGGATCTTAAAGTGAAAGAAACCTGGATAAGAGGAATAGTCTAAGACAGGATTTGGGGAAATACTTAAAAATAGTAGAAGATATTGTATATGTAAGTTATATTTCGGTCTGGAAGCTGCACTGCAGTTGAAGTGGCATTGGATTTTTTGGCAACACACCCAGAATTTTTTTCTGAGAGATACTTGGAAAAATGCAGGGTAGGCCATTTGTGTGGTCACTCAATATTTTAGATTTCCCATGCAGAATAAACTCTCTAATCTTTTCATTGTCCTAGTGGCTTGAAGGGTTGGTGAGAGCATGTTCTTTGGTTAAATCAATCTGAATTCTCTGCACAGATTAGAAACTTCCAGTCCTCTAGAAATCAAAGTGCATGCTGTTTAACACGAGAATTACAACAAAAAGTAGTCTTCAGAACTTTGCCATTTTTTCAATTTCTACACAGACAGCTTAACAGACTCACTCGCAAACTCTACATGGATCATATATATGCATAGCAGCACATGCTAAGAAGAAAGTAGCTTGGTAGCTGCCCTGCAGAAAAGTCACAGCAGCAACTTTCTAGCGAAACCAATGGTATGACCAGAGAGGGGTATGAAAGGCTATGTGACATCTGATATAGTCATAACAACTCTTGCTGTGATGTCTGTGTATCCAATGATATTTGATATGGTTTTGCTGATTATATCTTCTTAGACAGATGTATTTTGCTCCATTTTTCAGGTGAACAATGGAGATATAAAAAAACTGAGTGACTTCTTCAACGTAAGCTATCTGGGCTGAGGCTGAGAATGGCTTTGGTCCACACAGCCACCTTTTTGAAAAACTCATGCACTTAAATGAGGTTGCTACCTTGAACAGTTGTATCTTGAAGCATAGAATATCAGGAGATTAAAAACTTCATACCAACTGTAAACCCTTTAGAAGCAGTGACTACAATGCTATTTCTTCTTTTAAAGGCACTTGCAGGAGTAACAAGCGAGGTTTTCCAGGGCCCTGTTGCAGACAGAATAAGCACCAGGGTCATGACCTCATGATGTTTCTTGCCCCAAGCAACTGGTGATTTTGTCTATGTCTAATATATGTCCAGGCCATTGGTATGAAAAAATGAGTATTTTCCCCTCTATAGATTTCCAAAATTGCTTACTGCTTATACTTGCACCCTTTACTATCTGCATACTCATCTGTTTTGAACTGTTTGGAGGATATAAATATTTACTGTCTCCTCTGTTTCTGTGATCATGAAAAATTCTTTGGCATGGAAGAGAATTTGAAAGATAAAATCAGATTTTAAAGTAGATAAGCTATACAACATATTTTCTTAAGCTACTGAGATATTTGCTTGCTGCTTTTATAGAGCCCACGAAGTCCGCCTTTCCTTCATATGTAATCAAAATCGCTGTCAAAACTCACATATCCAACCTCAGCCTTCTTTTGCTGATCTTCCTCGCTTAGCTCTTCTACTTGATGGGCTGCAACGGTATTTGTCAGGATGAACATGTTGCTTTGGCTTTTGAACCTGTGTTGACATCTCCTATCTGCCTATTTATTTCTCCCCATTGTGTCTAGATCCTTCCCTGCTTCAAGATCTAACTTCGCTCTGACAATATAATGAAGAATTTAACTGTTTAATCTGCTTACCGTAAAAGGTTCACACTAAGTCAGTGGGACTCATTTACCATTATTTAGGTGTCTGTGGCTATTTTAGATCTAAGAGTCTATCTACAGTTTCTCTCTACTATCAGCTAACCAGCATCTCACCCACAAATGCTTGTTACACTTCTGGCATCTAAATCTGTAAGTTCCTTTCCAACCAAGATACCCCTTCACACATATGAAGTATACACATCCCTGACAGCATAACTGTCTTACCCATGGGCAGGTCATGGTGATTTGCTCCCACTTCTCAGAAACATAAACAAGCCCTCCCTTTCACACAGCCCTAGTTATGCCTAGTTCTTGACAAGCTGTCTTAGCAACTTACCACAAAATCTGCAGAATTATCCAAGGGGTTTGATTATCAGCCCCATGCAACTCATCCCAGCCTTAGGGTTAGCAGTAAGTATGAGCAGGTGATTAATAAGAGCAGGATTTTTCCCAGAACTTTAAGATACCATAAGTGCAGAGTAGCTAGTAAGGTAGAGAAGACAGAGATTGATGCCATCAGAGCTTACAGCAGCTTTGTCTTTCATGACAAAGACAAGTTTGGGTACTACACTTAATCTGAGTAAGACAAACGGTTAGAGAAAGATCCAGCCATGATAGAGAGCACCCAGTGTGTTCACCTGGAGGTACTTCAACTCAGCTCATCTAGTGGGAGAGCTAAAAGATGAAGACCAGGTGGGAAAAGAAACAACCCTCAAGCAGGTTGCAAAGCCTGCCACTGTCATTGCCTGAGGCGCCTGCGCAGGGAGGGCTCTGCCCAGAGGGTTCTTCTGCCTCTTGTTGGATCCATGGTTTTGCAGGGTCTCCTCCTGACACAGGGACCAGAAGGAGACCTGGGAGCATCAAAGTGGAACAAGGGGAGGAAGTAAGCAATTTTGGGATTATGGCTTTCATTATTCTGAGCATGTAGGGACCAAAGGCAGCACCTCTCCAGCCTTCTAGTCAAAAGAGGCCCACATCAGCTCTGCCATGGTGATGGTCTCATCTGACATTTCAGAAGTACTAGGACACACTGTGTGGTAGAAATGAGATAGTAGGGAAAGAAGTAGTTTTTAGGTGTTGTTTGCTTGGCAGAGATGTGTCAACCTAAGAGGTAGGCCAGGTCCCAGACTATTGCAGTAACAGGCAGGAGCTTCTGGAGTATGGATGACATGAAGATGCAATTGTTCTTTCCCACAGTTCATCCAGCTACATCATTACTGACTTCTGTCCTCTTCCAGTGTGTATCTTCAGTGTCAGCAGGTACCTCTAGGATAAAGTGTTCAGTTTCCAGTGGCTGTGCCTTTGAACTTCCTGCCTTCTTCAGTGTTATGGTGATTATTTTTGCGACAGCTACAACAGTCTATGTGTTGTGAAACCTTTGAAGGGCATAACCACATGAAGCCATGGTGTTCCCTGTCACAGCCTCAATGTATGCAGAAGTCCAAGAGGTGTTCCCACAAGGTTTTATAAGTCAGGGTCCTTCCCCAGGGAAGAGTAACTCTTACAAAGAGGCGATATCTGAGAGGGAGGAGAGATGGATGAGTGCTTTTCCAAAGATCCTTGGAGCTTCCCCCTCTTCTTTTCCTTCTTAATGCATGCCAGGGACACATCAGCAGATCCCACAGCAGTCTGCATCAGCTGGACAGTAGACTTTCTGAATTTCCAGGAAACTTGCACTATGTTCTCTGCTTTGACTAAGCAGTCTGGTTACGCTAAAATCAGTTCTGAGCTTAGGGCTGTTTTTTCTGCCTTCTGTTGCGGTCTTGCAACTACTTTCATTGAGGCTTCTTGAGTGACAGTGACAACAAAAGCTAGTTGGAAAACTTGATTTGTCAGTGGGTTGAACAGTTTGCTGTAATGCCATTCTTGTGATGTGTGATATGGGCATGCAACGAAGAAACAGGGAAGGCTGCAAGTGAATAAGCATTCAGTCTTTGTCCGAGAAAGAAACAAACAGCTCTCAACACACTGAGTAAAAACCAATTCCTCGTGTTATCATCTGTATCTCTATCGCTCAGTTCATTTGATCCAAATCAGAACCTCTCCAGGGGTTCTACCATATGCTTGCAAATATACCGTTTTTTGTATTAAAAGCTATCATTCTCTATTGACAAAATCATGTAGTCACATAACAAGAATCTCGTATGAATTTGTGAAGCTCAGAAATCATCACAATGTAAGACACTATCACATCAATATTTATAAGCACTCAAACCACTCTTGCAAGTATGCTTCCACTCTTCTTACTTCAACCTTCTCTTTCCTCTGGATCAAGGCAGCTCTTGCTTCTGTTGCACCAATTTCACAAGCTGTAAACAATGGGAATTACATTCCTTCCCTATCTCAGTAAAGGTCTGAAAGATCTACAAAGGAAAAGATTTGTATTAATGGAAGTTGTTACTATCACATGAAAATACTAAAAGTAATTTCTTCTTATTTTTGTTGGTGTCATTCCTGTCAGAACACCAAATAGTTGGCATCCCAAACAGTATTGGAAAATGTATCTTTTATTTTTCCATAGTAGAAGCTATAAGCCCTAATTGATTCCTGGTCCCAGTGAATAACATCAGGTTGGATAAATGTAGGAAACGATAAGAGTGTACTGTAGCTGAGATCAATACAGCTTGCTTCCGAACCCCACAACCAGTCTCTCTGGCACATTACACTGACAAATAGACAGCACTGCCCCTCAGCTGCATGCTATTGGCTGTGCTTTTCCTCTAAGCGTCAGAAAGTGGTATACCTAGCATTATCTCAAAAACAACAAGAATATTTTGTCATTCTGATGGGCTAGGGACACTTGTCTGGCATCTGTATTAGTTACAAATGTTATTAGTAGCTCTTTTAGTTTGGTTATCATGCTTCATACAAGTCAGCAGTAGCCTTGCAAGTATGTATAAAAGCAACAGCAAAACCATTTTTGAATTTGGAATGTACCACTCAAATAATACAGCACCTTGCAAAGAAAACAAATAGGTTTACTGCAAACAAAATAAATATACTGAAGCAACAGCACTGAGCTTAAAGTATTATAGTATAACATCAAAACCCCAAATTGTGCTTTCGAAACCTGGTAAATACTATTTTCAGGTGCTAATCTTTTAAAACTTTGGCATTTTTCCCACAAACAAAAATGTGACTGTAATAACCAAGTTCCAGATATTGTATTCTTTTTTTTTCGTGTTACTACAATCTTCTCAAGGCATCTAAGGCATAGTCATTAGTTTCACAATAAGACAACCAAAAAGAAATTCAGCTTACCTTCATAAAAAAAGAAAAAGTGTGCAAAGATCAGAAATATAATGGTAAGTCCTTCAAAAGACACATATACAAGGCAATATATAGTGGTAGCTTACTAGAAACTCAGCTTTCCCTCCTTTCCCTGTTGTCTCTTTGATCTCAAGCTAAACATCAGAACCCAGCTTTTGAAAAGACTTGAAGTGCTTTTCATTTTCTCTCAGCTGCCTGAGGAGCAACAACTCCCGCATCTTACATGAAAGAATTTATTTCTCCCTAAAAATAACTTTAGTTTCAAATGCCCCCTGCAAAGAGGATTAAATAATTTATCCTCAACTCTGTGAAGACAAAAGAAGGTAATTGCATGGGTAAGTCATTACCTACAGCTGGGAAAAAGGCAGATAAGTCATTACAGATCTAGCTGGAGCAGTAATGGAACATTTCCTGCTTGTCACTTCTGTAAGAAAGGAACAGAGTTCATATAAGGCAACCTTTGGGCCCCTCATGCATAGATCATTAACGCTAGCCATGCCTGAGCCGTTATTAGATATAATCTAGCAATTCTTACCCTTCAAGTGTTTTCTAGGGTTTTTTTTCCCCCTTTCCTTGCTTCAAATGCTGAGAGCACTGGGACTTTTTGCTCATTTGAACTATTAATTTTCTTTTCTCCTCAGCTAACATTGCTCAGGGTCAGGTACATAGCATAAGTTTTTGCTTTCAGTATGGTTAATTTAAGTTAACAGGCAAGGCCTAGGGACTAGGACACATTTCTGCTGCTCACAGATGCACTTTTCTTCACTCATTCTTCTCTGTGCCATGACAGGAGTCAGGTAGGGGAAGACTTACAGGTGGTGAACAAATATCCAAGCTCAAATTCAGACCAATTAACCAGCCAAGGTTCAGATCCTCAGGTGCAAGAGAGCTGCTTTGTGGATTTCGGGACTGCAGATGCATGAGAGATTTCATAAACAATGTTTCCCCAGGTCAACCAAGAGAACACCATCTCTCCAATCACTTATATTTTCCATTTTATCAGCATGGCTGGTTGTGCAGTGACAACAGACGCTCCGCCCCAAAAAAACGCACAGATGATCAAAACCTAACAGAGCTTCCAATTGCAATTTCAGTTTTTTTGGTATGTCTTCCTTCCAAAGTTCTCTTCAGTCAGAAATCAACAGGCTTGAATGCAGAGGCTTGGGGAAGCTTGAGGTAGAGAAATTTATTGCTTGCTAACAAACAAGAAGACAGAACTCATGAATAGTTACATGATGCAATTTTTAAATATTTAAAACTGTGAGACATCCAGATTTTGTTGTAATTGATGCCACTAATATAAGGATATGCAAAATGTTTTGACATTTATAGCTTGAGCCCCATTACACATCCTGTGCGCTATCTCTCAGAGGTGCATTTTGGCATGAACAGTTCTCTTCCCAGCCAGAAGCCAGATGGACCACTCCATGAGCCTTCACACTGCAAATAAAGTTTGGACCTGAAAAGACTAATGATTGCAATAGGGACGTTGTTGCAGCAACAGACAATAAAACAAAAATATATGTTGTTTTTAAACTTTGTTTTTCTTAAGAGGTTTAGTTGTCTGTTTACTTCTGTAAGAAATGTATTTTACATTAACAGATCATACAGTCTATATGTGCCATTATTAGATTCTGTGTCTGAGGACCTGCTAAACCATTGTTTGTGTAGAAACATTGCAAAGAACAGGATCAAGGATGAGAGAAAGCCCACTTAAAAACTCATACTATTTGGCCCTGGCTTGACCTGGGCCTTCATGTAGCGTAAGCATGTAACATCTACACAGCTAAAGGAAACGCAAGCTCCAGCACAAGAAACAACCTGGAGTGGGAAGAACACGAAACCCATTAGGCTCTGGATTTTGGGCCACCTTACCTACCTAGCACAATTTTGAATGTTAGCAGTAATAGAAGTGCTGGTCTAGGACTGAAGAGGAGAACAGGCTGTCACCATGTGGGAGGTGGGGGGGTTAGGACGACCCGAAACAAGCGCTAGGTAGCACCACTATGAAGCCAATGGTGACCCATACAGCTACAGGGACCCAGCCAGGGAACCAAATACCTGAATTGTCTTCTCCTTACTGCAAATTAAAGGTAATGACTCCTACCCAGTCTTAGAAGACTGTCACTTGAGCTTAACAAGAAAGCAGGTACAAATGCAAAGTATTTTCATTTTCCCGCAACTTTTAACATTGTTCAGTTTCATCTGCAACAGATATACAGAAGACAGCTATAAAACTAGTACATTGAACGTATTTCAGTGTAAGCAATTTATTACTAACTTACAGCTTTGATCTTCAGAAAAATCCTTTAATATCATTATCTTTCATTTTTAGCATTTATTATGAGTAGTTTCTAGGCATGCAGGTCCCATATCATTACAAGTCTAATTCATAATAGCTTTTCTCAAACATAGGGAGGCAATCTTTAAAGGAAAAGTGTTTCCAACTCACATTCATTACAACCACTTCACTGTGTTTATTTGTCGAATTTTCTTTTTGTAATGTGATCTTGAAAAAATGACGCGTTGCCATGCCTTAAACAAAAACACTCTTCATTGTTATACAGGAACCAATTCAAGAAGATTATGAAGGTCTTAATTCATTACATACAGTAAGTATATGATGGATTCTATGTAGCATGGGCATAAGAACAGCAGCAAATTTTCTTGACAGTGATGCCTTTAACAATCATTTCAACAATGTTGGAAAACACTTTAGAGTACTCAAATGTTTTTTTCTCTTTTAATTGCTTTAGCTTCCCCTTTCTTTTAGAAGCGATGACATCTATGAATCATAAGTGTAAAGGTTTTAAGATGTCTCTCATTCTTTTTCAGTAAAGAAACCATTTGTATCACAGAGTCCTACAGCTGGTTTTAGACCTACATGAAAGCAACTTAATACCACTGAAGTCAACTGTGTGATCACATCAGGAGTGGATATAGTCCTTCTAGATGCAGATTTGGACTCTTCTGGGAAGATGTGTAGCTTGTGCAAATTGGCTCCTTATTAAGCAGATAACTGTGTTGTCAATAGCTTATTTGCCCAGGCTCTCCACGAGAGAGTTCTGTGAGGGAGAAGAGGATGGGAGGGAACTTCCTTAGCACAGGCCGCTGGAAAGCAAGACTGCAGCAGCTGTCCCAGTCTTCAGGCTGCAGTGGCCACAGTTATTCCTGTGCTTGATCCTGCCTATTTATAAACCATCTCTAAGCTATGCTAGCCTTAGGAGCTGAAATGGTTTTTTCAACAGAGATGCTGCAGTCCCTGCAGAGTCACGACACTTCAGCCTTTTGATATTTGGCAGTTGATGGACCGTGTGAGCTCTGGAAAGTCACAGGGATTGCTGGGAGGGCCAGATTATGTTCTACTTTGGAAAAGTAGGCAGCTTAGTTCCTGTTGTTCCCTCTCGTGTCCCCCTGCCATTCCAAGGCCATTATGGTACTAATAACATGTGAGGAGAGAATTTCAAGTCACTGGGGACAATATTATGCCAAACTTGAACACCTGAATAATAAACTCTTCTATTAGAAATTTACATCCTGTATGCAATATCATGGGAGGGTTTGCATCATAGCATCTTCTGGATTTTGAAGAGAACATTTGTTTCAGTGATTAATTCTGTGTTTTCCATTGGTATCTGAAAGCAATATAGTTGGATTTTGCAGAGAAGAGGCAGCAGCTTTTGCTGAAGCATCGTCTTGCATGGGTGTAGACTGTTTGGCACTAAGCACAAAGGCTATTTTGAATGATTTCAAACCAGTTTCTGAGGTGTAATAGAGAAGTAAATATCACCTTAGGAGAAGAAAGGGGAATGAAAACCAAACTGCTTTGCAAATGTATAGAAATGCAGTCTGGTGGAGACTTTGAGTCCAAAGTGACTGAAGCTGTGAAGTAACCGGTCATGGTGAAAAAAGAAACAGATATCTAATGGAGGAATCGGGAAAAGAAAAAAACCCGTAGTACGAAATAGTCCTGAAAGAAGACTGAAGATAATACTCTGAGCTAGAAAATGCTGACAGCAGAATTGCATTTATTTCTCATCTTATGGTTGGACTGAACCCCGTGTTTTCTCTGTCATTTTGAAGAGGGATGGGAAGAATTGCTTGAAAGTAGTCCCAAAAAGACAAAGGTTCTTCCCTATTAAGTTTTATAGTTAATCCTGAGAGATAACAATACTTTTAACTGAAAAAATCGATGTAGTTGGGGGTCTGGTGAATAAAAATGCTACCTTTCTTGTTAGTGGAACACTTCTACATGGTATAAACATTCTCTTTTGAGGAATGTAAGATTACAAATAAACACCAATCACATATACAGAAATCTTGTTTCCTGGCTGTATGGCTGCTGCTTTAGTTCCACATATACTCAGTACTCCTGGTGTGACAGGTTTGCTCTCAAAGACTCAAACATGCCCAGGTATCCATAAAGACATTGGGGTGGTGCAAGTAGTGATGTAAGCACGAAGAGGAAGCTTTGGTTTTGTCATTTGTGATGGCATAGGTCAAGTAACAGAGAATAGTTGGTATTTAGTCTCCTTCGCCTCCCTTTCTTTAGAAGTTTGCAATGATTTTGGTGTTACATAAAGATACTCAGCAGTTTTAAAACTCTAACTTGATACGAATGCTGAATACATTTCATGTTACTGTAATGGTCTCAGCAGATGAGATCTCTCCTCATGACAAGCAAAATTCAGGTGCTTCTCTGCGTGCTACTGTATTGATCAGCTGTCCTTGGTTTCTCTGATAACAAGTAATAGTAACTTAAGTAGGAGAGGAAGTAAGAGTCTGTTTGGGAGCTACTGCAGTGTAGTTTGCAGCAATTTGTCTCTCTCCAGTGGTCTGTCTGGAGGATTTTGGTAATGCTCTGCCTCGTCCTCCTTCTCTTCCAATCTGCCAAGAGAATTAATAGATGGAGAAAATACCTAGCTGTTGGATTACTTTCTTGGTTTTTTATGCGCGGGAATCCCTTACCTGAGAAATTCACCCTGTTAGCTGAATTTTGAAAAAGTTTTCACCCTTCCCAAACAAAGAAAATCCCTTATCTGATAACAGTCTTTTCCATCTGAAAATGTTAAAAACTTTGATTTCTCTAGCAGTGAAGGGGCTGCATCTGTGGCACCTTTGATCTGGTATCCTCCACCATCTCCTATGAAGTCACAATCTTTTGTCACTCTGGAATAGAAATGAGCATGAAATATCTGGCCCTGGAACTACAACTGAAGTAGGTGCTGGTACAAGTTGCCATATGTGGTAAAACTACACCTACCATTTTAACAGCGGTGGTGCCTAGTAATCATTTCTAAGTATCTTATCTATGGATGTCCTTAATTGTGTATCTGTTGTCAGCACTATTATATGATGGTGAATTTGGGCACACATTTCTTCTGGTTGCTTAGGAAAACTACATTGCTTATTTAGGAGGCTTATCTTGCCACAATGTGGAGAACATGGTGAGATAAGAGTGGCACGACATCTTTTAAATCTGTCCACGCTGGGCTTCATTTCACAGTTCATCTGCAAGGAGATGTGTAACAAGATGCTAAACGTTGTAAAACAAGGCTACTGGGCAGCTGTTGGCTTCCCAGTTTAGGTGATTAACATTTAAAGGGGAAGACAAGTTTCAGTTCAAATATGGGACTGCCTAATATGGTATCTTTATTGCAGTCTCCAAAACCAACAACTTCAACTTATTTATTTGCTCTGCCCTTCACTTACATATAAGAAAACTTCCAGGGCATGGATAGGTAACATGTGTATGCAAAAAGCAAAGCAAATAATACTATTGGGCAAATGCCAGATCAGCTTCCTGACACTGTGCCCTTTGACCACTAACTGTAGTCCTTCTGTAGCCATAAACAATTTTAAAATTTCAGACAGAAGTCTGAAATTTTTGAAGAGTATAATAGCTTAAACAAGTAGTCGCTAAACATTGTTTAGCATGATTTTCAGAAGTATAGATACAAGATGTTATTTGAAACCTGCATTGTGAGCTGTATGACTTCTAGTTATGACGAAAACTCTCTGTGGGTTGTTGTGGTTTTTGTAAACATACTGTTTCAGTCACTTTCAAATTAATGCTAATATTTAATAATTGTATGTGTGCTTGTAGCCCACAGTAAATATTAGGTAATTTGTTTGCTTAACCCTCTTTCATTATGGCTGTGTAAATCTTATTATCTTGTGTATGCCATGAACAAAAATAAATATAGACAGTTAACACCATGGCACAGTCAACATGCAATAGGCAATTAAAAACATGATAGCATGACATTGTTTTTCAGTCCTTCTAGATGAATTGTTTGTAATAACTTGCTGTAAAATCCACTGAAGATCTCTGTAAGGAAAGAAAAAAAAACAAACCACACACTGGAGAATTTCTACTTAGAAAAACATGGAGACAGAAAAAAAGGTCTACAATACTTTCTAGATAATCAACACCAGAAAATGACACCACTTGGAACTTCTGGCTATAAGCCCCAGGTTGAATTTGGAACAAATTCAGAGATACTTGTGTTTACTAAACAGTCACTATAGCTAGGTGAGTGTTTGCATCCAGTGTGTGCTTGTCCTACTTAAAAATGTCAGTTAGAAAGAAGATGGATGATTAGCCTACCCTGTTTGTATTTCACCATCAAAGGCACAAAAGGAACACGCTTTAATCACTGACCTGATACAAAGTCTGGCATTGCATCCTGAAAGACAAAATCATTATTTTAATAGGAACTAATGGCTTGTGGCCAGGATAACTCATGGTGAGGCACAATATTAATGTCACTTTGTCTGGTGACAGAATATATTATGCCCACTTACTCACAGTCTGCCATAGTGTCAGGTGATGCAAATTGACACTGTCTTCAGGCCAGATCCACAAAAAATGCCTCTGTTGCCTTTCAGCCCTAAAGGAGAGATTTGAAGTGCTTTTACCCAGTGTCACCTGAAAGTGACCAATTCATGTACAAAGTGGGACAACTCTCGTCAGCACTTCATCAGGAGCTAGTAATTACCTCCGTGCATTTATCCCTTTTCTGTATTCTATACCAAGTGTGTTCACATTAGTATCAAGAATAAGTAGATGGAATTTTCACACAGGAAAATGCACATCAAAGCACAAAAAAGAAAGAGAATTTTACTCCTGCCAGTGAGTTAAGTGCAATAGGAGATGTTGTGTAATAAAACACCACCGGCATATCGGAAATGAAGAATACTAATATGACTTTTTTTAACAACACTCAAAGCCAGATCGTAAGCTCAAGATTAAGCAATTGATTTTAAATTCACTGTGGTACAGGACATTTTTGTAGTTAGGTGTAACTCTGAGCAACTAAATTGCACAGTTGGTGTATTCATCTTAAAACCTGAAATTTTTCTTCAGTCCTTCAGTTGCTTACCTAAACAATTGCCAAATGCTGATTTATGCATACAAAGATACCCAAAGAATGTAAGACTTCTGAGCTGTATCACAGTAGAGATATTTGACCACGAGTGAGCCATAAAGTCTTCATTTCCAAGGCAGTACATAATGAACTTAATCGACTTATTGATACCTTAATGTAAAAAGGATATTTCACATCATAATTTCAAACTCGTCAGCTCCTGTTGACATCACACTGTAAACTGACACTTTCATATCTCAGCATAAATCTCAGCAAATTCTAACTTTTTTCTTCAAGCTTTTCTATTGACACTTTGAAGTAAATGATCTGTGTCTTGTCATAATCTACCGTATCTTAGTCTTCTGCATGTGCACTGGTCAATGTCAAATTAATGACTACAATTGGTTTTGCTTCACATTTTTATTTTTTATTTAAAAATAGAATGGGGATATTTCTCAACTGTCTTGCATACAACATGTATGTATACTCCATTTAGGATGCTTTCCAACTGAAATCCATTTTTTCCAATTTCCTGTCCTATGAAATTGATATTGGACAGAAAGGCTTAAGTCATAGTGACATTGTTTAATTTAGGCCTGACTACTTTGTATAAACAATATATGCCTTACTAACAATCATGCCCTTGAAAAGGAGCTAGCAGACTGATAAAAGGGGAACATCCTGCCCAGAAGACGATGAAAGCTGGGTGATTGCCAAAGAAGTATGAAGTTAACAAAGATCTAGGGTAACTAGGAAAAAAGTAAAGGCAGCAGGGGGAGATCGCGACCACTGACTCAATTCAGAACGAGAAAGACTGCACCACCCCCAGCTTGCAAACATGCATAGTTAAATACAGAACGAGTATGCCTTTAAGATGAGTGTATAACACGATGAACCAATTAGAATGTAATAAGTAATTTCTTTGGTTTTGTAAAATATATAGTACCTGTTACTTTGGTAACCTATGTGCCAGCTTTGCGGAATTATTACCTAGCACCCATATCTGCTCACATATGCAATAAAAACAATACATCTGCTCTGTGTGTATATTGGCGTACTGCACATTGGGTAGATGATCCCACTTTCAGGAAAACAAAATCAATTCTGTATATACATTGTTGTAGTTTAAAACACATATGACCAATTATCCCAACAGGAATTGATAATCATTTTTAAGACAGTGTAATAATCCAAAATTTCTTTGAATCTATTCCAAAGCGTTCTTCCTTTTTTAAAACCTGAAGATGAAAAGTCCTTCTTAAATTGATCTTCCAGTAGCAAACCATGATGTGCAAAATCCAGTCTTTAGCTCAAAGGAGTTCAATGAGTCTTGGGTTCTTATTTAAAAATTATCCTTTCCTGGAACCACTTAAGCTTAGAGTATTCCCAAGCAGCACCTTTTCATAGTAGCTCCAGCTACTATGAACTACTATAGATCCAGCCTATGATTCTTAGCACTTCCTGTTCCCAAGTGTCCTACAAAGAATTTGCTTCCGAAACTGGATCTCCGTGCTCTTACCCCATTAGTGCCTTGAATAGTCATATATCACCCTGGAATATGACCAGGGTAGTGGTAGAAGAAATTCAGTACACCAGCTTCATAGAGTAATCTGAAAAATTACTCTGTAGACTGCTTGCAGGTGAAATTACAATAGATCTTCTAAATATTTCTCTGGTGTATAATTCCCTGCTTAGGCAAGTTTTCACTTTGGATCGAATTGTGGTCCATGAGAGGGTATTATTACTAAATAAAAAAATAAACCTTAAGAAATTATGATGCTTGGTGAAATAGTAGAGGCATGGGGAAAGTTATTGACTATTCTGAAATGAATGCAGGAACAGTCTGTGTTATATTCATTCACCTTCCCAGAGATCATTGATGGATGACAGCTTTGCTAACCTGGCATTTCTAGGCAGAGGCATGGTCTGCTCTAAGAGCCATTATGAAAATAAATGATTCTCTTCACCCACTCTCAACTGAAATAAGGGCTTATGAAGCTGAATTTTGAGATAGTCTGCAGCGGTACATATGGTCTCCTTCTTGATTTGTTTCAAAGACAAATGACTCTGAGAAGTTCCATTTAATAAGTAATAAAGATCATACTAGGCTTAAATCTAGGGTATGCTAAGCTCACTATTTTAAAGAAAAAACCAGGAGAAGTTCTTTTTTCTGTCGTCTTTTATAATTAAATAAATTAGGGTGAAGTCTGGGTTTTATGAAAGCTTGAAAATACCACAATTTTCCTTAGGAGTCTTCTTCACTTTCTTAGCAAGTAAAAGGCAAAGTTGTGAAAGTCCACCAAGTTAATTTTGATAACTGTTAAAATAACAAAATTGGAGAGATTTTTCCTGTGGAAAAGCTTCGTTCACGAGCACACATCCTTTTTCTCTACTTTATACAATACCTCTCATATATGTGTACATTTTTGTGTGTGCTGTCTAGCAACGATAGCTGTACCTTCTGGGGGTCCAAAAGATGGCCTTTAAAATTATAAAAGCTTTTAAGAAAAGCCTTTCATGCCAATAAATATTGAAACGCTTGTAGCCCTAAACTAGTCAATTATTTCTTAGTTGTCTGCCATTCAGCCATGGCCCTTGTATCTGTAGGTGTATTGTTTGTACATCCTGCAGCTGCTTTTCAGCCTCAAACTGAGAAATCTGGACAACCTATTCATTAACAAATCAAAAATGTATATCCCCTGCTGTGGAGAAAGGGCAGCTGCTGTGGGCCCTGCCTAAAAATGTATGCTGTTATGTGCATTAGCACTCTAGCCTTCTAAACATATTCTGCTGAATGTTGGAGAAATCACAGAACATAAACATAGGAGGCTAGTACTAATAGAAAAGATGATTTGTGTTGCCAAAAGCCAGGAAGAATTCTCAAGAAGCAATCCACAAACCTATTAATATGAAACATTATTTAATTCCCTGTTAAACTTTATATAATTTACTATTTAATTCACTGGTGAACAGAAGGGGGGCCCAACAGTTGGGCACAGAGATAACATGTTGTCATGAAGATGACAAGGATGCCAATGAATTTTGGGGAAAATGTCCTGTCACAGAGTTGACCAGTACTGTTGTGTCAAGTCAGAGAAGACTTTACAAGTGGAAATTCCACACTTGGTTCAGTTCAGTCACTGGCTAAGTGTCCTGACATGGTATGAAAAGAAAGACAGCTGTATGCTATTTTGAGAGCACTGCATAGCAAAATCGTCGTACCAGCTAGATTGCCAGTTGAAAAGCTTGGAAAGAGGTGATCTGGGTGCATCAGCAGCAAACCTGACAATGATCAAACCTGCCAATTCCTTATAGAAAAATCTTAACTGAAAAAAATGTAGCTTGGGGACACTGAAAAAGAAAGTGCTATCTCCAGTAAGATGCTTTTGTGAGACAAACTAACTACTGATCTTAAACTTTTAATTCCATTAATATATTTTGATAAACTGTAGGGTCGACAGATTTTACCGCTGCTATCCTTTAACTCTAAGCTGTCCTAACGATTTCACATCCTAATCAAGACTCCCATCCATATGTTAAGTCTTTTGTGATCTTCCAATTCGCTAAGTTACTCGCTAAGTTAAACATAAACCAGAGAGGACAAGTAACTAATTCCTGTATAACAGCATAACTGTTTCAAAACCAATGAGATTGTAATGAGGAGAGTAAAAATCCAATTGGTCCTACATATGGAAGGTGATTCAAAACTTGGATCATTGCTAGTCCCTTTATCAGTTTTCCTTCTAGCTCTACCAAGCCTTTTTTTTTTTCTTTTTTTAAGAAGGAGAGCAAAGCAGACAAAGACCAGAAACACTTGCATTTATAAGGATATAGGATCTTAGACCTTTGTACAGAATCAACTCCTTGTAGCAAAAGAGGTTTTAATTTTTCCTCTTCCTTTCCTAGTTCCAAACAGTTTGGTTTGTTGGGGTTTAATGCTACCGAACATTAAACCACCTGTTTATTTTTATAACTGGAACAGTTATAGTCAGCTCAGAGTCTGCCCCCTTCTTTGTTGGAATTAGATTCTTTAATTCAGCCAACTGAACCATATGGTAACAATTGCAAGATGCTGTGACTCTACTTCTCAGAAGGAGGTTTAGCCTCTTCATCTTTGGGCCTGGGACACACAGCAATATTCAAACAAACTTCAGGGGTTACTATCCTAGCAGTACAGATAAGGTAAAATCCCTTTCCATAAATACCAAGATAAATTGGAAGTGAACAATGTGGATTCACTTACAAGTGTTCTCAACACTTCACAGCAGTGAAAGTGGGCCATCATCAGGATATGTAGCCTGCAACAGCACTCTCTTCTCTATTGTATAACAGTGCACTAGTACCCTGTTTGTCACTTGTAATATCTTGATTACTCAACCAAAAAATTCATTAACACATGCAGAGAAGAAATCAAAAATGTCCCAAAATAAGAATATGGATTAGAAGACAACTTTGGTGCTGCACGTAAGGAGCCAGACGAAATAGTTCAAAATTGTAGAAAATGCAAATCAGTCTGAATTTACAGAATTATCATATTAATATAATTTTTTGAACCGCACCAAAGTATGCAGCTTGGAGAAATGTAACTGAATTCCCATCTGTAGTACTCTGTCCAGTTCTGGGCTCCCCACTTCAAGAAAGATGAACAGCTACTGGAGAGAGTCCAGAGGAGGGCTACGAGGATGGTGAGGGGACTGGAGCATCTCTCCTACGAGGAGAGGCTGAGGGAGCTGGACTTGTTTAGCCTGAAGAAGAGAAGGCTGAGAGGGGACCGTATAAATGCCTATAAATATCTTAAGGGTGGGTGTCAAGAGGATGGGGCCAGACTCATTTCAGTGGTGCCCAGTGACAGGACAAGGGGCAATGGGCACAAACTGAGGCACAGGAAGTTCCGTCTGAACATGAGGAAGAACTTCTTCCCTCTGAAGGTGACGGAGCACTGGAACA
>Ga0065711_1034943_pt1 | contig 23026 bp, 19 predicted proteins | sample Hoacrofraction12_FD_59098 | JGI IMG/M metagenome (GOLD analysis project Ga0065711, IMG submission 59098) | Hoatzin crop microbial communities from Cojedes, Venezuela - Epithelial fraction 12 v2 (version 2) | ecosystem: Host-associated > Birds > Digestive system > Esophagus > Crop | place...
CAGGCTGCCCAGGGAGGCTGTGGAGTCTCCTTCTCTGGAGATATTCCAGCCCCGCCTGGCCACGGTGCTGTGCAGCCTGCTCTGGGTGACCCTGCTTGGGCAGGGGGCTGGGCTGGGGGACCCACGGAGGGCCCTTCCAGCCCCTGCCATGCTGGGATTCTGGGATTCTGTGACTAGCACGGCAGCCTTGAAGAGCCACAGCTGTAGTTAAAACAAGGCACTAAGACAGGTGCAAACCAAAACAAAACTGATGAGAGAAAGAAGACTACTTGAACTATGAGTGACCTATCCTAATTAGCAAATTAGCAATTAGGTAAAAAAACCCATCCTTGAGTAGCGAAAGCCCCCTACCAAAAAAGCCCCTTCCTCACCGAACAGGCACAGCAAAAAGGGATGATACTGTGACTTTAAGTGGAGACAAGACATGTAAGGACTAATGGGCAAGAGGGTGATGAAGTGTAACTGTAAAAATACTGATAACTATTGCTCAAAATGTATAAATGTTTACCATGTGTGAGGCAACGGGTGCTACCTTTGTGGAGTTACACCTAGCACCATCTCTGTACAGACATAAAATAAATATCTCAACCCTGTGAGTTGATCGAGTTTTTGCACCCTGATTTTTGGGACAAAGAACCCTGATTTTTGGGACAATGTTTTGGCGACCCGGATGGGACAGCCACAAAGCCTTGCCTGGATCGTCTTGCTGTTGGAGGGGAAAAGCAAAAGGACAAGCGTTGGAGGGAAGATGGGCAGCATTGCTAGTGCAAGGGGCTGTGGGCCAACGTCCGCTCTGCATCTTGTATCTCCTGGCTCAGCTGCTGCCAGGCTGGGACTTGGGTTTGTTCAGTAAAAGACCAGAGCTGGAAGTCTTCTGCTCACTACAGGGAGTTAATCACAACCATTTCCAGCAGATGCTGATAGGCATTTTGTGTTACTGTGCCAGCCTCTAAAAATTAAAGGGCACTTATCTGAAGTATTTTTTTTTCTGCCCTAAGGACATGTGCCAAAATAACCAGCCTCACCTGCTCCAGTCTCTGATTTTGCTGCTTGACGTACGCTGCACGCAGCGAACACGTCAGGGCAGCTGAGCACGGGGGCTGCAGGCAGCTCTGCCCATCGCTGCTGGCACCTCCAGAGACCCCCTGCCCTCCCTGCCCCGAAGCGCCGGGCTGTGGAAGCTGCAAAACAGCCCTGAAACATGACAGCACAGTGTGGGCCGGGGACAGTCGGAGTTACTGGCCTCGACTCCTCTAGACGGTGAGGCTGGACAACTTCTGGATACCAGGTCATCTGTCTGTCTCACATAGCCAGCTCTCTGACTTACTGTTTTCCTGGGGTCTTTCTTTTTAACTTGCTTTCACTTTTTTTTCTCTACTCATTCTGAAATCTTTCCTAGAAACAGAAAGTCACCCAGGCTGGCGTCACTGACTGGATGGTGGGATTTTGAGAGGAACTGAAGTGTCTACTGATCAAGCAGACTGTTTCCCAGGCTGCAGACCAGAGGTGGCCTGGCTTGCATGGGGTGATGGCCAAGGTTACTGCTCTGCTGAACTCCCAGCACGTGGATGGCTGGGCTGGTGGAGAGTCACTGCATCATACATTATGTGTGTTGTACACTTACATTTAAAGGCAAAATAAAGTAAAACGATTTATATGCAGCAGGTGAGAGGACACTCAGGGAGCAGTAACTTTGTCATCGATTCTGGTGTAAGCCATCCTTTCCAGCTCAGGAGTCTGATGCCTCTGATACAGGAGTTCAGGACCCTACTATGAAATGGTGTCTCTAGACAACAGCAAAGAAGGTGTCAGGACAAGTGTCCTTTCAAAACAAGAAATGGAAAACTCTGCTCACAGCATTGAGGAGACACACCTGCAGTTGTCTGCTTCAGTTCGTAAGAACAAATCACAAAACTCTTGCACAACCTCTAGTGCAAGAGGTCTAAACACCATCAGGGCAATAGGTGGAGGAAGGCAGTGGGTGGAAGCTGCAGATGGGACCATACACCACATCTGTGAAGGATACCTTGCAGCATCAGCGTCCACTGAAATCACCATGAGCTGCCTAGCCATTCTGCTGGGGATCACTCTATGTTAAGTTCTTTCCAGGGGAAAGGAAAAGAAATGCAATTCAGACTTCTAATTGTATCAAATTATCCTAATGAAGCCAGTGATTGAGATGTAAAATAGCATAAGTATGCAGGAGTTTGGGGAACTTGTGCTACTTAATTAATGAGATACATTGTGACAAGAGAAAGGAAATAAATTTGAAAATGTTAAATCTGGCACCAAGATACACCATTTCTAAATCAAACCAGTTTCAAATGACTGATATATTTCTTGTTAAATCAGGGCTTAGAAGTCCCATAATCTCCGAGTGAATATCCCAGACTTTCGCACTGAAAGCCATCCCAGCTTGACCTAAGTTGTCACCGTCACCACTAGACAGCACAAGCGCTTGCAGCAGTGCCTGCTCGGGGTGGCAGGTCAGGCACCAGCGTGGAATGATGTCTCAGTGTCTCACTAGTACCCAGCAGGATTTTCACTTTTTCTTTGCACTCGGTAATCTTTTGCATCTTTGGAAGGCACTTGAGCAAGGTTCAAGCATGTAGAGGTAAGTCGCACCTTGACGTACCTTGTCACCATGACGGAGGCTGATGTGCAGGTTTGCTCACTCATGAGCAGGCAGGGGACAGAGCTCTGAAGTCAGATCACAGCAGGAGCACGCAGCCTTTGCAGGGCACAGCAAACTCTTCCACCAGCATCTGCCCCGGGATGTGATTTTACATCAGGAGTCAGACTTCAGCAGGCAGTTTCCTCCTGAGACAAGGTATGAGCAGAGAGCAATGGTAGTTTGTTATTTTCTTTGTTGATGGCTCTGCTCAATGTCACTTCTGTCTGACTTTAGGTCATATGGTGAGCAGAAGAAGGGACTGGAGACTAGGGTGGAATCCAGGCCTTGTTTCACTGGAGCTTTATCCTTCAAAGAGGAGGAGGAGGAGGAAGAGGAGGATGTTCTGCTGCTCCACAGCTTAGGGAAAATCTCCCAGGGCATCTCACTCACCATGGGTGCGGACAGCATCATGGAGGGACAGAGCTGCCAAAGACAGATATCTCCCACTTCAGAAAAATCTGTATTTCCCCCAGAAAATCTGTATTTCCCCAGAGCTGTTTCTGAGCTCAGTTACCCAAGCTGGGTAGAAGTCCTTCTCAGTCCCTTGTAGCCATCCGTTTGGGACCCCACTCTTTGCATCAGCAACATCAGATACACCTCAGAGTGGGAAAGGCCAGCTGCAGGATAACTTCACAGCCTCATGGCTCAGGCACTCACCAAGGAAGGGGACCCCTGCAAATCCAAGCATTCTCTCTCCCAAACAATCCTCAGAAGAAATGAGGTGCTCCCTTTTCCCTTGGTCCCTCATGCCCTGGGCATGCTCCATCCTCTGATACAGGCATCGCCACGGCCAAAGCAGCTGTTTATCCCTTGGTACACCCATAGTTGGGATGAGGAAGGTCTTCCCAGATGTGGACACCGTGGGGTCAGATGTGGACACTGACAGCAGCCAAGCACGCCAGAGCAGAGCCTTCAGTGCCAAGGAGATGTCGGTGCTGCTGTAAGGCCTTTCAGCATCACTGGGTCCAGCAGCTACGGGAGGTTTTCAGGGTCAAACATGCATTCAGGCACTAGCAAGGGCAGATGGACACATGGGAACAAGGCCTTTATGTCTGGCTTTTATAGCTCCACTGATTAGGGGTTACTGCTCTACAAGTAGGTCCAGACTTTCACTCAGCACTTTAAACAGCAGTTACACTTGGTTTTATAAAGCTATGAGTCCAGAGACATCAATGTTTGTCTTCCCTTTCCATGTCTTCATGCAGAGATATGGGGATGTCCCTTGGCTGTGCTGGCCCTGCTGGGAGCTGCAGGGAATATGAACTGGGATCATTGCTTATAATATCACCAGCTAAGGTTGGCTGAAATAATTCCCTCAGATATTTGTCAGGTTATCAGAGCAGAAGAGATGGTTGCAGAAAGCGTCTAATTACCATCTGGCTCAGCAATTCAACAGTTTGACTTTCACTGCCCGCAGTTCAGCTCCACGAGCTGGCCAGGCAGCCTCCCAGCTTAGGTACGGCCCGTGTAACATGTTAAAAAACAGCAACAAACCAACGTTTCCTCAGATCTTCTTTATTTTCTAATGATTATACTCCCTGCAGCCTTCCTCCCAGCTATGAAAGAAGGCTGCTTGCTTGCTGCTCACTTCCAACAGCTAAAGGCTGTTGGACCTGGCTGGTCCTCCCTCCCCAGCCTGTCCCTGCGAGGATGCTCACTTTGCTGAGCCGGGTAATGCTGGTGAGCACCTGGCCAAGGCCTCTACCAGCTAATCACATCCCCCTGATTAAGGGGAGAGAGGCAATTACCCTTATTTGTCTTGTCAGTGCTTGGATGTGATGTGTGGCTGATAGTAACTGGCAGCCGCTTTGCCTCAGGGCTGCCCCGGGTAATAATTTACATAGTGCAGCTCAATCTGAAAATCCCACTAACATCCTCTTCTAATGAAGCTCCAGGTACCTTCCTCAAAGCCCCGGGAAGGCTGTATCCAGGCAACAGACGGCTGTCCCTCCTCGAGGAAGCACTTAGATGAACACCTCCAAAGGCAAAGGACACTGCTAATTAACCCTTGGGGCAGCGCTGAGCTCTCTGCTCCATAACAAGGTCTTTGCATCCCTCACAGCCCACTGGAAGGCTCTTTGGGCTTTACCTCATACCTGCACTCCAGATTCCCCTCGCAGCCCTGCAGCAGGGCTGGCAAGCAGTGCAGCTTTTCCCTTTGAAGGATTATCTGCTAACATGTGGCAGGAGTTCACTTGCGCCCTCGTTGCTCCTCTTTGTACTTGCAGCTCCTGAGCAGTTCAAGCGTTTGCAGAAATTTCATGTCATGTTGTCAGCGTGAGTGGCAATGGGAGCAGAATAAAAGAGTACCTACCACAGGCAGAACTGTCCCTTCGTCAGGGAACAGGAATAGCCTCTGACTCTTGGCAGCCAGCTATCCCACGAGCAAGGTCTCCTTCAGAGCTCCACAGTGAGACTGAGACAGCAACTAATGAAGCAGGTGACCACCAGCCCCGTCGTGGTCTGAGATGAACAGCAGCTGTACAGGGCTTGGGTTTAAGATTGAAACCTGGAGAGGATCAAACAGGTAATGAGATGCAATAAGCAGTCAGGATGGGGATCTCCAGATTTCCAGAGGCCAGAGGGAATTAGTGTCTCCACACTGCATAAGCCCCCCCAGAGCACACAAAGTAAGAGGCTACTGATAGCTTAGTACTAAGTAACCCAGAGGAACGTGGCTTAGGGAAAACTGGCATTGAGATCTAGAGGGATTCAAGAGAGGCATTTGAGGCAATTAACATGGGACCTGTGAATATATCCTGCGGGCACCTGCCTCTTAACACCCTCTGCAAAGAGATCCTCAGCTAAATCCACCAGTCAAACAAGAAGCGTAGGCTGGAAGAGGCAGCATGAGTACCCCAGTGTGAGACCCACCCACTGATGGGAACATCAGTCATGTAGGAAAGGACCTAAAACCCATGAGACTGGTGTTCAAATGTAGTAGAGTGGAGAAAAGGAACAAGTAATAAAGGAGGAAAGGATGGAAGGAAGGAAGGAAGAAAGCAAGCAGTCAAGCATGGAAGGTTATCAAATAGATCCTAGAATGGCAAACAGGAATTAAATCTTTATACCACTGGCATAAAAACTACTTAAGGCCCAGATCTGATCTCCCATCTTTGAAGTATTTCACATTGTGACTCCAACTGATCTCAATAGGGTGCTTATGAAATGTGACATAACTCAACAGGAATAAGGAGACCAGGGCTCAGTCCTACACAGTTTGATCCAAAGTCTCAGAGGAGACTCCACAGGACCATGATACAAAACCCAGTAATATTTCAACAGACTAAATATGGTGCTGACAAATACTGTGTGAGGTGCACCAAAGGGGATAATTACACCTGCCCATGAACCTGCCCAGCTTCTGGATTCTCGGCATGAACTTAGCCAAAAGGCCTTGGTGTAAATATTAGGAGCAGAGCCAGACCCTGACACAGAGCCAGCTGTGATGAAGACTCCGGGAAGGACAATCTGACATCCCGAGGCTGTGCACCTTGGAGCTGTGTTTGGTGAATGTTTTGGGAGAGGAACTTGCATGTATCAGATAGGTGCTGGCAACACGTGGAGAGATGCACTCTATTGCTTTCATACAGCCAGAGGGGAACCTACAAGTGGAGTATGATCCAGAACTTAATGTAGCTGGCAGAGTGCTTTACAGGACTGGGAATGGGGGCAGACATCGTTCTGGAAACCAATGCCACTCAGAGACATGAGCCCCATGGTGCTGGGGTGGCTCAGGCTCTCCAGGGCAGCTGGACACTTGCTGGCAAATGAAATATTTTCTTTAATATATATAATTTCCTGTATACTGGAAACATTGCTACTCAATGTCTCGCTAATGCCAGTGAAATTAAAAATTAAAGAACAGCAACTGTTAAAAATTAGAGAACAGCGACTGTTAAAAATTAAATAAAAGCAACTGATTTACTGACCCTGACCTCGGCGGGGCTATAAATTCCTCCTTTAGTTAAGCCAGGCTATGGCTTGGGGCAGAGCTATGTTGAATTTGGTGGTTCATCAATCTTTGGTAGCCAAAAATAATTTTTAATTCTAAAGAACTCCTGTAGATAGACCTGATACTCCCCATAAATGCATACAAAAATCAGATAAAGTAAAAATGTTTAATTCTGATAATTTCTAAAAGACTTTTTTTCTCTTTGGAGACAAATTTACAGGTAGTATCTATAAAATGGACAGAAAGGTGATTCTCTACTCAGTCCCCTCAGCTCAGTCAAAATGTGGGAGATGCCAGTTAAACGTCTTTCCTGCTTGCTTCAGAACAGGGATTTGGAGTTAGGACAGCTGTCTCTGGAGGACGTGGCACCCGAAAAGAGTGAGGGTGTGCTTGGCCAGTCGTGTCCCCAGATGTCCCACCAGGCACTCACCTAGCAGTGAGGGCATCAGAAGAATAAATCACTTGTAGTTGGTTTTTGTTGAAGAGGGAGGAACAGAGGATGGAGGAGGGCAGAACACCTTCCTGAGAGCTCTGGAGGTGTAGAGATGCTTCTGAGAGCCTGGGGTCCCAGGTCTGAAGCAGGGGATGAATTTACTGTGCAGGTGGATCCCCCAACATCCCAGCTGTGCTGTCGCTGTGCTGCAAAGAGCATCCCCTTCTTGCCCTGTTGAACCCAGGCCTTCACGTGAAAATTTCCTTTGATTTTGTTGTAAATAGGTTATCAAAGGCCTCAGCTGGTGTATTATTTTGGAGCAAGTGCTCTGTTCTGCTTGAACTCCAGTTGCCACCATCCAGACTGGAAGATCATCCCACCATCCAGCCTGCAGAGCTTTCACCAGGCCTGCGGTGCCCCGTGTCTTGGATCTTTTACTCCTCAGCTGCTGAACAGTCACTAAATTGACTGCAGAGTCTTTTGCTTTTGTTGAGGAGGTATCATCACCATGCAAGGTACAGATCTGGGTGCACACAGTTGGGGATCCTACTACAATTCCTAGGTCAGACAGTTTGTCCTAGGGCCACACTCTGGAGCTACTCAGTTATCCAACACTGGCTCCTTTCTCAGTGTTATCTAGTGCTGGTTCATGGCCATGAGCATGGGGGAGCTCAGACCCTAGCTATATTTTTGAGAATATTGTGATTTTAGAGTAGGCATTGGAAGGTGTGAGAGGAACAAGGAAATGTGTATAGGAAGCCTTCAAGGTTTCCGTGCGTGTTGGCCATGTACATGTGAAAGCCAAGCACAAATCTTTGTGGATTGCTTCTTCTTTGAGTATTGGAAGAGAGCAGAAGGCAGCCAGGAATTACATTTGCAGTCCTGCCAAGTCCCTAGAGCTGGATTTCATTTAAACACATATTTTGACCTAAGATATTAAAAGTTCTTCCCTGAAGTTAGATAATGCCCAGGTGATATTGAGAGTGGTGATGATGCGATTAGGTTGTGCAAGTCTAATCGTAGAAGTCAAAAGGGCAAATGAAGCTTGAACAACTTTTATGTCAGCATCTCTGCATTTTTACCTGTTTGACATTGTAGTCTTACTGCTCTCATCACAAAGTTCATTTTTTTATTTGGACTCTGAAGGGTAGACATAAGGCACGTAGGTCCCAAGGAAAGATTCAGAGTGTGAATGTGAGTATTTGTAAAGGTGCCCACACATCCCAGGAGCCATCCTGCCACGGGAGATGTTCCAGTTACTGCGTCCCCAGATTTCTCTTGGCAAGTGCTCCTTGGAAACCCTACCATTGAAGTTATTTCTGACTTGCAAGGTGACTTATTAAGGGCATCAGCAAACTCCTTACACAGCCTTGGGGGAAAACACAAGCAGTAATTCACTTCCTTGCACCTGGAAATCTCTCCAGTGTTCAGCAAACCTGCAGTTCAGCAGGACTGGGTTTGATATTGTTTTTAGGAGGGGCAGCCTGGGGGCACCTCAACATGATGGAAGCTTGTAGCTTTCTCTTTAACTGGAGGTGAATTTAATTTCAGTAATGAGCCTGGCACATTCCAGTTCCTGATTAGATTTGCACAGTGATTAACCCAGCAGATATTCAGTTGGCAAACTGCCCAGTCCATTCCAGTTGCAGTGGACTGAAACCACTTCTGCTGCTACTCTCACACTGGGAAGCAAGGTCACCTGAAGGTCATTGTGGCAAAGGAGATGTAGCAGGGCTCAAATGTATGCTGATTTTCTAAAATTCTGTTTGGGAAAAGCCTGTCCAGCTCCTCCTGTTGGATCCCACCTAGACTGAGAAGACCTTGTGGTTCATACTGTGCAATTTCTCATGCTGCATGAGACAGAAGCAGCTTCTTGGAGGAGAAGTTTCCCCCCAAAACAGCAGGGTTTGTCCCAGCCCCTAGGGATGCTGAGCATCTCTCAGAAAGTGCTGCCAAGCTCTTCCGTCTCCACATCCTTCAGATATGCAAGAAGCTTCCCCTTGCTGCAGTTGTATTCTTTGCTCAACGAACCATGCCCTGAAAACAGGTGGAGCTGTGGGTGCCTCCAAGTACATTCATACCTTTCTACTCGTCTGAGCTCCTGGCCGTGGAGGAGAGCTGCATGGGTAAAAGGGGCATGGTGTGCATGAGTTATACTAGCATGTTTCCCATGCAATGAATCCCAGTCCCAGGACTGTCAGAAAAACATCCTCTACCCTCACTAAACTCACTCCCAGAAGAAAAATAAACCAGAAGCTGCTCCAGGATGTAGAATTCATCTCTGAGTTGGTCTGAGCTACCCAGTGGTTTCCATGTGCCCCCTGAGGAGCTCCCACATGCTGCACCAGAGCAGGATCAGTGCCCTCTCCGCGATCACTACCCCCTGTGCCTCTCGGCCAGCAGGTCCAGTTCAGTCCCAGCTCATCTGGGGAGGTGAGACCATGCCATAGTGCAAACTGAGAAGCACACAAAATGTCAAAGGATTTCATCTGCTGAAATTCCATTTACCAGCTACTGGATGTCTCCATTATGATTCTCACCAGGGCAGAGAGTGAAAATGGCCATAAGCATGCTCTCAGATCAATTGCAAAAATCCATAGTGGGCTCGGGAGAGACACAGGGTGATGCCTGCTCACTCCACCCTCCCCCACGCATGGCTTACAATTTTCTTTTGCTCACAAAAGACATATTTTTCCTTCCCTCAGGGACTGTCCAAAAGGAAAATAAGACAGAATCAAGAGATTAGCACGTGTGGTTCATGCTTGTAATTTGGCACTGCTGGGATATTATAATATGGCCCAGATGCCTGGGAAGGTGTTTAATGTAAGCCAGGATGATTGACATCTCTCCATAGAGGATCTGAAGGCTGTCAGATCTCAGGTTATTGAGTGTCCCACTTACTGACAAATATATACGCCAGCTAAGTAGGGCACAGATCTCCAGTTCACCCTGCCTGAGCTCAGATCATTCCTGGAGCTGCTGTCAGATGAGCTCCGAGCTGCTGATGGTACCAGCACAGGATATTGACAATTCCTAAAGCCCATAATGGCCCCAGAGGTGCAATGTCCTGTTGTGTGAACAAGCTTTACAGTGGAAACAGGCACCAAGTCAAGCAAACTTCAGTAACTCCCGTTAATCCATGACCTTGGGCTGCAGAAACAGCATGGGGACTTTGCCTCTTAGGAGGACCTTTCAGTACACCATCCAAGCTCCTTGGGAAGGGGCAGCAGGGGCTACAGCAGGCACAGGTCAAGCGAGGCTGCCTCTGTCTCCCTGGGCCATCGTTCTGGCTGAGGCTTGCTTTCATCTGAGGTTGCCATTGCAGTTGATCGCCTGTGATTTCTGCCATGATGAGCTGCTCCAGGTGACCCAGGAGAGCGGCAGCACTTGGAGGTGGCACGGCAGGAGATGGGCTGTAGCACCCACTGACCCATGAATGTCAGCACCAGGACAGACTGGAAGGGAAGAGCAAGACCACAGCCAGGCTGGGAGATTTTCTGGTGAGTCAAGGCTGTGATGCTTTGGGAATATTTCTGAACCAGTGAAATATTTTGCAGCAGCAAAATATTCTGCTCCCGGGCATAGAAACATTTATGTTAGCATTAACTTGCTTTTCTTAGAGTGTCTTACTTTTCCTTACAAATAGCCCTGCACTATAAAGGCCAAACTCTGTAAATTGTATTGCTGTGGGGATCCTTTTGCACCAGTAAAGCTTTTTCGGGCCTGTCGGAGCACCTGCACAGCAGGAGCAGTGAAGTCAAACAGGCGTTCCTGTGGAAAACATCCGTTCCCTTTGAACCAAACCAGCTATTTGGGGAAGAGGTGTCAAAACAGATTCAAAAGCCGTATTATGAGACTGAGCTCAGACACGATAATTTGACCAGGGGTTACTTGCTTTAACAATAATTTCCAGGTTGAATTTACCTGGCTGCAGCTCCCATTCAGTGGATCCTGTTATGTGTTTTGCTACCAGTTTAACAACACAGGGGAAATCTATTTGCCATTTATCCACCTACATTTCTTGTGAGCTGTATCTTTCTTCTTTCATGATTAAGAAGATTTGGCTGAGCAGTTATAACACCACTGTAAGACAGCTTCCCTGGGCTTTGGATCACTCTAGAAAACCTTGCCTGGACACTTCGCACTTGGATCCAGTGCCTGGTAAGACTTCCATGAATACCATAAGGGTAAAAAAACCCTGATACTCCCCTTCTTGGAAAGCCAAAATTGTGATGCTCTTTCCCATTCATGCTCTTCCCCCACTGCTGCCAGAAAACTGTAGTCCCACAGACCTCAGCTCTAATCCTTCCTTCAGCCACCAAACTAAGAGCCTCTTCCCCCATCCTCACTGAAACCACTTTGTTTGCTTGGTGGAGGACGGTGCTGGAACACCTGCAGACCAGATTAGTCCTCAGTTCATCCTTAGCTCAGGCCTCCCATTCCTTCTTCACGTCTTCTACTTGCAGGAGCCATGCTGAATCTTCTTTGCATGCTCAAGCTCCTCACATCATTGATAAGAGCTCTTTCTAAGTGTTGGAGTAACCTGCTGTGGTGGTGCCAATATTCAGCAGGTTCAGTCGAAGGCTGGAGTTCCCCCTCTGCATGCTCAGGAGCTCCTGTGCTTGTCTGGTAGGCAGTAACGGGAGGTGGAGTGTGGATTTTGGGGGAGAAGCCCACAGGAGGAAGTCAATGATGGTCTCATGCAGTCCTAAGGAGTCAAAACTACAGCACTGATATTTGGTAATTCTGGCTTTACTTTGGGCTTTTGAAAGACCCCAGAGGACTGTGAAACCCAGCTCCTGCAGATACCTGGCCAATGTCTTTCTTTGATCTGCTTTGAAAATCCTAATCTACACGATTCAGAAACCTGCAATGGTAGAAGGCTCATGAGATTGTTAAATCCTGAACAAAGATCGTATCACACTTGTCCTTATCACCTTGAAGGATGAAGAATATGCATGTGAAAATGACCTCTTCTTTCTGCAAGAGAGTAGAACCAGCAGAGCAGAACCCAGCTGACACCTGACACTGCATATGGGTGGATGAGAGCGCGAGAGTCTTCTCTCAGAAGTGTGGATGGGATCATGTCGTGCTGTGACCACTCTGGAACCAGCCCCACCACCTTGAGCACCTGGCTGCGTCTGTGCCGTGCCGTGCCGTGGAGCTCGAGCCGTGCTCCTACGTGAAGTGGGAGCAGCACACCAGGAAGCTCTGGAATCAAATGCATGCTCTTCAGTGGAAGAGCAGACTTAAGCGGTGTCTTGCAATAAATCTCCTGGGTTTATAAGAAACTCAGTAGCGCCCTGTCCTTTGGATTCAGTTTAATGAGCTCAGGCAGCATTAACTGGGAACAGCATCTTGAGGATAAAGAACAGGTGTCAGCCCAGACACAGGGTCTCATGCTGGGCAAGGATTATTTTATTATAATTAATATTCTTATTTCTTATTATTGTTAATTACTGGCTGAAGCTCAGTGCTTTGGGGAACCTACAGTAATGCCTCCAACAGTGCTCCAGATGATCCTGCATACTTGGAGAGGCCTTGTCAGAGCTCATCAGGTTTTGCAGATGACTGGCTACGTAGCAACCAGAGGCGAGTGGAAATATTACAGACACGCAGGGAAATCTTCTTGCAGACTAATCCCCGTGAATCATTTTGTTTGCATTCGTGACCTCTTTCATTCATTAATATTTGGTAGGAAAACACTTCCTTCCAAATAAACACTTGTGAAAAACAAACATGTCCTAATTACTCATGCAAATATTCTCATCTGAATATTTATGCAAAGATATTTACCCATGAGAGCTCATCTATCAAACTACTATGAATATGTATTTTCATGAGAAAAGACATAAGGTGAAAAAAACTTTTGGATGTTTTCTGTTGGCTTAGTAAGGGAGCAGAAACTGAGCTGTGCATCTCCTTTGTGGCTAAAGCTGGGTTCACAAGTACCAGGTTGAAAACATTCAATCAAATTGCAAATACTGCGTTCTACAAACATTAAATTCATCCCCAAGAAGAGGATTTCAGGGAAAGAAAAATGATTGTGCACATCTGAGTAAGATCAGTAGGTAGTTTTACTTGGGTAAATAGGAGGATGACAGTAGTTATTCACAGTGAAAAGCATCCCAGATCCATTTTCAGGAGCAAAAAGGATGCCTGTGGGAGCCTATGGAGCGGTTGCAATGACAGAGCACATTTTTAGGTAGATGTGTGTTTGTGATTCTCATGGACAAGATGGCACAAGATGATGTCGCAGAGCGTTTTCATTTGGAAGCCGAGGCAGAACAGGCTGGGCAATCCAGCTATATGGCGGTTGAAAATAGGCTCAAATGGCAGCGAGCGATGGAGTGATGTCTGCTTTGGGACTGGTAACGAGTGCCTGCCCCAGGGTGATATTTAGGATTGTGTCATTAAACATCTGGACAATGAGACAGAGCTCACCCTCAGCAAACGCACACACAACACAACACTGGGGTGAGGGATGGATGATATGCAGAATGACATCAATCCATGGGGACCTTGGAAATGGAATCCTTGGAGCAGGTCAACAGAGAAGCAGAAGGTCTCCATTCCTGGGAGTTTTTTAGGTTTGGCTCAGCAAAGCCATAGCCAACCTGATTGAGTGTTGGAGGTGTCTTGCTCAAAGTGATAGGTTGGGCCGGAGACCTCCATATATCTTTGCCATCAGTGCTGCCCTACTCTGATTCTAGGACCTGGGCAGCTCAGCTGCTTTTCCTCACAGCTTCCACAAAATCCCATTCCATTAGGATGGGACACCAAGCCCTGGTGGGTTGCAGGAAAATCTTGCCCCTCCACCTGCACTGCTGAGGTCAGGGGAAGAGTTTGATGGAGAACAGCTCTCCTTCCAGACCCACAGAGAAGGTCCACAGAGTCAGGGACAGATCTCCATCTTCCAGTCCAGAGCCACGTGGTCTGTACAGGTTCAGTCTGATCCCAAGTGACTTGATGTGGAAGTAGGTGACAAACTGATAAACACAAGGCCAGGAAGACCTGCTCACTCAGTAAAACTAGTTGATTCCCACTGCAGCCACTTAGTAAGTGGTACTGACCATGAGTTTGTTTTCAACTGTTTTAAAAACCGACAGCTATGACATATTTTAATTTTGAATATCAATGGCACAAGCAGGACACTGATCTGTCCTCTAGACGCACACTCATGTCCAGATGCTGCTCAGTCTTTCTCTGTGGTCATGGGCAGGCCCCTTGGATTACTTTTTATGTCTGACAAATGGCTGATTTTTTGCTGTCTTACTAAGAAGTCTTTAGGCAGGAGTTCACTAGCCACACGCCTGTGCAACACCCAAGACAACAGGGCTCCTTACTGGTGCTTTTCAGACACATTTTCCTCAATAACATATAGTTTATATTACCTTGTTTAAATACAGCTGGTTTTCTGACACCCCTAAAATTCACTTCTTAAATAGGCCAGCAATTTTTCTGTCAGCATTCAACAAAGACTGAATTTAGTATTGGTAAACCTCACAGTAAATTATGATCATGTCTATGTGTATCTATTTAAATGATTGTGTAACAGCAAAGAGCTAACAGGGACATGCCAGGAAATGCTCACGGTCCCTTTTAGCCAGATTTTGGTCCAGACTATACAGCTAGAAACATGTTCTGAAGAAAGATTTTTTTTTTCGCTTGTACAGACCTGTTGACATAGCTGAAATGCACTGTACCATGCTGACTCCAGCCAAATGGCTCCATCTGTCCCAGAAATGAGATTTCACCCTGATTTGGCTCCATCAATTTTCTGGCCCACTTCACATGAAACCTCTCCAGACCTTGTGGAATTCATAGAATCATTTAGGTTGGAAAAGATCTTTAAGATCATTGAGGCCAACTGTAAACCTAACACTGCCAAGTCCCACTAAACCATGTCTTTAAGTGCCATGTCTACACATCTTTTAAATACATCCAGGGATGGTGACTCCACCACTGCCCTGGGCAGCCTGGTCCAATGCTTCACAACTCTTTCAGTAAAGAACTTATTCCTAATATCCAATCTAAACCTCCCCTGACACAACTTCAGGCCATATCCTCTTGTCCTATCTCTTGTTATGTGGGAGAAGAGGCCTATGCCCACCTCACTGCAACCTCCTTTCAGGTAGCTGTAGAGAGTGAGAAGTTCTCCCCTCAGCCTCCTTTTCTCCAGACTAAACAATCCCAGTTGCCTCAGCCGCTCCTCATAAGACTTGTTCTCCAGACCCCTCACCAGCTTCGTTGCCCTTCTCTGGACCTACTCCAGCACCTCAATGTCCTGCTTGTAGTGAGGGGCCCAAAACTGAACACAGTGCTCCAGGTGCGGCCTCACCAGTGCTGAGTACAGGGGGACAATCACTGCCCTACTCCTGCTGGCCACTCTACTTCTGATCCAAGCCAAGATGTCATTGGCCTGCTTGACCACCTGGGCACACTGCTGGCTCATATTCAGCCGGCTGTTGACCAACACCCCCAGGTCCTTTTCCGGCAGGCAGCTTTCCAGCCACTCTTCCCCAAGCCTGTAGCACTGCATGGGGTTGTTGTGACTGAAGTGCAGCACCCAGCACTTAGCCTTGTTGAACCTTATAAAGCTGGCCTCAGCCCATCAATCCAGCCTGTCCAGATCCCTCTTCAGAGCCTTCCTACCCTCGAGCAGATCGACACTCCCACCCATCTTGGTGTTGTCTGCAAACACACCATCGTGCACTTGATGCCCTCATCCGAATTGTTGATAAAGATACGAAACAGAGCTGGCCCCAGTACTGAACCCTGGGGAACACCAGTTGTGACTGGCCGCCAACTGGATTTAACTCCATTCACCACAACTCTTTGGGCTCGGACATCCAGCTAGTTTTCTACCTAGTAAAGAGCACACCTGTCGAAGCCATAAGCAAACAGTTTCTCCAGAAGAATACTGTGGGGAACAGTATCAAAGGCTTTACTAAAGTCCAAGCAAACAACATCCACAGCCTTTCCCTCATCCACTAAGCGGGTCACCTCAACATGGAAGGAGATCAGGTTGGTCAAGCAGGACCTGCCTTTCATAAACCCACGCTGACTGGGCCTGATCACCTGACTGTCCTGTGTGTGCCGTATGATGGCACTCAAGATGATTTCTCCATAACTTTCCCTGGCACCAAGGTCAGACTGACAGGCCTGTAGTTTCCTGGATCCTCTTTTGGCCCTTCTTGTAGATGGGCATCACATTTACTAACCTCCCGTTGGGGTGATGCTTGGACCTGGTGATCTTAGAGGTCTTTTCCAACCTTAATGCTTCTGTGATTCTGTGATTCTGTGACTGCTGATAAATGATGGAAAGTGGCTTGGTGAGCACTTCCACCATCTCCCTCCATACCCTTGGGTGGGTCCCATCTGGCCCCATAGACCTATGTGTGTCTAAGTGGTGTAGCAGGTTGCTAACCATTTCCCCTTGGAGTATGGGGACTTCATTCCATTCCCCACCCCTGTTTTCCAGCTCAGGGAGCTGAGTACCCCAAGAACAACTGGTATTATATGAAACTGGATTGTCCAGGAAACTGGACCTCTATGAAAGACATCCTCTCCTATTCCGTTTCTGGTTTGGATGGAAGGTCAATGAGACTCTTCATGTTTTCTGCTGTCATTTTTTAACCTTCTCACAGCACTTTTTTTGTCTTCTCTTAGTACTTAGAGGTAACCACTGCACAACAGTTTCTCCCAGAATGAGCAGGTTCTTGGCTGTTCTGCCAAAAACATACTCTGCTCCATGCTCACATCAATGATGGGGCAGCTGGGCTCTTCCAGTAACAAGGAAGAATGCAGGTGGAAAAATTTCAGAGTTTAGCAGAGTTCAGAAAAACTTGGGGCAGTTTAGACCTTTTCTGAATGGGAGTAAATAAGGCAGGGAAGGGAGGACCATGCACTCATCTCCCAGAACTGCAGTTAGCCCATGCTCTAGCTCAGATACCATATCCAGTCCCACCACCAGATGTGGTGGGCTAGGACTTTGGATCAAATTTTGGCCCAGTTTCCCACATGAGGCAGAATTTCAGCTCTGATTTTACCGTGGTAAAGATTTTTTCCTCTGCATGCCAGGTGACCTAATGCATATTAAAAAGTCGTAGATGAACTGTCTGCATGAACACAACCACATTGTATGAACAGAAAACAAAAATACATTAAAAAGAAATCCAAACAGAAGATACTGGCCTTCTTTCCTTCGCTTATCTTCAGTTTTGCCCAAGTCACCTTTGAAAACCTATTTGAGTTTCTTTTGTTTTTCATTTTGAGATTATGGGTGTGTTTGTCTAAACATCTGTGGCAGCTGGTTACAGGATCAGGCCAGTATCAGACTAGTCCAGACGCAGAGAAGATAATCTTTTCCAGCCAAGCAATAGCAATAACATTAATGCATAAATGCATAAATCCTCCTGTTCAACTCCATTTATCACCCAGACATGCTACCTCCTCAAAGCCAGCCAGTTGCACTGTCAATATTGGCCTTCTCTCTGCTGAAAACACAGCTCCATAGCGTTAGCTGAAAAAATCTTATGATCTCATGTAAGCGAATGGTTAAAGCTACTTCCCGTGTCACTGAGGAAATGTAGGCATTAGACACACCCAGATTCACTTGCAGTTTTTCTTTGGGGCACACTGACACGTGAGATCCTGATCACTTGATTGGTGTTACAATGTCCTGGGTGCTGCACAGGCAGTGAAAGTAGCTGCCTGCCCCTGGTTAGAGGGTGGTTTGGGTCACCAAAACCATCATCATTCCTGATTCGAAACTGTCCATGGTGCCACAGGGACACACTGGGATCCCAGGGCCCAGATCCTCCCAGAGGATAGAGGCTGCTGTCTGAGAACACCCTGAGCACCAGCATCAGAAGGTCTCAGGGGATGGGTCCCACATGAAGCCATCATCCCCTGTCAACTGCACCAATTTACAAAGCTACTTTAAATGTCCTGGGAGACTGGGTGCCTAAAAGATAGATCTGTGGCCAAATCTCACGCTTGAGACAATCATGAGTTGAAGTAAAACCAACCATAAAACACAGGCTGGCAGGGACCTTTGGAAGTTAGCTAGTCCAACCTTCTGCTCCAAGCAGGGCTGGCTTCAAAGTTGGAGCAGGTTGCTCAAGGTCTTGTCTAGTCATGTTTTGAAAACCTCCAAGGATGGAGACTCCACCACCTCTGGGCTCAGCCACTCTCGTGGAGAAGAATTCTTCCCTTATGTCCACATGGAATTTCCTCTGCTGCAACCCATGCCTGTTGCCTCCTGTTCTTCCATTTTCGTGGCTCCCACACTTTGGATTGTCTCCTGTTCAACAATATTTTGCCCAGCTCAGGAACCAGGAGGTGTTGGCATCGCAGCCCTGACCACATGGGCAGCGTCACACCAAGATTTGCCTCTGGGCTCCTGGGGGTTGTTGAGTTGTCATCCACAGACCACAGTCTGCTCAGACCTTCCTGCCCAGCTGAAGTCACTGGTTTGGGCTTTAAAAGGAGGAAACAGGCTGGAGTGCTTTGGTTTTTCTCCTCTAGACTACAAATCACATTATGCACTAAGTCATTTTTACAATAGATCAGACTGGGGGGTATTTTCCAAATCCTGTTGATGAGAACAGCTTTAAAAAGCAAGCAAATGAAGTCCCCAAAGATTGGCTGAGGATAAAGCACACACAAGAATTCATTCACCACCCCCCAGTGATAGCACAGCGGTGATCAGAGCTCCCAATGCAGCAGCCGTGGGCAAGGGGTGGCTCTTTAATGACGAGCATAAATTTAATTTGATTGCTGGGAATAATTGAGTGTTACAGCCCTCCACTCATTGCAGTGGATTTGAGCAAACGTAATCGAAAGGGACATATGTTTTTTTCCTTAGTACTCCCTCTGCAGTTGCTGATTAACCTCCCAGCTGCAGCATTTGAACCTGGTGCCAGCTCTTGGGGAGGACAGACAAACCGACCCAGCAATGACGGAGCATGGCCTGGGGGAGAGCCTGCCGGGATGCGGTGCACAGAGCTCAGGACAGATGGGAGGGGGCACAGCAATGTCCCATGTGCTTCACAGGGAGGAAAGACTATGAGTTCATGCGGAGCCTGGAAGAGAAGGTGTAGATATTCCTGTCAGCCTGATGCATTATTTCATTTTGAAGATTTTTATCAGAGGTGTCACTGAGCTTTGTGTCCTTCTATGATGGGTTCTTGCTGATAGACCACAGGGTGTTTCTGAGTGGTGCTGCCAGCAGTAACTGCCACACCGCCACCATGGTTTGATGTCCCCAGAGATCCTGATGGGTATCTGAAGCCTGTAGTAGGTTCTGCAGAACACCTGTAGCCTGCTAGATGAGAGCCATGGGGATGACAGATGGGGCTGGGCATTGAGGATGGCTGGCTTCCACCCCACTGTGCTGCTTTTTCCCGATACTCTAAGATCCTTAGCCCTATCTAGACACTTCCTCCTCCTCCTGATGTTCACACTCCAAAGCTACTTCTGTTCAGGTGACAGGCGGAATTCAGGGCTTCTACAGCAGGACAGTGCATGTTGCAATCTGTACAAACCTTGTTCCAAAACCATCTGGGTACTGATGCTTGCCTTGCACCTTCAAAGGTGACTCAGGCACCTTGGACTTTAAAGCTGGGGAGCAATCATGGCTGGCCAGAAAGGACTGTGGCAAAGACGGTGTCTTTAAATCTCACCTGTATAGAGGAGGAGGAAGGTCACTCACAGTCAGAGAAATCACACCAGGGAGACCAGGAATAAGTGAGGGAGGCCAAAGATCCTCCTGGGAATGTTTAATGAGTCATTGAGCATGACAAGGTCTTCAGCACAGCCTCCTCTTGGAGTACACGGTTCTGCCATTTCTTACATTGCTTCTGGGCCCAAGAGAAAGATTTTGGTCCATTAACAAAGCATCCTTTGATACCTGCAAAGACCATTAAGGGATGAGATCAGTTTTGTCAACAGCATACTGCTGATTCAACAGAAGTTTCTGCAGGTGATGTGCAGCAGAGACTCCCTGTGCCAGTCACAGCAGTGCTGTGGAAATAAAGTTGAGTGTTTTCTTGGATAAACCTTGGTGCCAAGCAGGGGCAGAAAGGAGCAATACAAGCCAGGTGTACCTTTATGTCTCTGTGGCCCTGCAAAGTATGTCTGAGTAAGCACCTCCCCTTGCTGGGGCAGCCCTGGCATCTTCTCTGTGCCGGAAACAGAGTTTGTAAGTAAGTCTTGAGCTCTTCAGAGGTGATGTTTTCTCTTCTGGGTCAGGAATGTGTCAGAAGTGAAATATTTGCTAAAAAAATCAGTGTAAATTTCAGTATCACTTGGAAATAAGCAACAACCACAAGAAGGGTAAGTGCTGCCTCCTCTCTACAAGATATTGCGGAGGAGAAAAAAACCCTGATGCAGCACGTGGTTTTCCCTCAACTATATATTGCCACTGGACTAAAATACAAATAAATTATGACAGGCTTTGATGTATTCCTTTAAATGTATCTTATTGTCCGTTTTGTTACATTTCACGACACCTTTACTTTTCAGGAATTCATAAAACTCCACACTACAGGTGGGCTCATGTCTGATTTGTATCTTGGTGTTGGTTGAACCACCACTGAACAGGTCTGCATTCCTGACAAGGGAGTGTTATTTCCACTGTTCATTGAGATAAGAACGGATGTAAGAAGATCCCTGTGTAAAAATAAACAGGAAGACCAGGAATTTGAAGTGGAACATAGACAAGGAAAACTACATTACTCCCTGAAACCCAGGCTCCACCGTCCACAATCGCTTATCTTTTAAAAAAGCAAAACAATGACTGGGCAAGCCTGAGTGAATATAAAGCAATGCTGTAACAATGAGAAACCAACTTAAGAGCCTTTCAACATCAGGGTCTAGAAGAAACTGTCTTCTGTGGACATTTCCATGCGCAGAAGTGTGAAAAATTAAATCAGTAAAATTAAATGTAAATCTGTAAAATTAAATTCTGGAAGTCTGAAAAGCTTAGCAAATTAAGAAAAGCAGATGAAAACATGATATTATAAAACATTCAAAATGAAATGGTAACTTTTCTGCGTTTTACAGTGCCTCTGCATTGTGTGAGCTAAAGCCAATATTCATTTTCCAATAATTACTAGATAGAGCTTCTCCAAAGGCTATGTTTGCATCACCTGTTGCAAATAATGTTATATTTTCTAAGCTGAAGACATTTTCCTGTAATTCACATCCTAAATTTTCCAATGCACCTTACACCCTTCCATTTCTATCTTGCAAGTAAGCAGCACATGATGGGTAATTTTTGCTTTAAATTATGCAATAACAGACAATTTCAAATATTTTGATATTTCCATGGTTTGAGGAACCACTCGCTACAAGTATATAGCCTTTCTAATGAAATCACCATTTTCTCAATGAAATAAAAAAATACATTACTGAGCACAAGATGCTGCTCCTCTATGTGGCAGACATGGAGACCTCTGACTCCATAAGCCTCCTGACAAAGGCATTCATGTCCCTCTCGCTGTCCGACTCGTATGTCAAGTTATGGTTAGACAAATGCAGAGTCTTTGAGTCGCTTCTCCGTGCTGTGGCATTTCTGAGATTCATGCTGCCACGGATAACCATACCAATATCATCTGTATCCCTGCATGAGAAGAGGAGAGTGAAGAAGCTCCAGAGAACAAAGCCATCACCATCTTAAAAGAAGTGCAAGCTGTTTCTTGTGTGGGATTTTGTACGGATTCTTTGCTGTCCTGATGGCCCCAGAAAGGTGGGGAGGGTATGTGGGGTCCCGAGTGCCCCAGAACCCACCAGCTCTCCCCACCACCCTTGGCTTGGCTCCTGCTACCCACAGGAAGCCCCAAATCTGTGTGATCGATGGGAAAACCACCGAGCTGCAGGAAGCCTTGTCAGAAGCAGCGCCGGCGCTTCCCCACCTTCATGTCCTTCTTCTCCTTGGTGCCAAAATCTACCCGGTGAAAACAAGCTGTGCTTCTTAAGGAAACTGTTTTCATCCAAGGTGTCTTCCTGGAGGCCCCAGAGCCCTTCCAACCACAAAACCTCAGTGACAAATAACCTACCTTCTGGTGGGACCTTGCCTGGCTGGTGACTTACCAGTAATAGTGAAGCCACATGTCCTTGATTTCAAAACAGCGATTCTGGTACCAAAATATATAATTTGTCCATTTCCTGAAGTGATAGATCTGTGTGTCCATGGCATGGGAGTGCAAAGGACACAAAGTGAAAGTGAAAGAAATGTTTTCTTAAAGGGTCATCCCAGCAAGACATGAGGTGTCACGTTGTCTGAGGTGCTGAGTCATGTGTCCCAGTGCAATGCAGCCGAGACGTCAGCCCCGTCCACTTACTCATGGAGCAATGCTGAGCATGGCCATACGGCTGCCTGGACTCAGCCCCAGGCACCCAAGCAAGGGCAAGTGTGAGGACAGTAGATCGGCTCAGCTGAGAGCGCAGGTCATCAGACAAGTTCATGATCATGATGCAGATTCAAGGCCAAGTCAGGAAGCCAGTTCTCAGGTTGAGGTTTGGCTCAGCGGGGTCCATGGCCAGGTACAGGCAGGGCCGTGACTCAGCTGGGGACAAATGTGAGAGCCCCAGCCTGAAGGCAGCTCCCAAGGGAAGGGGTTCAGCCATCACTGAAGACTCTAGCTTTCTTCCCAACAGCTTTCTTCAAGGTCACCATCTGCGCTCTTGCCAAGCTGGCCCAGGTAGCCAAACTCCCAGGAAGGAAGCGCATTCAAGGCATTGACACCTCGCTCCTCCATGATCTGCGGCCTTTGGTCACATGTACCTCTCTGTTCCTCAGCACCTCCATTTTGCAGTGGCACCCTGTGCCTCCTCCACTGCAGGATGACACAACAAGGCACACAAATCTCTGCATATCACTGGAGCAAGGGCCCTGGCCAGAGGGTATGGGATGGGGCAGCTGAGAGCCCATGTCTGCTCCAGTGCGTGCCAGTAG
>Ga0065711_1034944_pt1 | contig 23025 bp, 16 predicted proteins | sample Hoacrofraction12_FD_59098 | JGI IMG/M metagenome (GOLD analysis project Ga0065711, IMG submission 59098) | Hoatzin crop microbial communities from Cojedes, Venezuela - Epithelial fraction 12 v2 (version 2) | ecosystem: Host-associated > Birds > Digestive system > Esophagus > Crop | place...
GGGGGGGGGGGAGGTCCGGCCCGCTTCCCGCTGCCCGGCCGCGCTCCCTCGGGCGGGCCGGGCCCCGCGGTCCCCTCCCGCAACAGAAGTTACCGCTCGGCTCGGTTGGTTGTTTTTAAGTTGCTGCTCTTCGGGGCCGCTTTGTGAAGCGCTGTCGGGGTGTGAGCGGGCGCTGCACCCGCCTGCGTTTGAAGGGAGGAGCGGCGCGGCTGTGTGCGGGCACCGCTCGCTGCCGCTCTGTTTGGACGGCGAAAGAAGGCGAAGTAGAAAATAAAAGCGAAGCAATGTGAATGCTGGATGGCATAGGCTTCTAAATTACCTAGAACCTTATCTAGTGTATTTTCGACATGTCAGTATTGAAGTTTGCCGTGGTTAGACAAGCTTCTGAAAAACAGAATTTTATATTCATATTTATATTCATACATAGGTCGCCGTATCTTAGAGAGTTACACTAGCCCATTTTTTTAAGGGGGGGGAACCTTTTAGCTAAGAGTGGGTTCCGCAATTTAAGGTTCTGCTTGGCTGCTCCTGTAACTTAGCATTGGCCCATTGAGATTGCGTGTGGCTCTTGCACAATTTGATGTTGTGCTTACGGTACAGCTGCCAGACTTGTCATATGAAACAGCTCCTTCCTGGCAGGCCTATGTTAAATTTCTGACTATATTATGCTTAAAGGATGTTTATAAGCTCCAGATTTCTGTGCAACTCTGTTGATTTTTTTTATATATGTTAAACCAGTTTGTGTGGTTACAATATTTTTGGCATCTTTTACTTTTTTCAATTCAACTAGAAGGCAAAGCAGAAATTATATAGCAAATGTCTCTTAAATAATAATATATCTTAACTTTTTTTTTTGGCTTAATAGACTTTAGCTAGAGGTCAAAAGCATAAAATTCAGATTAAATGTGAAATTGTACTTGTGATTAATCTGGAGTAACAGTGATCTCAGGTTTCCTTTGAAGGCTAAATACTTGTGAAGAGTCTGAAGTTTTAATTTATTTTACTATTCAGTTGTCAGGTCATTGAGAAATACAGAAGGATGAATCAGCAGTTATTTTCAGGATAAAGCATATTGTGTGTATAACAATTGACAAAACCACTGCCCAGAAGTGGTTTTGTAGATTGTTATACACACAATAGACTAACAAGTGAAAAATAAGAAATACAACAACAACCAGAAGCAGGTCTGAAATGACAGCAGAAGACCCTCAGAAGTGCATAAGGGAGATAGTGATTGTTTAATTTTCATTTTAACCCTATTAAAATGCCTCACTGATTTAATACAGAATTTTAAAATTAGTTTTAATCTTCTCTCTGCCTACATCTGCAGTCGTAAAGTGTTTCAGTTGAGAAGTTTTCAAGCCCCTTTGCATTACTGCATTGTATTAAAGTGTGCAAAGCTCGAATCCTGTTCCTCGTACAATGTCATAGGCAGCTGTTCCTTCACATTCAGCTACAACACTTACAAACATCCACAATATGTTAGTAGAGCTCTGTCTTTTTGCTTCATTTGCTGCAGTTTGTTTACAGTCTTCGTGAATACACAATTCTCACTTTATGGCAGTGGTGAAGTAACGCAGTCCTGATGTCAGTGCAGTCTCTTTACTAACAAATTTTCAGTGAATTAACGGATTAACCTCTTTTTCTTTTGGCATTGTAATAAAATTGACTCAGATAAGGCAATAAACACAGTAAAAGACATATCTGAATGGAGGATTTTCTTTCCTTCCCCTCCTTAACTGCTTATAAAGCATCATGTTGTGCTGCTGTTCCATGGGCTTGTCCAGGGTAAATTTGCTTAATAGATCAATATTGCAAGTACCAGTGCAAGTCAGACTACAGGCATAAACCTGCAAGCTTCTGGGCTGGAAAGTCAATAGTACCTTGAAGTGAAATAGATGTCTGTAAGTAAATATGGTAGTTTCTTCCTTCACTTGCTTACTGGCAATGATTAGAGCAGCTTAGACACTCTAGAGCAAAATATGTTACACTGGACTAAAGAGCCATCAGCAGAGCTTTATTGTCTCATGTAGAAGGTGTGAGCTAATGTAATACAAATTCATTGCATGCTAGAAATGAAAAGAGTCTGATTTAAAAATAACAGTTTCAGTGCTGCTACCAACTGTTTCTGTGTACAGGGACCCGTTTAAGTGTTTATAAGAAAGTCTTTGTTTACTGTTTCTTGGTTTTCTTTCCCTGTAACCTTTAGGATTTCTGTTATTTACAAGACCCATACTTTCTTATGTAATTTTTAAACAGATAATAAGCTCTCTGTTATCTCAGGTTGTGGTTTTAATATCGTAAAATAGACCACATGTCAGCAGGTCAGATGTTTCCTTTGGTCTGCTCTGGATCCACAGTTCTTTGAGATGTTTGTCAATACTTGGAATCAGAACAATCCAAGTAAAAATATTTAATGGAAATATAAATTTCATCAGAAACAGTTTTAATACAAAAAGGTATTTTCTAAAGCTAATTTTCATCAGGTTCTAAGTTTTACGAGAACAGTTAGGATGTCATGAAGTGGGACTTCAAAATCTTTTGTAAGCAGTACACAGTGTGCGAATTAGTGGTCAACTCTACAGTGTCTTTGCCGTGCAGATTTGAAATTTGTACTTGATTGTCACTGATAAACTCTGTTTTGCTTGGAATGTGGAAAATTAGGTAATTACATATCCTCATCTTGGGAAGGACTGGTGATTGCTAAGACTGTTCTGTGCAGTTATGTTTAGTAAGGACTCAGTTACACAGACCAGCCTAATCTTCCTGAATGTCCACAGGAATTGGTTTGCAGTCTCATGCAGAGCAAGCCATCTTGCTCTCCACGCAGGAGAAGAGCATGGAAATTGGCTCATGGTCAGCCTCAATCTGCAGACATGAAGATTGTAATTGGCTTAAAACATTTGGCTCTGCAAATCTGAACTGAAACTACTGCAGATAGTGTGAACCTAGCCCATGCAGCCGGTTATGTGAAGCATAGAAGCAGAATTCCCATACCCAGGGAGCTACATCACCTTTTTCATATTCTCCAAAGATGTCATGAAAGCTGTCTAGATTCAAGCCGACGCTGTTCCTATGGATGTCTCTATCAGACTTGCAGTTTCATGTCGCTATAGTCTTGCAAACTGCAGGGTTAGAGATCATGCACTTTCCATGAACTTTGCAGTTGAACTCTTTGGAGGTAGCCATTTACATTCGTGTTGTTGGCTGTCCTCTTGTGACCCCTTTGCTTTACATAACTTTTCTGCTGAAAACTACTCCAGTTACGCATATAGTTTTTGAGCCATACTTAGATTATCTTCTGTCTTGACCCTGTCCTTAAAGCACACAGGCCTACTTTTTTCTTTCTTTTCATTTGTATGGCTAAGGAAATTTTTATGCCTTGTTTTAAGTCCTTTTTATAAAATCTGCTTCACCTTGACTTTTGACATTTCTCAGTTCACTCCTCTTCCAGTACAGCAGGGTTTTCTTGCTCATCAGTTAATACTTTGTACAGATTTTGCTTGCTACATCCTCACTAAAGCCCGTTCAATCATACCAGCCTGCAGGCATTCATAAGAGAGCAGATTTCTCCAATACAGAAGACTGATGAGAAACATTTTTAGGTTTTGGCATTGTTTAGGGGTGTTTGAAAGTCAAAGAATTTGCATAGGATAGAGCAGGTACTTATTAAGAACAAATACATTTCTTTTAGTTCATCTTTCATTCGTTATGATCTCAAAACTTTCACTGCCTTCATTATGTTTAGAAAGCACACAGTCTTGAAGGTTGATGGCGAGAATATGAAATATATAGAGTCGTTTAGGTATCTCATCCTCATTTAAAATATTGGACACCTTTAAAAACCTATCCTTTCTCCTTATAATTTGCAATTAAATGGCAAATTCTTGTGGAAACAGCTGTTCTTCAATAAACCTGGACTACCTGTAGTAGTGCAGTGGTCTTCCATGGCTGATGATGACATGCTATGGATCACACCATATTTTTCTCTCTGTCAGCACCTCTTTTAACTGTGTCCTTTATCCTCAGACAGTGCTGAAGCGCACTGAGTGATGTGTTCCTACAAGCAATGCATTCAGAATCATTAGCCATATCTGTTTTACCTCCATCTTTTAACTTATGTCATTTGTCTTGTGTTAATTAATTTTCCCTTTTTTGATTTAGGTATATAATTTTCAGAACATTTGTCTTCCAAAAGCGAAGAATTTTAGAAAATGACATTGAAATTCCAAACAGAGTATCTGTTCTAACGTGGCTGCATTTTTGTTTTACAGATGGGTTGGTCACTTCTTTGTAAATTAATAGAAATTTGCCCAAGTACTCTACAGAACATAACTCCTAAGGATGTCGGGAAGGACTGGGAAGTACTGGGTGTTCACCAGTAAGTATTTTGTATACAAAGAGTCTTCCAGAATGTTTGGTTATACGTATATTTGCAATGAAATATATTTATATAAATATATTTATATAAAGTTATTACAGCAGCTTCTAAATGGTTGAAGATTTTTGTGGGTTTCTTCAGCCTTCGGAATGGGAGACTCATGCAAGCAGGCGTCTTATCTGTGTGTGTAAATACCTGATGGAGAAAGTAAAGGAGACTGAGCCAGGCTCTTTTCAATGGTGCCCAGTGACAGGATGAGAAGCAATGGGCACAAATTGAAATACATGCAATTCCACTTAAACGTTTAAAAGAAACAAGCAAACTTTTTAGTATTTGTTGTTGTTGTTGTTGTAAGGTTGATCAAACATTGCAGTAAGTTGCCTGGAGAGGTTGTGAAGTCTCAAGCCTTAGAGACATTCAGAACCTGACTGGACATGACCCTGAGCAGCAGCTGTAGTTGACCCTGCTTTGAGCAGGGGAGTTGAAATAGGAGGCCTCCAGCAGTCCCTGGCAATCTCAGTGATGCTGGTATTCTGTGTTTATCCAGGTCTTCTATTTTAATAAACAAATGCAGTATTACCTGGATGGTTGTGTGTGTATATTCTTTCCAGATGTGATGAATTATATCTATAAGCCTGAAGTAGTGCAAATAGAGAGGAAGAGTATTTGTCACACCTAATCTTAGTGATCTAAAAATCAAGTATTTCAACTGGTCACCTCCACAATGACCTTCAGAGAGGGTGGTTCATTCTGTCTTTTTCGTAAGTTAGCCTGGAGCAAATTGTAGTTTGGACTTCCTTGTCTCTGTCTGTTAACCATCGAGGGAGCCAAAGCAACTGGTTTCTAGATGGCTGTGGTTAAATGGGATGAAAACCCACATAAGTTAGCTCTTTAGTTGTTCCATAGCACAAATACTAGTTCTAGATGTAGGCATGATACAAATGAGGGAGAAGGGCCTGGTTTGGTGTTCTCTCACTTGGACTGATTACCTCATTCAGGGCTGATAATGACAGCAAGAAGCTACAGCCTTGAATCTCCCCTAGTGAATCTGCCTCTACCTCGACAGTCTTCACCATACCTTTGCTTAGAAAGGTTGCTATTGTAAGATCATTTGCATGAAGATGCAGTTTGGTTTTGTGGGGATTGGTTTGTTGGTTTGTTTTACAGTGGCTAGAGTACATGGTCAGCAGGGGAATGAACTCCCTTGAAAGAAATATTGACAATTTTTATTAGAAAGTGGAAGTGGTTTTGGTTGCTGTTCATGAGCAAGAAATAACTTAGCTGAAGCTGTACAAGTTAGTTATGATTTCTTTGGCAGCTTAAAGGGTTGATAATTGACTGAGAGTTACTCTGAGAACTAGAGATACTGCTGTTCATTCTTGGGTCCCAGAAAAATTACTCTTTTGGGGCTGATCTTTTCCATAGTCTCCGCAGAACCCAGTCAGTGTGTGCAGTTGAACAAAGCATCCTTCTAAAACTTAAACTTCACTAAAGATCTGGTGACAACATTGGTGATAACATTGCTATACATGATTCTTTCACACTACCAATATTTTAGCCAACTGTGTAACCTGTCTGATATGTTGACAGTTTTGCTTGCTGTGGAGAAATTTGTTCTTGGTGGAGGACTGGGCTCAGACATTTCTGTTAGTGCCAGAGGCAGAGCAAGCCAGCTAAATTATATCTCAGATTCCTTCTAGGTGGATTGGATTAGTGCTGCAGTGCATCAGCACCATATTGACTACATGCTGTTTGCAGCAAGGCAGGAAACAGATACAATAGAGAGGAAAAGGTCATTTTTTTTGCAAAAGATTTTCACTTTTGTGTGTGTAACTATTTTAGGAGAAAAGAAACTTTAAGCTAGAAAAAGCATTTTGTTTCTTGTCTCTCAACCATGAGCCAACCTGATCATGTTACAGTTGTGTTTATAAACAGTAGTTTGGTGTTGATTTAGGTGTTCTTGACAGACAATATGATAAATAAATAAATAGTCACTGTGAGGAGAAAGGAAGGAAATTCCTTCAGTGTATTTGCATTCTTTCTACAAGCTCAAAGAGACTTCATGAGATGTTTTGTGGTCTCTGAGGTTAAACTCTCATACAGTAGATGAGATTTAGAAAACTTTACATTCTCACTCTTGATTATATTTGAAATGGGAGGGTATATGCAGGGAATTTTCTCCTTGTATTAGACATGCTTTAGTGTATGATTAGTTTACCCTGTGGTATACTGAGCCAGCTCATGCCTCTATAGATCAGACTCTATAAAATGCCCTCTTCCCAAAGCAGAGTTCCTTCCCCACAGCAGAAATCATGAGTCATTGGTAGACAAGGGAGAGATGTTTAGTGGCTTCAAAGTGTTTGATAATTCAGTGGGGTTTTCAAGCCATGCAGGGTGTAAGGAGTAAGGAAGTCTAAGCCACAGCTACTTATGGAGCAAAGATGTGAAGGAATCTTCACCCCATGTACAGTTTCTACACATGTATGCTTGTAGACACACCTGCAACCACACAATAAAAAGCGTTAGGAATGCTTAAGACTAGAACACTTTAATAGGAGGTTAAAGCAGATTTAAGGGTGTCTGTTTAGCTATTCTACCAGCTTGGTTAGGGTGGCTCTTTGTTTTCCTTGATTCATCACCCTACTACTTAGTCCATACATGTGGGCTGTATGCCAGGACAAGAATTTGCCTCAGGACTGAAAACCCAAATGCCACCATCTATTCTTGTCTGTAGACTTAGAAGTCCAAAGTGTGCATACAGAAGTTTTAGTGAGGTATCTATTCTCAGTTCTTTAGATCATCCCACACAGTATTCTGACTAACCCTAGATTTCAGTAGCGGTTTTGTGTTCATGAGAGTGTAAGGATATAACCAAGTCATGGTTTATGTGAACAGACAATATTTTATTGGACTGATACTGTTAAAATTTCCTGTCTTGCAAAAGGTAAAGGATATTATATCAGACTTATGTCAGACTTTGCTCCTTATGTGTACTTTGCTACTATACAACTGAGGAGAAACTAGCAACATCGTAGTATGAAGGGAAAGGAAATAAACCAGTGATACATTCATTCTAGTTTATAAAGTTAGACTTTAGCAAGGCAAACAACATCATTGCTAGAGCTGGGGAATGAAATTTGGATGAAGCTTTAAGTGGTCTCTTTGTTTTTCAAGACAGGTCAAGAATACTGAAGTATTGCAAACTACTGCGCAATCCATTTTTATTAGATATTATATATACAAAGACTCACATTTGAAGATTATTAAGATTGCAAAGTGAAGTTCTCCAAAATCATGAAAATAAGAAAATTAAGGTTTCCTGAGGGTTTTTTTTGTGTAAGCTTGTCCATTTTTATTTAGTTTTTAATTACACAATTGGGGGGTTTGTCATCAACATCATTCACTGCCTTATTACTGTGCATTAGTGATACCTTACGTGAAACTGGCCTATTCATTTTTTTCTCAGCTTTTATTAGTGGTCATCAGTATTGTTTAGAGCTTTTAATATTTTGTTTATTGAGAAGGTGTTACAGAATGGTGGTCACAGTTTTACAGATGGTAGTTTGAGTACCAACTGATTTTTGGGTGCCCAGTTTGATACATGCACTGGATTTTTCAGAGTACTTAGCACTGTTTGGCTCTCCTGCTGTTTAAATATTCAACTTTGGTTGACTCTGATGCAGCATTTCAGAGGTTAATATCCCTGGTTCTCAAGCTGGGCCACCCAGTAAGTAAGAAGTATACAAATGGCAGTCTATGAAGTGTTTCTTTCTAGTGATTTGTCCAGCATCACCTAAGTGCTGTGTGGTGGAAACTTAGATAGAGTTCTTCCAGATGCTGTTCAAGTTCTTTAGCTGGGAGACTGCTGCTGCTCTTCCAGCAAACCCTTGATCTTTCACTGTGACTTAGCTCTTGCAACAAACAGAACAGTGACATACTGTCCACAGTCTACTGCGCTCTACAACCCTGCTTTCTGTAGAGTAACCCCATCCTGAGTGGGTCTTGTCCCCTCTGGGATTAATATATACATAATTAATTAAAATTAAAGTAAAATTGATAAATTATACATCATTATTTTGATGAAGTATGAAAAAAGTTAACATGCCAACATTATTTCATTACTAACTTGGAAAAAACCATAAATTGAAATAAAAATTTAAAAAAATTATTGAGAAGCTTTTTAAACTTTTGCTAATTTCTGTATTTTTGTTTTTAAAGTAAAAATTTGATAAAATTTTGTGTGTGTTAATATTTCTTTGGCCATAACTCTTTTTTCCTTCTTTTTTAATGTTTAGGCAGATTCTTAAAATGCTTACGGTCCACAAAGGAAATGTAAATCTCTCAATAATAGGACTGAAAGCATTAAATCTACTCCTCATGTCAGGTATTGTGTGTTTTACTTTCCTATATTGTCTAAGCCTTTAAAACACAGAACTGTGGTATAAAATGGGTGACTGTTAATGTCAGGCCTGATTTTTCTCTGTTTTACTCCATAAAGTCACTTGCCGTTTGTACTTGTATACAAAATAATGAGTACCATTTTGCACCTTTTTTAGCCAGTAGAAAGGATTCTTCAAATTGCAAGGCTGTGAAGAACATGACTGATTAATTTTGCCAACCTGTTACTAGCATAGACACAAATACTTGCTGTTATGTAGTTAAGTAAAATGAGTAAGAGCTTATTTTTTCTTACCAAAGTATAAATTTGACATTCTGACTTCCTTTAGTACGGGTTAGTACTTCTGAAAACAGTAAATCATCTCAGACATTTATGTTAATCTGCTCTGCAGAGACCTAATCTTATCAGGTACTGAGGACTTTTCTCATCATGCTGAGATTCTTGATCATCTGTTGAAATTAAAGAGAGACCATAAGGGATTCTGCTAGTTTTAGTCAGGCCAGCGTATAATATTAGCACAAATTATTGTTAGAATAGGAATGTTTCCATTGATTTTAACAGAATTTGGACTCAGCCTTGTTTACAAACTAAGGATTAGACTTGACTTTAGGTAGTTAAAGCTAATCCAGCTGTCCAAGCTTCTACTGTAGGCAGAAGGATGAGAACAGGCACTTTGAGAGGATGGTTCATGTTATTCATCTGTCTGTTTTATAAGATTAGTTGCCTCTTCAACCTGTTTTCCTTTCTCTTTTGATTGTAAAGAGGACTGGAGGACTAGCTTTGACTAGACGACCAACTTCTTATCTGCTGAAGTTGGGTAATACAGGTCTCATTATAAGGCCTTCCACTGTGTGATTAATAATAATAATACCAAAATCTGTCTAGTAGTGAGTAACTGTAACCAGCAGCTTCTTTATTTTAATTGTGAGGTGTCGTAAAGGGTCTTAAGCCGTTGACTATGTATTTCATAACAGTTTATTCCTGACTTCTACTCTTCTCAGGAGTGATTAACTAAACTTAAACATTTCAAATACCTTATGTCAGAAAAATATTTGAAATTGTACCTTGTCAGAAAAATCTCTTAGTATTCTATATTTCTGTATGTCTGTAAACTTGAATTGCACTATAGCTGGAGCTGACAGGCCAGTGTGAATGTCATATAGAAAAATCTCTTAAAAAGAAAACCCACACAGAAAAACCAGCTGCAGCTGAAACACTGAAACAGACATTATGAATGCTACTGTTATTGGTGGAAGCTTGAAAAATTGTCATGAATATGAATCTTTTTGCCTACACATGCTGTAGAGAGAGTAATGTTTTTTTCAGATTTTTTTTAGTGTCAGAAGAGCAACTGTGCGATTGGCTTTTTTGGTTCAGTTTCAGGCTGAACGAATGGCTGAGACAGTGAGAATAGGGTTTCGTGATACAGATGGTCTGATTTCATGGTTCATTGTAGCTGACAGATACATTTCGAATCCCCTCTTGCTTTTCTCAGGCAGTGTAGTCCTGCCCTCTTTCATCCACCAACCTTACTTCTTAGTGAAACTTTTCAGCTTGCTATGATGACTGCAAAAAGAGGTTTTTTGATGGCTTAATTTTCTGCCAATTCAATGAGTTGAACTGGCTCATTGAGGGGGTCAGAGAATTGCCAGAGTAATGCAGGGTGGGAGCGAGAGCGGAGAGGGGAAACTGTCTTTTTGGCAGTAATGTTTTAGAACATCTCAGTTTTATTTTAAAATACTACCTTAAGAAATAACATCCTCATGTGTTATACAAAAACCTGGATATGAGCCATCAGAGTAAGTTTTAAGGACAGTATTAAAGAATTTTGGATTTTAATGGTTAAGTACAGCGCTTCAATCAAAACGTTAAGAACTAATCAGTGCAACATGAAATCTCTCTTGTTTTTCAGACGTAATTGCTTTCCTGCTCTTGGAGGAAGAGGTGGACGTGTTTTCCTTGGTATTTAATGCCATGCACACCTTCCCTAAAAATGAAGAGATCCAGCAACATGGATGTAAAGCATTACACAAACTTTTTGAGAAAGGTATTTTTATTGTGTAGTTTATTAGGTTAGAAAAATGTGTAGGTTGGGAGGGAACTGCAGATGTTTATTTAACTGCAATAAATGAATTCTGGCATTCCAGATGCTGTTTTGTGTATTATATCTGTTCTTTCAAAAAGTTAGCACAAAGCAGGTTTTCCAAGCAATATCACAAATTTTCTAAATTAGAGCAATGAATATGAAATTTTCAAAAAATCTAGAAGTGTCTTCATTTCTGACTCTAGAGTTAACTGAAAAGATGGGATTCAACATTAATAATACTGGAACAAAGATTAGTGGCATTTGAATTTATTTCTCAAAACCAGGGTTGTTTATTTAAAGACTGGCAAATTTTAATAACGTGTGAACAGTTCTAAAATAAAGCAAAATGTTTGCACTTTAGAGAAATATGTGATTCTGCTTTTGATCCTGACAATGCTGAAAGATGAATATGTATCTGTATGATATTCCTTTGTTTCTTCTGAGAAATGAATTGAATGTATTGAATTGAATTGAATTGGTGTATTGAATTTCTGGAAAATTTTCAGGAACTTTATGTGTAATGGCCAGAAATACCATTGTTGTAGAAGCCTAGCTTTGCATTGAGTTGCTTGCTTCAAAATAAATATTGAGAAATACTAGCACTCCTGCCAAGTCCACTTTACTCCTTTGCTTCAACGATAGTCTCCAATTCTTCAGATTTTTTCTTTCTGGCATCGTTTTATATTGCTTTTTCTAAGTCTTCCTTCCACACATGTGTGCTTGGAACTATCTTCTGCATTCCTTCCCCTCTTACACTCTCCCTAAATACTTTTGTCCTGCTGTGTTATCTCTTCAGTCGCCAAAAAGGTCTGAACTTAGATTTTCTCTGCATGCTTTTTAGAAGTGTCTGATTGTTACAGATCTACAGTCTGCTCCGGGTACAGGCGTTCTTCCTGATGGCAGTGCTAATGTAACAAGTTCCTAGGCTGCCCTTGGCTATTCTTTCCTACCTCTGAGCCACTTTGTCAGTTATTGTAATGTGAATGTTTGCCTAGCCTTAGCTTGAACCGGATTCAGAAAATGACTCTGCTTTCAAAATTTAAAATAAGTTGTTCTTTCTCAACCTGAATCAGTTCCCTTGTCTGGTTCATAGCACAGCTGTGCAGTTATGTCAACACAAATGAGAGGGGGCAGGGGTGGAAAACCTTAAGCCATTATTACAGTGAAGGTAATGTATCATTAAAGCATGGCTGTAGTTTCTATGGGAAGAACTCCATTATCAAAAAAAGTTGAGAAGTGAGGTAAAAATCATGTAGTATGCAAAAAATTCCATCAAATTGTTTTCACTGTATGCTTAGCCTTTCCTTTACTTGTATACTATCTTGGTAAGGAATATCTGAAGTTCTGTGAAAAAGGCTAGCAGGCTTCTTTTAAAATACTGATTCACAGGAAAGCATTTAAGAGTCAGAACTCAGTTACATAAAGTGTAGGCTAGAAAAAGGTCTTTGTAAAGTAGCTCGGTTTTTAGTAGAAGGAGTCATAACTGTGGAAAATTATGTGTATGGAGAGTGCCTTACTTTCTGTGAAAGACAGAAAATAAATGTAAGGAAACTTGATAAAAACAGATGTCTTTTCTCGTGTTGTACGAGGATATGAGTTATTTCCTCAAAACGTTCTATATCTCTCTTGCTTTTTGATTTAGTTCCAGAAGAGCAGCTGACTGAATTTGTGGAAAGCAAAGATCATATGATCATACTGAAAGTCTTCAAAGAGTTTCCAGAGAAAGAAGAGGTGATTCTTCCTGCACTTTATTCATTACATTCATTAGCTGGTCCATGTAAGTGCATTATTGGAAGTTATTTTCAATTCCTCATTTCCCATAGTGTGCATCCGCTCACCTCAGTTTGCAGTAATCTTTCAATGATTGTAAAAAATCAGCGAGAACTGGTTGGGAGTTGCCAGACAAATCCATTTTCTGTTTTCTTTGGGAAATACTGATTTGTAATTTTTCATGGGAAACTTTCATGTTCAACAATTCTGATAAAACTGAAATCTATCATAAAAAAAACAGAAAGAGACTTTCTTCTGCTTGGAGCAAGTGGTAGCAATGATGCTCACCGTGGTAGAGGTCCAAGTTCAAGACCCTGCCCTGTCTTTTTTTAGTGCTTGAAAAATACGATACATTTATTGACTAACTAAATCTTCAGTGAATTTGGGTATCAGGTAAAGAACACTGTTGGCAGAGGCTGTTCCCCAAGGGGAATATCACCCACGCAAGTCCAATGGCCAGGGCTTAGGAAAGGTATCTGTGCTCAGACACTCCCCTCTGATCATTCAGTGGTGGCTGCAATGAGGAGCATTGGTAGCACTGCGCACATTATAGAGTCTTACGGTGTTCTCAGGTGTTGTGCAATAAGACTGGAAGAAAATGTCTTCATTATGTCTTGTCTTGTGATAGCAGCAGTCCCTGTTGTGGGCAAAATCAGGTCCTGAGAAATGTGCTTGATGATTTGTGTGAATTTGTTGGCAGCAATTTGATCTTGTTGACACAGAGGCAGCTCCTGTCACCTTCCTGCTGGTAGTCACAATTTTGGCAAGCGTAAAGCAGGGTCCTGCTCTCCATGTCTTCCATAAGGTACCTTCCATGAGGTACTCTTGCAGATGTGATTCCCCACAAAGCCTGGCTCATACATCCTGTCTGGCTTTATACAAACCGTGCCAGCCCCGTGTGTGCCACAAAACAAGAACTAGACTGGAGTGTCCCACATTTCGTCAGACTACAAGCCTTTTACTTTCTCTTTCTCAAACTTCTTGCTGTTCCAATATGTGTTTAAAAAGCTAAGTATTGCTTGAGCCAGAAATAATATTTCCCTAGCCCAGAAGTTATTGTGATTTTATAAGGAAGAGGATGCCATATTTTAAGTGCTTTTTAAAATAGTAAATACTTGTGCAAAGCCTAACAAGAGAAGGGCATGACAAAGACCTGCACTAACATAGGTATTTATTTTGGGGGTTGGCACTCTCATTTCTGATTCGAAATATTGAAAATAGACAGAGAAGCAGAGATAGCTTGAACATGAATGTGCAAAGCTAGGCTACTTTTGCCAGCATTCACACTCTTGGTCTGTGACATTCCACAATACCTGCAAGAAAATGTGTTGCTTTAAGGCCACCATGGAGAAAATAATTCACTGTCAGCACACACTCTAGCTTATCCAATAGTAAAATGTTTGTCTCCCCATACCCTGAAGTTCAAGGCTCTGTTCCAAATGAGTTGCATCAAGGATTTCTACCTCACTGTTCCTTCTTTCACTAACACAGTTGTAAACTTTGTTCCAGCTCATATGTCATGAGAAATTGAAGCGTAAGAGTTTATTCCACTGCAGTATGAGAACTCTTTTAAATCTCAGTAGTTTCAATGGAATGAGAAAGTGCTTTGCGGCCAACTGTCCGCCAAAGTCCATAGGGGAGTGATGGGTCACAGAATGTTAGCCATCTAAATGGTAGTCATAGACAGCTATCCAGGCTTCTCCTCTGTTTAATGGGGAGAAACAGGCACCTTGAGGAAATATACCTAACACTAAGAGAGGTGTCTGTTACAGGTGGGATGAATACAGAGATGAATACACCCTACAGAGTGCTCGGATCGCTTCATTGATTGTTACAAGAACCTATATGACCAAGTTTTGGTGGTTAAAATTGAACGAGATCCATTCCACCTCCTTTTCTCTAGCTTGTTCTGGGAAGTAGTGGCTCCCTGCAAATGTACCATTGCTTGGTACATTGTTCTTACAGGATTTAAACATGCAGTTAATTATGCTCTCTCTGTAGTAAACAATTCTGGAATCTTCTGGATATTTTAATATGTTTATAATTGTTACCTGTGAAATGATAAATTACTGTGAAGTGATGCAATACTATTTTGTGGAACATACCTTTAAAAAGGTGTTTTCGGTTGAGAATGACATGAATAAATCGCTGTCATCCTAAAGCACTGTGAAAGGTTCCTTCCTTCGCTTATCCAATAGAATGCTTCAGAAATGCTTCCTACTCAGAGCTTGCTGTTTCAGCTTACAGAGTATAATTATTTACTGTTCAGAGATATATTATTTTGAAGATCTCCTGCTGCTTTAAAAAGACTAATTATCTTTAATAATACAGTTGTGAGTATTCCTTTTATGTTGCATACAGGAAAGCCAAGCTGTTGAAAGAACAAATAAGAAAGTCTATAGACCTCAGCAAAGTAATGCTAACTCCCTCGGAGTCAGTGACAGGACTGCCTTTCATTCAGTGGGGCCAGGATATTGCCCAAGATTTTTTGGGTTCATATGCTGTCTCATACCCTGGGTAGATGTACTACAAGGATGCCTTCATACAGTATGTTTTAACTACCATGATGCTGTTTTGCCTTAGATTACTGTACATGGGATCGCTATGTCCTTGTAGGAAAGGATGCATTCTGTCTTTTTACTGGCTCATGTGAATGTTGTGTTGGTTTCTGTATCTGGCCTGCATAATAAGCAGGAAATAGGGTGAGGGTGACCAAGCACTGGCACAGGGGCTGTGGAACCTCTGTCCTTGGAGATACTCAGAAGCTGTCTGGCCATGGTCCTGGGCAACCGGCTGTAGCCAGCCCTGCTCAAGCAGGGGGGTTGGACAAGATGACCTACAGAGGTCCCTTCCAACCTCAACCCTTCTGTGACTCTGTGAAATACAGACTTTGCAGTTAATTTCAGAATATTGCAGGAGCATTAGGTGGACATTTCTGTACCCTCAGTCCACAGTAAGTGTACAGTAGAACTAATTTAAATGAAAAGAATAACTTGGTATCTTGCCCCCTAAAAAAGAAGGAAAACTTAGACATGATTAATTCAAATAAATGACATTTACTAGAAAAAAATATTTCTAAATTGTTTCTTAATTGTTGGCACTGGAAATATTACTGAGATACTGTAAAACATTTACCTGATGACAATCACATTATAAACACCATTTATAAGATTGAATTAATATTTATGAAATAATTTGTTCAGCTTTAAGAAAAATGTTACGTAAGAATAGTTTCAGAGGAGGTTTCTGTTACGTGGCCTGATTTAGAATGGAACAAATCTGTAAATGTTGATATGGACTCTGAACTTAAAGAATTATTTCCAGGTGTTGGTAGTCACTAATGTCTCCTGTGCCAATACCAAGAAAAAAAATGCCACCTTCCTCTCAAGTTGAAAGGCAAAACATGAAATATAGGCCCAGTTTCCTAAATAAACATATTTAAATAAAGTCTGAAATGGAATCTAATCAACATGGGGTTTTTTTCCTAAGAAGAAATTTTTGTTTCTGTTTCTTTAGCCAGCAATGTTGAAGTGCTCATGTCTGGAAATGTTCGCTGCTACAATGTTACAGTGGAAGTGATGAAAAGTTTCCCCAGTAGTGAAACAGTTCAGGAAGTGAGTTGCTGTTTATTGCATAAGCTGACATTGGGTAAGTTCACAAAGTTGTTTTTAGTCAGCTTACTCTGACTCTGTGAGACTTGGAGTTAACTGACAGCGAGTGTTACAGGCAACAAGAGAACTGCTATTCCAGTTAATCCTCAGGGTGCTGTATAGCTCCATGTCTCTAGTGATGTAAACGTGCGGAGGTAACACTGGCCACAATCAATATGGTGTCCTTTTGTGTTCAGCATTAGTAACAAGGACAGAAGATGCCACAGAAGATTAGAATGGGGAAAAAAGTGGGACAGAAGAGTGGCAGAAGCACAGGATGAGAATGGGAGATAAATAGATCTCATTCTATATAAAGTTACTATACAAAGGGAGAAGATTCTTTCTAGATTTCTCTTTCGAAGTGCTAGTGCTGAATGTGTGAGAAACAACTGGTGCTGCTGAATTACCTGGGAGGTATTCAAGACTGTGTTTTTACTCCTTGCAATGCATTTACCTTCAGAGACCTACACTGCATTCCTGCCCAACTGTGGTGCCTGTCTTGAGGCCTCCTATGCTGCAGCAGTGAAAGAACCATTGGTTCATGGACTTCCCTTGACTTGGGCAAAAGTACTTTGGTTGTGTGGGCTTACGTGGGCTAGCGTGACGTTGAGAGAAATAATGGCAATATCAAAAAGAGATTTGTTGTGCCTCTTAGCAGCTCTGTGCTCTCTCTTGCCACTATAATAAGCTGATCTGAACAGTTGCCAAGGACCACGTAATAGGAAGTTCAAATGGAAATAAATATGTTTTTCCTTTTGCTGCATACAAAAAGATTGTGAGTAGCAGCCTGAGCAGCCCACACTCCATGGCAGGTTCTTGATCAGCCAAGGAGACTCAGCCAACGTCTTTCTCGTGAGTTAGACTTCCCAGTTCTTACAGGTGGTGGCCTGAAGCTACTGCAGGTGTTGGTACAAGTGTGTGACTCCCCCTAATCAAGTCAGTCCTATCCTTTCACCATCTGTTTCCACTGCTTGATGCAGATTTCATAGAAAATACAGATCAAACTTGAGTGCAACACAGAGCAACTTCCAGTTCCCCTTCAGAAAGCCAGATAAAAAAATTCAAGAAAATGTGGTGGCCACTGAGATGGTATTTGCAGTTTTTTGGTAAGAGGTGATGTTACTCTTGGATGGTTTCCTGTGCAAGCCTAACTGAAGATGGGCAGGAAAACCAAGCACGTGTGCAGACACAGCAACTCTGTTGACATGCCTTGATCTTGCCCTAAGCGCAACGAGTCTGGTTTCAGTCACACATTCGTCATGTGTGTATGCTGACCAACAAGTAATAGTGGCAGTAAAGCAGCCACGAGATCCATTTCTTCTTTCAGCATAACGGATGCCCTTCATCTTGATAAGGAGCCACTTCAGGAGAGTTACGGGAAGACACGTCCGCAGCACCACGCAGTTAAGGAAACAGATGTGAAATTGCTAGGTGCTCCTGGATATAGTCTGGAAGATTTGCATACAGCCAGTGTGGCCCCCCAAATTATTATGATGGACACTGTCTTCCTAAACCTATGTTAACTGGCAGTGAAATCATAAAGTCAACATCCAGTAGCTTCCAAAATCACTATCGTGTTCTTGCTAATCTAGTAACGACTACCCTAGTTTTGACTGTCATTAGAATTTTAACTGACTGATACCTGTTTGGCCAGCCACAAGTCTGACATAATTACTCATCACATAGCCTAAGATTATTAATTTCTGTAAGGTAAGTAACGTATTTACACAAACATAGTACTTCCATTAAAATACATTGAGAAACAGCAATGCTGATATAACATGACCACACTACTACAGGATAAGAAGAAAAATACTGTTTTCAGTTGTAATAGGTGTTAAGGCCAGGGTTTTAGAATGATGAGTCGGAAGGGTCTTGCCTGAAAATCTGCTCTTAAGCATTTCATTAACTTGGTCTAGTTGAACTGAATCATTGAACATTAGGAGAGGTGTTTATCTCCCAGTGAAAAATCTAGACATTAACGGTAGTCAGCACCTATAGGACTCAAAACCAGAACCAAGGGAAAGAAATCATGTTAGCTTTTCTTCTCTGTGTAATTATATTTTTGATGCTCAAATAAGGGATACTTCTTAATTTCGTAGCTTATCTTTGACGCCTTATATGAAGGACTTGAGAAACATTGATACAGATTTTAGTTTGACCTTTCACGTTGCTAGTGTAATTCTTTTTTACTAATCAAGAATTAAACGAAATTGAATATAAAAATAGAAACCATAACTATGAAACTGTATTTTACAAAGTGAGTGTTGCTGAATTATTTTATGCATAATACTTGTTTTTGCAACAAATGGGAAAGTTATTTTCACTTGCTTACTTTTTGCAGAATTCCTTGTATTCAACCTATAATATAAAATACAGCCTATGATAAAAGTTATGCTTTAAATATATTTATCATCAAAAAGTAATTCTTCTGCTATTCTAGAATGTATGTATTCTGTATTTATAATGCTGACCTTGATCTATTTAATGAGAAGGGCAAAAATGGGCACAACAGGGTTAAACCACTTGCTTGATAGGATAAATCAAATCATTGCAGAAATTCAAAACCAGGGCTGCGTTTGCTTCCTGGCAGGAAGTCTGCAAGTGATACACTGACAGTATTTTTCTTATTTTGATGACAATGTGCACTTTGTTTTGCATTAAACCTCAGTCTTTTGTAAAAAACAGAAAGAACCTAGATCCCAACTGTTTTTCGTCCTTGACCTCTTCTTTCCACACAAAAAATGTTGCTGTGTCATGCCTTGTAATAAGAAATCCAGCATTTGCTACAGACACAGTTTGTACATTGTGTGCTGAGAAATTTGTTATATGCATGTAAAGCTCTAGATACATTTTTATATTCATTTAATATCTTTTTTTATTTTCAGGAAATTTTTTCAATATCCTTGTATTACATAAGGTTCCGGAAGTCATTGTGAAGGCCGTTAAAACATACCCTGAAAATGCAAAGTTACAAGCTGCAGCTCTCAGTTGTTTAGCTCTTCTGAGTAAGTAAATTCCTTCCCAAATACATAAATAAATTACTTCATTTCTCTGTCCACTTGTTAATGTTTTTATACTGGTGATTTACTGTAATTCAAATTCCGTTTCTTTAACATGAAAGCCTCAGGCAGGATAGCTTTGACAGAGCTAGATTTCATACACGCTTACAGTTTGTTTAGTATGACATGGCTGTGTTCATACCATATGCCTAACATCTTCACAGTGTTCAGAGCTGGTAAGATATGCTGACAGATCTTAACAAACCAACCTGTTTGTTCATAGGCAGATACTGGATAATCCTTACTTAACATAAAATCTCTAGAGACAAGATCACTAATTTGATGCTGTGTTTGCCATGTATGACAGTACTCGTTACATTGTGGCAGTTGATAGCAACACCAAAGCAGTGCTTGTGCTTGAGTTCTGAAATCAATTAAAAGATTTAAACTTTTCCTTGAGTACGCTCCAGGTATTATTTTGAAAGTTAGTCAGCTAGTGGCAAAAAGCTAAGGATCTGATTCTCTTAGTCTTTGAGTAATTTTTCCATACAGAAGTCAGTAGAAATGCTGATTAAGAGTCCCTAAAATAGTAAAGATTAGAAGTCAGTGTACACTTCAGTAAGCCTCTGATGTTATGGTCAGTGTTGATACATATTCTTTTTTCCTTAAATGCTGAAAAATCACAGGTATAAAATAATTTCTTTTAAATTCTGTTGCACTTTCTGGGACCACATATTTCTCTCTTAGCAACTGCAATTTGCGTTACGTTTTTTAATGGCGCCAATTCAGAGTGTAGATGGCTCTGTGATAAGTGGTTACATGCAAATGAATCACAGTTATATTTTATGTCTGTGGTATTCTGTATGCGAATACACAAAAAGAAAGTACACACAGCTGTTTCCAGAGCCTGAACATTGACTGATCTGTTACTATGTACCTAATTAACTACAATATAATTCAGTTTTTTAGTCCCTTTGTAACCTTAAAGACATTTTTCAAATTCATCATAGAGTTTATGTCAAAAGACTGCTCCTTTCTCAGGAAAGGCTAATCCTCCCACTGATTTTTGCATGTAGACAGTGTGACCACCTTCGTGACTACAGGAAGGTTAAGTGTTTGTTTTCACAATAAGAATTTAATGTAAATCTTTTATATTTCAAGCTGAAACAATATTCTTAAACCGAGACTTAGAGGAAAGAAAAGAAGAGGAGGAGGAAGAGAAATTATGCTGGTTGGAAGCATGTTACAGAGCATTAGAACTACACCGAAAAAACACAGATGTGCTGGTGAGAATTTTTGTGTGATGGGGGTGTGGAAGGACTGCATTATGCATTAAATAAAATGTTTAGCAACATCATTTTCTCCCGTATACCCTCAGCCAAAGAAGGCCTTAAGGACTGGATTAGATACAGAATAAATCTTGCTTTTCTTATCTTTGTTCACCTCAGCTGGTTTCAGTCACTCCTTTGGATCAAATGTAGGTAGGTGAGACTTGTTACCTGAAACTTTCGCCATCCACAGATTGTTGTTTATATAGCTCCTCTGTATACAGCAGCAAAATGCAGTCCCATCAACAGAAGAATTAATCTTGGCCTAAAGTAGGTATCAAAATGCAAATCAAACAATGAGAATGTGGCTATAAATAATGTGACAGTCCACATCTTGTTGTATTCCTGCATAAATCACCTTGTACCTTTATCATGGACTGAAAAGCAGTCAAGCTATTTAATTTTTTTCATATTTTTTTATATTCTAAAGGCATATTTTCTTAATCCTTTTGTCTCCTCTTGGTTTATATTTAGGAGGCTGCATGCTGGGCTTTGAAAAATCTCTTTCTGTATCAACGCAACCTTCATGAGAAGATTGGAGATGGAGATAATCAGTTAGTGTTAATATCTTGAACTGTATTTTTGGAAATGAAAAAAATGAAAACCTAGTATTAGGCCATTTGCGGTCTCGTGTTTCAATTGTTTTTATTTTCCTTGCTTGTTTTCTAATACATCATGAAATATGATGATCAACAACACTTGAGAAACTTTCTTTCTTGAAAAGTGCTAACCTTGACTCAGGCGAAATTGTTAGTGTTTTAATAAAGGGTCAGAACACAGCCTAATAGAGCTAATTTTTACAGTTCAAGAGGAATTTCTTCTTCAGTTGCAACAATGATAGGAAGGATTAAAGAGTGTAAGAGTAGAGAGAATAGAGAAGATTAAGATATGTAGTACATAAAGGGTGTGGAAAAGCAGTACTCATTTTCTCACAAATCAGATTACAGAGCATAGTGGGAGGGGGCTGCCTCATCAAGGAGAATCCAGGCATGGATAAAGCAGACTTTCATGTTACTTAAACAGTTTTTCAGAGTTGCTTAAAATTTTAATCATTCAAATTGTAGTAAGCCTGTTTTGTACCCCTTTCTGTACCTCAAGTCACTTGGAAAGCATGGTTCTAAGTGAATTCGGTGAGATTCAGAGTAGGCTAATATGCATAGTTTGCCAAGGGCTTTCTGTTAGCTGTTGCTCTGGAAAAATAATAGAAGCCAAGTTCAATCATGTGAAAATTTAATTATGTTGCTTACTGCATTTTTAGAAAACTGAACTACAGTTATGAAGTAACTGCTATAATGTGGGCAATGTGCAGTGATTTATTTCTCTCTGTGAAAGGTTCCCGATAGACAGAGCAGTGATGCTCTCCATGCTGATGCACTCCTCTTCAAAAGAAGTGTTTCAGGCAGCTGCTAGTGCCTTGGCAATCTTGTCACAACAAAATGGTAAGGGAATTTAATAATCTTTGCCTTCTAATTCAGCAGAAAGTTATGGCTGTAGTATTAAAGAATATTTAGTGTGCTCTTGTATGAATACAATATTCCCTGTGACTAGAATATTATGCCATTGTATTTAGTAGGAGGTTTATTCGTTGCTTTGAAAAAGCTATTGTTAGCTAGTATGAAAGAGAGTATAGAAGTAAAGAGCTCTTTGCCAATTTAGGTGTTGCAATTGCTCTTTTTTGGAGCAGGAGATGTGACAAGAGTGTGTTTTCTGTATATGCTTGTTTAAATATTTATCACCTGTTTGAATTTCATCAAGAGCAGCATTTGTTGAAACTCATGTAAGGATTACAGCCTGACAAATACAATTTTCTTGCTTAACACAGGGGATTTGAGCAGTCCTGCTGACTTCAGTGAATCAAATCATGTGTAGAAAGTTAAGCATGTGCGTAGCAGTTTTCAAGATTGCTTTAGACCTGATTGTGTCCCTAACATGGTTTCCTGACTTTTTTCAATTTGCAGACCCCCTCAAAATTTTTCAGTGGAGATGTGGACCCCTGGGTAGAGTATTTAAGCCTCTACTGACATTTGGCCTGCTTTTATTAGATACCTTTCCCAGAACCCTTTGAAATGGTTATGGACCTCAAGTGGTTTGTAGACTGCACACTGAAAACCACTGGCTAGATAGGAAGATAAAGACTAGCAGTTAATTACCATTCTCTAGGTGAGAAAGCATTGTTTTATCACTAGGTTACTCAGCTATCCGGGTACATAAAACCTAATAATGAAAAGGTTTTGTAGTTATTTAGGAGATAAATACGTATGTATATCAAGAAATAGATCTCAGAAATATATGCATATGTTACACCAGGTACTTTCATAACATATTATTGACAAGTGGGCCTTTGATTCCCTTTGGAAATCTGAAGCAAATTTTTATTTTGTCTTCTTTTTTTGTCTCTCCCCCTCCTCC
>Ga0065711_1008854_pt1 | contig 23024 bp, 10 predicted proteins | sample Hoacrofraction12_FD_59098 | JGI IMG/M metagenome (GOLD analysis project Ga0065711, IMG submission 59098) | Hoatzin crop microbial communities from Cojedes, Venezuela - Epithelial fraction 12 v2 (version 2) | ecosystem: Host-associated > Birds > Digestive system > Esophagus > Crop | place...
GATTATATTCTAACTCTGTCAGATTCTTTTCCTGAGACAGCCATTAATTCTGGACTATATTTACAAGGTTTCAAACTCCACTTGTCATTTCATAAAGCCACACAGTGCAAAATGAATGCCAAATATCTCCCCTGGCAGCAGACATGAACACTAGTCCTTGGAATTCGTATGAATTCCAGTTTAAGGAGATAATGAATTGAAGCAGTACAGACCCACAGACATTAACAGGATTTACTAGATACAGAACAGTTATAGTGATGCACATAAACTGTATTTTATGGTTTTATAAACTAAAAATTGGCAGACTCTGCTAGCTAGCCCCAAGCAATAGTGATCCTGACATGCACAGAGCTCCTTATTATGTTTAGCAAACCACACACTTCTCTTTTATTTAGTCCTGTGAAAATTGCAGGGGTTGTGGGTCACCATGAGAAGGGTACTTAGGGAGTGATAACAAATTAAGAAAGAAAGAAAATGCTCTGAAATTTGTGACTGTGAAGTTAACAGTAATATGGGGGAGGGGGGGAGGCCTTCTGTGCATTTATAGATGTCTTAAAGCTGCAGCAAAAAAAGTCCATCAACTTATATATTGCAGTAATTAGCAATTTCCAGTCTCCATACAGTGATTATCTTCAGACTGGGGCTTAGAGCTCCCCTGTTTCTGCATGTGAAAACATGGGCGCCTGCCAAGTTTGCACACAGTTCCCTCACAGTAAAGGTGGAGGAACTCCAGATTTTCTGTAGTGCAACTGGCAGCTCCTTCTGAATCACTTTATAATTTCCATAACTGAGTACATCAAGTTAAACTTATACTCCTAAAAGTGACCATGTATACTCCTTTTCTCCTCTGTGTCACACAGTGGCATATCTGTGTTCAGTCAATGGTGTGTGTGGCAAGGGGGCTGTCTCCAAGTCGTGGCTAACAGCCTGCCTACTGTCATTCTCTCTCTACAGAAGAAAAGTAGATGATCCTCTGAGTCTCTGTACCTTTATTGTCAGGTGACACACAACAGAGCAAAGGCATATATGGGGAGGGGTTTGGATGTCCCTGTCATCCTAGAAGTCATCTTGCATTGTAACCTTGCATCATAGTTTCAAAACAAACTGTGTAAAAACCATTTTTTTCTTATGTAACTTCTTACTAATGTTACTAGTTACTTTACTGATATATAAATAATTGCTGCAGGCAAAGTCCGAACTGTATTGCACTTAAATTTAAAACTGGAATATCTTTCTACTTCGGTCAGATGCCAAGCAACCATTCAGCAGTTTGAAGATAAAAGAACTCCTTTTTATTGTATCTTCTGCTTATGATGTTTTCAAAAGTAGAAATACAGTCAGATCAGTCTCTAGTGGTAGAAAATTTAACTCGTTTTCCACATAACATTAACAGGGCTACCCAGTGGGTAACCAGTAATGCCCTGTTATAGGGTATTATCTCATCCAGTTTCAAAATATCTTTGAAAACTTAATTCCCTTCCAACAGCCAAGTGCTTTTCATCACTACTGAAGAGTTTTGCTGTTATTTCTGTAGCCCTTAGGTTTGGTAGATAAGTTACTGTAGTCAATGGCCTTGCTGGACTTGCCATTGCAACAGGAAAGACATGCTGGGACTCAGGTGTCAAGAGCCGAAGAGTTAACAAAGAGAGCAATTAACTTGCGCTTATCTTATCACATAGAAGTAAGGGAGGATAGCCCATCACTGTAAATCAAGTGATCTCTGGGGCATAACAGAGGCCGCGCAACCAGAGGTTGCTTCAGATAAAAAACAGATGGCACCTTTTAGGACATACCAAGATGCCCGCTCTGTAGGCATGTCAAATGGCTGAGTCCCACTTGTGATCTACACAACATTCCATGCCAGGAGTCAATCAACACATGATAATTGACTTAGTCCCACCTTGCCAAAAGATTTTCCAAGGTATAAAAATTGCCACTTGAATACTCTCTTTGGAGGAGGAGCCAAGCAGGAACCTTACCTGACGGACAGGACGACAGGCCTGAATCTCTCTTCCCTCCCGCAAGAAGGGACGCCTTTTTGGTAAGAGTCGCACCTCTGACTTTCTCAGACGTATCCCCGGGAACACATTGTTAACTAAAGCGCTAAACTATTACCTGGAGCTCAACTTTTGTAGGCAGTGCATTTATCAACAGCAATCCTGAAGCTATGATAGCTGTCGCTTGAATAAATTACCTCGTGTTTCAACTTTGTGAAACTGCTTCAGTGAAAGTCCTTGGAGGGGCTCTGGCAGGCAAGTTGAATATGCCAAGCGGCTACACACTTAAACCTTTAGACATAAACTGTTGACCACTTCTGGAACTAGGAGTAGATCCAGCTGTACCTAGACTCTCCTCTGAGAGAGAGTTTAGAAAGCAAGGGGGTCTGCTCTGAATCTTGTGACTCAATGGGAGGGCTCTCCTTTTGCCACTTGTCAGACTCCCTTACCCCTTTTAATGGGACAGTTACTAATACACATTCTCGCATTTTTCTTGCAAAGTCTCTGAATGGCTTGCATGGCAATTTCTCCCATCAGGGACCACTGTTTATCTTGTTAGATACAGATTCGACAGGTTTAAGCTTCCAGGTTTGACATCACAGAGGGGCAACTCTTGGACAATGATTCCTCCAAACATCCTTCACAAAAGGCTTTTTCTCACCAAGCAGGGTGAGTCCTAAACTTAGAAGCAGGTATGGTACAGACACATGAAAGAAGATAGTGAAAGAAATGTATGGAGGTTTTACTTTGTTTTACCTTTGTTTTATCTGAATCCTGCTATGGCTACCATAGCAAGACCTCACTCTTAGATGTAAAGATTTTCTGAGGTCAGCAACGGAGTTGGAGGAATAAGCCAAAAAAAACAAGTTTCCTCGTTTGTTTGAGTTCATAAAATCAGGAGTCCTGTCATGCTCCAGTATGAGCAAAGGAAGACAGTGGAACAGAGACAAGGAAAGAAATGGGAAGGAAGTCTATGTATCCATCGAAGTCCCAGGAGTGCATGCATCAGGCCAACCCTTTGGCTACCTCTTCCCCCTCCCTTCAGTCCCCCTACCAGTCCGGTGACTTAAGGCAAGTGAGAGTCATGGGTGCCAGCAGCAAGATGAAGGGAGACCAACAGGTTTCATGTTGTTCCAGCACTGAGAAAGTTGCTAAGGTTGCTGACATATGTTGTGGAGACAGATTTCTGCAGTATGCAGACTGCAATGCATAATCTGAACAAGGTTATGAGCCAAACATCTACAGTGTTCATTGAAAACATCCCTGGTGTTTAAAATTCTGTGGTCTTTTGAAACCCAGAAATCCAGCCCTGCAGTTATTTCTCCCTTTCAGAGAGAACGAGACACATACATGCTTTGGGAACACGTGGCTTGCTTTTTTCCCCTCCCTCCTAGCAGGAGAGACAGTTTAGCCTGCTTTTCCTGGTTCACATCCTGGGATGAATCACTGCAGACAAACAGCTCCAGCCGAGACACGGCTCAGAGGCCCATACAGGAGGAGAAGAGCAGCTGTCTGTCACTCTGGGCAGGGATCACCACACAGAGACAGGGAGAGGGGAGGAGAGTGATATATGTGGGTCCCTTTATGAGGGTGTCTGGCTTTCAGATACTGAATGGGATTTTTCTTTGCAGAACAAACAAACACTATTTATATTTCTCTTAATTGTCTGGAAAAAATCACTCCTTCAGCCAGTCGTTCTCCTCTTTGCTCATTTTTTTAACTCTCACCCATGCTAAGGTGCCTTAGAGGTATTTTTGGAGCTATTCAGGCTTGGAAAGCTGTGTTCCTCCTAGCTGTTTTCAGACTTTCTTCCATGACCTTCCTTTCCACAGCGCTGGTGTTTAGGTCGGCCAGAAATAAGGTTATTGCTGAGCACAACAAGAGCCTTGTGTATCTTCCCCAATAACTATTTTAAAGGCTTTAACATATCTGCAGAGGGATTTTAGCGTATTTTAAAATGCCAAAGGACATTTAAAGACGGTGTCTGGTGACATGCATGACACCTCTCCCCTGCAATGGTGGGAAGTGAGAAGAAGTAAAGGCTAGACAGGATTATTTGTTCAAATATACCCAGAGTCGGCTCTGCGAAAAGGGGTATTGAAACCTCTTAGCTTTTGTGAGACTGACCCTTGTGCCTGTGTATGCATGTGTGCGTCTGCATTAGAGAAAAAGAGAGAGCAAGAGAGAATATTCTTGTGACAGTATTGTTTTCATAATACAAAATTCCAGTGTTCTGGAATTAATATCATGGAAATACAAGAGAGAAAGGCTTTTGCACAGGAGGAAAGAACTGCTAAAGTTCCACAACTCCACAGAACTGTGTTCATATCCTTCATATTTTAATGCCAGATACGCAGTGTGTACATTGCTTTCTGTTAGGTATCATCTCAGCAATCCTTTGGCCTGCCTGAGATAGTTTCATGTATTGCAGGCTGGGTAAGAACTAGAACAGATCTCATGCTAATGCAAATAAAATATATGAGATATCATTTAAGGTAGTTTTTTAGGGCCTCACTGCAAATATAAGCTGGATTCCTGCCATGTGCACCAAGAAGACATACTAGCACGTCTTTCAAAGTCCTCCCGCAGTTTGTGTTCTGTCAAGCAAATTTCCTTGCTGCTGCCCTGGATGCTGCTACAAGTGATCTGTGTCACCGCTGCTGGTGGTAACACACAGGATATGGGATCCCCTGGACGAAAGCACATCATTACCTTCTCAAGTAAAAATTTTAATTATTTCTCTTTTCTCTGATGCAATGTACCACTATATCAGTTGTACTTGTTAAATGTCCATCTTCACACTTTTAATTTCTGTGAAACACCTTAGATTTTTCATGGAAGGGATTGGAGCACTTAGACTTTTAAACACTCACTTGCACTTGCACATAATGATTTTTGGTGTATAAAATATGTGGAATGTGTATACACACACACAAATGTACAAAATCCCATGGTTATTTATTTTATTGACTGCTGTTTGATTATACTGAGAGCAAACATATGCATTAGACTTCATTAGATTTCCACTCAGTTTAAAACTGAGTACTATAAGCAATTGTCATATACTTAAAACATATTCAACCCATACTATTGCTAGGAGTCTTCTGTGCTTTAAAAGCCTACACAGATTTCACATTAAGCAAACAGTGAGGAGGGTACAGGTTTTCATTTTAAACCGAGCATACCCGTTATCATGGATATGCCAAATAGATAACTCTTCTCTCTTCCTTTCAGGCGCCCAGGTAGAATCAGTTGTAATTTTGAGGGGCAAATGGCTTTATCCTGAATGCTTCCTAATCCCATAGTACTCTCATGGAATGCAAATGAATGTGCAGTTACTCACAGCATGACAATTTCCGTGGTGTGCTTTCCAAAGAACGGTTTAATCTCTCTAGTCTTTTTGTAGAAGGCATTCACTACCACATTTTGGGAGGGGCTTTAATCAGAAAGAAAAAAGCCTTGAGAAAAATATTCTATGAAAGGTGTTTTATGTTGGTAGATGAAAACATTCATTAATGCTTTAGCACACTCTTCTCTGGCTTGTCATGGAGCAGAGTGAGGGTGGACATAACAGGACCTCCACTGACCACTTTGCTTTGACATAATCCAGTGACAGCTGCCTATACCACCGTACAGAGTGCTTAATGTCTGACTTTCAGAATAATTTATGTCATTCAGCATGCCAATAGGTCCCTCCAAAAGTGATTTTTCACTACTTCTAGAACAAATTTGTTCAAAGTAACTCATGACTACGCCACACAGAGAAAACACAAATTGCTACCACTAGGGTTGTTTTATTTCCTACAATCAGCACCACGATGGTGCATATATCTTGGGAAGTGGCAGGGCTGAGGGACAGTATTAAGTATGAGTTTCTCCCTATAAACCAAAAACATTAAATGGCAATTGCATTTACTTTTGGTGAAGATCATACCGTTTGGTGGTCATTCTTAAACTTTGGTTGTATTGATTGTGCTATTATCAGATTGTGTTTCCCCACCTCATTTCTTATCTTTCTTCTTCTTCATAGGCTTTTCTCTAGAGAAGCTACTCTCCTGACTCAGGTAGTACTGCAGGTGAACAGTAGCAGCTGCCTTGGAAATGCCTTTGTTATTCATCAGAGACAACTTAAACGTATGCCAGTTTCTTTCATGGGTCCTGATTCAGAAACCATCAGGATCAATGGAAAAACTCCAGCTAATAAGGCCTTGATGCCAGTCCAGATCCGATTTCAAAGTTCTGCCAGAAAAGGTCTGCTTATGGTAATCAAAAGTTTGGTACTTGATAATCTTGTGCACGGGCACATTTTTTGTGTGAAAGAAAATGTATTTTCTTCCATTCCACTATAGCAAAGCTTGCATGTGTCCTTGGATTTTTGGCAGAAGTTGAAAACAGATCAGGAGCAGATGATGTGAGAGCAACAATATGTCCCTGAGCAGCAGGTGCAGGAGGAGCATATGCCAGATCCCCATCCGCAGCAGCAGCCACGCGAAGGGCTCTCTGGGACTGCATGCGAGGTGCATGCTCCACTTTTCTTCTGGCACTGGGGAAAATTAATAAATCTGCATCAGGCCAAGAAAATAATTTACAAACTTAGCTTTTAATTATGTAATAATTTATAAAGTAAACACACATAGACAGTAGTGCAAGAGAATTTCTCATGCAAAACAATATGGGTTTTTAAGTGTTGTATTTCACTTTTAAAATGTGAAATGCCATTTCTTTAAAATGGCATGTCCAGAAACAATAATGAAGGAAAGTAGAAACCTTAATGCTGACCCTATCCCAAAACCTTTCCCACATATCCAGGAACATGAAAAGTCTCCACTCCTTTATTTTTTGATAAAAGACATTAGTTTCAAAGATACTGCATAAAGTTAATTTGGAATGTTTTGATCAGACCACTTCTGAGACATTCTTAAAAAATAAAAAAAGAAAAGAAAAAGAAAGAAAAGCAACGGTTCAGTGATTGAAAGTTTTTTTCTGCTGTTGAGCCCTGGCATGCTACTTTGCTTTGAATGGACTAAACAAAAATATGTCTTTTATGATCAAAATTGAGGAATTCTGGATACAAGATATCCATTTTCCTCCAATGTCACATTATGTTCTGCTGACTGGAGCTGGACAAAAGTCCAGTTTATAAAATGTATATGCATATGTATGCATTTTACCTCAAGATGAAGCCAAGATTTTCTAAAACAAAAAGTGGCACACCCTTCACATACGAGCCATCAACAAGCAGCCAGGGCACCAGAATATAAACTTTCGTGTACTGTGCAGGATCTGTTCCTAAACTTCTGCTGTGCCATACTCTTTCATGCTGGTGACCTGAAATTCAGCTTGGTGAATAGGGGTCCTTTCTCTCTCTCTTTCTGGCTTAGGTGGAAACTCTACTAAACCTAAAGGATGCCTGTTTTTTGATATTTTTCTTTTAAGAAAAAATCTCTCAGAAATCTCCAGTTCTGCTCTTGAACTACATGATTACATTTAATGAGTTAGAAATCTACATAAATACATTTTTTTTTTTTAATCCTCTTTTATGTTTGTTCAGGTAGTGTTGAAAGGGCACAGCAGAATATCTAAATGGGAGAAATAAATCATCTCCACTGGCTTAAGCTTTTATCACTTAGTGGTCTCTAAAATACTAATAGCATGACAAGGATTTTGTGAATTATGCATTTTGGAATAACTTGCATTGTCACTAATGAAATCTAACGTGAAAAATCTGGAACAAGGGTTAAGAAGACCAGGAATTCAGTTTGATATGACCGTTAAATAATTCAGTTATAAGTAATTCACAGCACTATACTGATAGATTTCCCAGTTATAGCTGGTGCCAAGAATCAGGTTATAGCTGAATTTGAATTTTCATCGGAGATTATTGAAGAGGTTGGGATGGGAGTTCATGGACCTGTTTGATAAATGACATGTGGTTAGAACGAGTGTTTGAAGTGGCAATTTAAATTAACCCACCTGAATTTATAATGAATTCGTAAACCCCTCCTGCGGGGTCCACCAAACCACGTCTGTCTATGCCCTGTGCTTCTAAATACCACAGAGGTAAGAGACTATAAACCTAATCCTCATACAGACACCAGGAGACTGAACCTTGTATGACTGGCAGTGCCCCACTGACTTTAGATTTAGGTCTTGGTAGAAAGCACTTGAAGAACTTTGCAGTTATCTTTAAGGAAATTGCCTGTGCAGTAGGAAATGAGCAAATCAGTCATTCCAGACAAACTGGAGGAATTTCCTGGAGCCAGAGGGGAATTAGAAGGCTTGTGAGGAGCTGAAATATCTCAGCATTTCTTAGGAAATCCTAGAATGCCTATCCAGAAATATCTGCTGATTACATAACCAAGAAAGACAGGCTGGGGAAAAAAATCACCAGCATGGCAGCCTTTTTCCAAACAGCTAAAAGGGACATATTTCAGTTTGGAAATCTTAATTTCTTCAAGAAACTTTTGAAACTCTTCTTTATATTGGCAAAGAGGTGTTCCTGCTAGAGCATTAGCAGGAAGGACAGTATAGGTCATCATGAAAACCAGGCTGGAAAATCTCCTGAAAGATAAAATGTTGTAGCTTTGAAAGAACAGACTATGAAGCCACGTCCTAGCAATATGCTTTTCATCTTGTCTCTTTTTTCCCTGTTTGAATCCAGAAGGCACACAGGTTGATATCATTTGGTACGAGTATCTATAGTTCAGAAATTATTCACAATTGTAATACTTCATTATTTTTATTTGTGAGTTCACTGACGTCTAAATAAATCATGCTTTTCCAAAATACACACATATCTATTTATCCAAATTAAAATGAAACACACTTAAAATTAACTTTGTAACAGCTGGCAATGGGTCCACTGGAGCCAGATGCCAGATGAGGATAGGCAGAGAGCATCATTTTCCATCCACTCTCCTTCACCCTGGATCTACTCCTGCATCAAAGACTCTGCACACACAGGAATAAGAGCCAGTTATGCTAATCCTAGGCACACATCGTACCTCCGGGGAAAATCCCCACAGAGGATCTGCAAGACATAATTGCTTCCATTTATAGAGAGTAGAGCAGAGCAGTGAATCTCTCTTGAAATGCTGAGTTTTGTTGCTTTGGGAAAGGGGAGCTGAGAATGAAAAACTGGACAAGACTGAAATAAAAGAAAGTATTTTGGGCTTTTGCACACATCAAATGAAGACAAGCAGCTTGGCTGCTGTTTAAGTTGCTGATCCAGCTAGTTTTCTTGAGACACAACTTCTGTCTGCAGAGTCTCAGCCTCTGGCCAATTTGAATCCTCTCACAGTGTCAGGAAAGAGAATTTTGTAGCTTCCTCTGGCTTTAGGTGCACCCAATCTTCTCAGCTAGCCTTCTGGATAGCTGAAATTATTTTGTAGATTCTCAGATACTAGAGGAGGTTTTCCAGAACATAGATGGGAGACAGGCACCTTACTGTCAGCTGTGTCTTTGAAAATGTCCCTAAGGATGTGCAAAATGATTGTTCTACTGTCCTGCCCTCATCCCCTGCTGTTCAGCTGCAGCGCTGCCAGAGACTACAGGCAGGACAAAGGCATTTAAAAAAATCCCAAATTATAAAAATTTGTAAAGGTGATTTAGGAATTCTTATTAATTTCTCTTGCTTTCCTGTTTAGTTTTGTTGCCTTTTTTTTTTTTAGTCCTGTTGGTCTGATTACAGTATGCAGTTGTTTTCTGTCAGCAGGAGATGTAAGTGAAAAGGTTTGGAAATTTATATTCTGAAGGTCTGTAGTCTCTCACAATCCCAGCAAGGGCTGTTTTTTAATCCTTTAAATATCAGGATTTCATTAAACCTTTTCCCCCCTTTTAATTCTCAGTATGAATCACAACTGAACTGAGCATTAGGCTGTTTAAACTGTTTAAACAGTTTACACAGAGGAACTCCAGCTGTAGTGTAAATACTATTTAACGGTATTTTTTTAAAGACATAGTCCTGGAAAAGTCATTATAGCTATTTGTTTGCCAGAAACTATAGGAATAAGAGAAAAATCCTTTGTGTGTCATTTATTATTGTCACTTTATAGGTCAAAGAATTATAAACATCTTTAAGTATTTTGCAATATAAACTTTTTATTGAAACTTCTTTTTTTTTTTTAAATGCAATGTCTGGTTTTTAGCTGCTACAATTCTTCAATGCATACTTTCAGTCACTTCAGCTAAGTTGCCTATGTATTTTTATGATTACGGATGCCAAGAGGATTTTACAACCACATGTTAAGGTTACCAGTTTTGTTTACTGTGTATATAAATCTTATACCAGCATTGCAACTGTCAGTCTGAAAACGTGTTTTACAAGTATGACTGTTTTAGATGGTTTATTTAATCTAATAACTTCCAATTCACATAAAGTTAGTTAAGAGTTTCTACCATAAACTTTCATGGCAAACTTGCATAAAACTCACATAAATCCCATAAGTATATACTGCTTCTCATCAACTTTAATTCCTTGTCCTGACATATAATCCATAGTAAATTTAGTATAGCCTATTGATAGGCTCCATAGGAGCCTAAGGGCTTTTTTTCATGGGATTCAATACCCTGAAACTCCCTAAAACACACACAGAGAAATGCTTTGACTGTCCAGCTGTTGTAAAGCCGACGTTGTCCTGTACCCTTTCTCTGTTTATAACAAGGGACTCCAAAGACCAACTAACCTCTCTGCAATGCAACATGAGTTGCTTACGATGCTTCTCAGATATTGCATTCATTGGGTTTTAATACATCTAAGAAGCAATTTTATATTCTCATTTACCCAAAAAACTTGGTGAAAGACCAGACTTTAAAAGTATATTAAAACTTCAGTGGGATTACTTCGGTAGTGAGGTACACTCTTACTGGATTTATAGATTCATCCTCAATCCTTACACTTCGAGAAGAAAAGAAAACCTTTGTTTTTACATAGCATGTGGAAACAGAATCAAGAGACGAATACTCTGTTCAAAATATGGTAAAAAAAACAGTAATGCAGTTGCACTGGTGCAACTGAAGATGATATGTAAAAACATTTTTATCAAAGCAGTACAGTCTTTTTGGCAAGGAAAAATTAACCATCCGGGAAAATATACAAAATCACTTTTCATTTTCCTTTTCCTCACCATTGTACTCTTAGAAGACAGGAATTACCGCTACCAAGGAAGGCCAAAGCAGATAAAGAAGTAACTAAGCATAAAAGCCTAAGAAAAACAGCTGCTGTGAAGTAATCACAATTGTAAAAAAGGCTTTATCATACTTTTCTAACATTTCACAGCTTATGCCAAAAGTAAAATATGATACGTGAGTAAAAACCTGCAGTGGGAGTTCATACAACGTAGGAAAGCAGAGAGTACTTAGGGAAAGAGGAAGCATGATGGCAGTTTTTAAAAAAACCAGAACCCTCCTGAATAAATCCAGAGTTTCATAAGCATGGTACCTTTACAGATTTATGTAAGGATAGCATGCTATTCCAAGGTTAAATCAGAACAAAGTCTGCTATGGCTGTGTCATGCATGCTTCCTTTTCAGAATGTTAAATTACCTGAGGCAGTAGCTCTGTATGTGAGCCAGATCAATAAAAGATACATATTCCACCTCCAGATATTAACGTTTGGCTATAGCTTAGCAACAGAAGATGCATTCTTCATGTATCTACAATGGACAGTTGCAAGTTTTTTTTCCAAAGTAAGGACACTTTTGACTTAAGCACCAGTCCTGTAAGTGTTCTTATCAAATAAACCCATACGGTGGACCTCACATTCAGTCATGAAAAATGTGGAAAAAACTAGAATTTTTGAGAACATATTCTTGTTCAGGGTCATCTTTTCATTGTAATTTCCTCCCTGCTTCTCCCATTATGCATTTAAAATCCTTCCTTTACTCTTTTTCACTCTTTCTCCAATTGCTTGCTTTCCTGTACCTCACGGGAAGGGTCAAGTCCTCAGCAGTCAGTAAGCTCATTATGGATGATAATGAGCTCAGTGCATCATCCCTCTTGGTGATACTATGTTGACAAACTGACAAAATAAGTGGGACAAGAGAAATAGGTTGAAGAGTCAACTGTTTATGACTGAAATCAAAAACCATAATGCAAGTCCAACTCTTGGATGTATTGTTATCCAGCCAAATCCTGAGACATAATCAACCATCAACCATAACTATTTTCCAAGAGATTGACTGTCTTAACATGAAGGTTCCCTTGAGCAAGCCTTCCTCTCACTGATCCTGCTCTGTCTATAGCAAATGAGAGTGAGATGTAAATCATGTGTCCCAACAACCAACCTTACACAACTATGTATGAAAGGTCAGCCCTGCAGCAGTGAACCACAAAAAAGTAGAGCATGGTGCACATATAGTGGATGCTCTCTGCCTTCAGCCCCGGAAGAATGCCCTATGCAGTTTCTTGTTGTGTTTTCTGATATTGGGTACTGTTATTTCAATATTTCTTCTTTCATGGTAAATGCAGTTCATGCTCAAAAAAAGAGTGAGTAGGTGACATGCTGCAAACTTGGAGAAAATGTGAGTTATCTGTAACTGTTACTTGTAATTTGTAGATGTATCTACCTATTGTTAACTTGCTTAATTATAAGGAACGTTAAAAGTAGGGGGACAACAGTTCTTAGAAGTACTGTGAAAGAAAATTGCAGTTTCAAACATATTTTCTCCTTTTGGCATATATTATTGCTTTGCTTTATCAAACTTTGGAGTATTTTCCACTCATTCACCTGCCCTACCTCTCTCCATAATGACATTTTATGTTTTTCAATAATTTAGCTATCGTCATACCTGCTCATCTCAAAACTCTGCTTCTGCTTCATCCTATACCTGCACTGACTTGCAGTGCTCGGGCTACATGTTTGCTTTCTTGTACATCATTGCTGCTGTTAAGAGTTCTCCACACTAAATTGGGCCTGCATTTACACATCACCATTTCACCATTCACAGTGATGTATACTCCTTTATGGAAGTCCACTCTCTAAAACCAGTTACCCATTTGTGAGGTTGTGAAAGCATAAATGTCACTGCTGGCAGTGCATAGACTTGAAGAAACCTATCTAGTTGAAGATGTCCCTGCTCACTGCAAGGAGCTTGGGCTAGGTGACCTCTAAAGGTCCCTTCCAATCCAAAGCATTCTATGATTCTATGATCTCAAGCCCTATTTACACTGCTACGGTTTACTGTCCACTTACAAGATGAGGGTACGGATAGTTAAAAATTTCACAGAGCATCTGGTTCACATTCCATTGCAATCATATTAATTATCACTGTTGACCAATTTTGTGTTTACTCTTATGGATTTTTTTAGCTGTAAAGCTGCTGTCAGTTCCACATATGAAAAGCCAAAAGTACTTGAACTCCTGCAGTCATTTTGTGTGACAGCTACAGCACTGTCCCATCAGTAGCTACAGCTTGATTTAGTCCAGAGCAGTGTCTCTTGGTGTTCACGCAGGCAATACAGAAAGACTTAAACTTCCATCCTTTCCCATGTAGTACTTGTGGTACTCCAGGGAAGTGTTATCATTTCATGCTGTTGAGGAGAGACTTCCAGAAAAACACAACACCACTACCTAAAATCCAAGGAAGGCCTCACATTAAGAACTGCTGTTATTCTTGATGCTGAGGATTATGTGATGCTGAGATGTGGGAAGAGGCTCCAAATGGAGCCCTGTGTCTGGATGTCAGGACTGCATTCATACAGCACTGATGACCCAGGGGCTAAATCTGAGTTTTGCCTTGTAACTGTGATGGTAGAAAAGATTCCTTGTGGTCAATAGTAAAATGCTGACAGCACAGGGGACTACCAACTATAATAAGCCTTAAAAGCAGTTTGGTTGCAACCATAAAAGATGTAGCATACTAGTCTTTATAAAGTGGAAAAAAAATTTTTTGTGGTTTTTTTTAAATTAACACAATCTAAGACCAGAAGAGCCTGTGACTCCATGTAGTTGGACCTTCTGCATTACTACAGGCTTGTATACTTCACCTGAAACCAATCTCTGTGACCTTACTTAAATTAGGAATTTTAATTGTTATGAGGCTAAACTGTGAACCACAAACCCAAACCAGGAGGCACCGTAACCTGCCTCGGCTCACACCTTTTCCAGGCAACAGAAAATCATCCCATCAGGTGAAATATGCTCTGTGCTTGACGAAGAGGGTAAAACAGCCACAGCTTCCCTGATAACCTGGCCTTCCCTCCTAATCCCAGTTCTAAAGTTCCGTATGTTTCTCACTGCTTCATCAAAACACAGTTACTAGGACATAAACACAAAGCACAGGGTTGCCTGCAGCACCTCTGAACTCCTTCCAGGCTATCTACTTGCCATCTTCAACCCTTGACAAACAGGGCTGCAGCAAGATGTAAAACTAATCTGCGTAAAATACATTTGGCATGTTTTTTTAGAGAGAGATAGGAGGGATAGTGGACCTAAAAGGAAGGTAAATAATTGACAATATAATGGGAGAAATTCTATTTAGAAAGATTATTCTGTTTCTACTTATTCTTTTTTTCTGCGGTTGAGAAATCTACAGAAACCAAGAGCTGTATCAAGTCAGTTCTGATCATCCAGTATGTTTAATTAGATTACTGTTACATGTCTCTGACATGATACGCATCTTAGAAGAATTTGTTTTCAGTACAGCAGCACATTATTAATCCGTTAGCTATGTGAAATTAATGAGTGAAACAAAAAATAATCTGGTTATAGAGTTTCTGGCTTGTTGACCTTGTGACACAGCAGCTCAACTTCTGTACCATGAAAGAAAGAGCATGCAGAATACAGAAATCACTAAATGAGGCGCATTATTGACTGCCACATCAGGTAAAGTTTCAGAAAGGCTAGCCCTGCCTGCCAAACCAACAGAGCTGTGTATCAGAGAGAGAGGGACCCTACTTTGCAGCAGGCTAGTAATAACTTCATATCCATGCCATTTCTCCAGGCACAGAACAAACTGGAGCACAGCATGAACAAGTGTTTTCGATTGTTAGTTTCCAGTCTAATTTTCAGGTTAAATGGACAAAATCGACAGGAACCTAGTGAGATCTAGGGAGAGAGCCATAACCGTACTTTCTGCTTTGGTGTTTTGTGTCCTGTTGTTGCTTAATTCAGAAATTCGCTTACTTCTCAGGTGTTTGTGAAGAGCTAAGAAATTGAGCTCACTTTTAATGTTGAAAAGGAGATATTTTGCGAAGGAAAAACAAAATCCATATTAAATAAAGTTTGGTCATAAAAACAGAGTCTTTTAATGGTTCTGACTTCAGCTGACTGTGTATAAGTGCATTATATATATAAAACATACAATATATAAATTACACATATAAACATATATATTATATATAAGCATATATATTATAATATATGCTTACATATAATTATAATATATTAAAAATTACATAGAATATATTATATAATATATAATATATAATGTATAATATAATATATATTATAATACATATCAATATATAATAGATATCTCAGAAGAGTGAAAGTACATCTGTAAGATGGCAAGAATATTTTCCAGAACCATTACTCCCATTTTGTTGCAAGAATAATAAAGCATTTGTGGTAACACGCCTTTCTTCGGGTACCCATTGGCTTATTGCTGAGATATCGATCCATGAGGTACAAAAGCATTCTGACTGGACTGAGGAACTCAACTGCCCAAATATAAATAAATCTTTAACTCCAAGTCCAAGGTGAAAGTGGTTTGGGTCTCTTTATAGTCCCTTAATGCAATAGGCATCTCTGGATATCAAATCAGTTCAATTTATCCTGAAACAAATAGCTAATACATGCCTGAATAATTGTCCATTGAAGATGCCTGTTGATCTCTATGAAGGCAGTGACTTTGGAGTTAAACTTTAAGATACCTAAAATTAGGTGGCATAAATTCCACCCTAAGTGCTTCCCTTTGTCATTGTACCTTTGGAGTTATCAGAGTATTAAAAAAAAATCAGTTTGTTGCAGTGCCAAAATACAGCTTTTCACTTAGAGTAACCAAACTGAATCTAGACTGAGCCTGAGAAATATTATTCTGCAGTAGACTGCAATGTAGGATCACGTGTAAGTCATTCTTCTAGGCATAAAGACTAACAAACAAAAAAGAGCAGAAGTACTGTTTTTTGCTAACCTTCAGGGTGATTCATAACAGTAATGGGAACATACTGAAAAAGCTGAGTGTCATTAACATTCTCTTAAAGGAAAAATAAATCCTATTTACAACAGACATGCTGCAAGAAGAGTAGTCCCCCTCAAGCATGATAGTTGTCATATGAAAGAAAGGCTTAAGAAATCCAAATGAATTTCACAGTTCTGAAGTACCTTCTTTCTTCCTTCACTTTGAAGGAAAGTTAGGTTTTGTGGTTCTCTATGGCACCAGAAACAAAGGAGGTGAATGCTTAACAAATGAACAGGAATCAAATCTGAACAATTTTACCAGGGAATTTTTTGGCTGAATTACTTCTATCAACTGTCTGTTCAGACCAAAGTTTAATTTGGCAGCACTCAACGGTTCTCAGTGAAGTTAGCACAGCTGATTACTTTCACGTCCAGCCGTCCACAAATATCTCAACATGTGGAAAGTCATGGAAATTTGCTAAAAACTTGAACCCCATGGAATTCATAGCTCCCAGGACAGCTGTAGCAAAATGCAAGCAGGCCTGCAAATGCTTAGTTCATTAGATTTATTCAGGAAAATAAGTAGTTAAAGTATCAGCCCTTTGGCTAAGCACTCCATACGCTAGCAGCTGGTGTGCTGTGACAGACGTTCATTTAAAGCTTGCTCATAATGATTTTGTTCTTTCTACTGCTATTTTCTTTATTTCTGACAGGTAATTCCTCCCACATCTTTAGATGGGAACTCTTTGAGACCTGGATTGCCGAATTTCACGCATGCTACCTAAAAACAACTATAATGTGTTTGCTGACATGGGTCTTTAAAAAACATGGCCACACAAATTGCAAAAAATTGTAGGTCATGCAGAGTGTGACAGTCATCATAATCTAGACTGTGATGAAGATGGTAATGGTGATATAAAACATGATGTTCCAGCAGAAGCATCTTTCCCTTAACATCAACATTTGAATAAGAGCTGTGTCTTTAAAAAGCATATTAAAGAGAGACGTTAAAATCGGGTACAATCTTTACAGCTTTGTGATATATTCATTCAGCATATAATTCAATCCTGAGCAAGGGTACTGGGCTACTCTGTAAAACAGAGATTGTATGGGGTTCAATAACTAAAGCAGGATTCCATGGCTCTGTAAATCCAGTTCCAGGAGATTGGGTCAAACCTCTGAACAATCCTGTCTAAAACACTTTGTGGGGGGGAGAGAAGTCTGATTTTGCAACGTTATTGGCACTTCTGTAACTAAGAAGAATGGTCCCTGGCATAGTTATGTCTGGCAATCAAGCATCTACCAAACTCCTAGGCATGACTCAGAAGCAAGTATGTGCCAAGGACCATTTTTAACAGGCAGTCTGAACATGACCACCCTGTTCTGGAACGTAAGACAATTTAATAGTAAAAATGACATCAAGCTGTGTTGCTGGCCTCAGGATCCTTGAAATGTTCAGCTTACCGTGATAGTCAGGAGTCCAAAGGTCTTAGAATTACATATCCATATGTGTGTATTATATTACACTATATTAAAATTATATTATAATATAATTGTATTATTATTTTAATATACCTCACATTATTATACTTTATATATCTTTTAGATTAACTTGTTTTTAGTATTGTATTAAATTATAAAATGAAATCATCTAAGATATATCATTAAAGTATCATAAAACTATTCTAAAATATTATTATGTTATGTTGTATTTGTTACATTATAATCACATGAGCATAAAGTGATAGGTTAATGTCACAGTTTAGTGTAGAAGATCAGCTGTGCATATAAGCTCCATCTTTTATGGATTAATTTTTAGTCAGCTTCTGTTCAGCCAGTTGATTATTTTTGCTGGGAACTGAAGTCTGTCACTTCTGATGCAATATGGATATGGAAATGCATATCATTTACATGGGGCTGTCTCTTAAGTCCACATTGTTGCAGCTGACTGCCATTGTATTGGGTCTTGAGTACTGAGGAGCAGATTCCTCAGCACTGGTATTAGTTGTGAATGACACCATGACAGAAGGAAGTACACACACACACTGGTGTAGTATTCAAAAAGGAAACTATTTGCAGAAAGCACACTGTGCAATATTCTATCTTTAGGCCAGGTGGAAGCTCTCCAGAAAAGAATCTGGAGACTATAGGGAATCATAATCTGAATATGAAATTCATCTTGTGTAAAAAGATAGATGTGTGAGTAGACATTCAACCAATCAGATACATGATTGATCCTTCCTCTTTACTCAGCACTGTTAAGACTGCAGCTGAACAGTTGTGTTCAGGTATCTACCAGATATTCTAGGTAGACACAAACCAATGAGAAGGAATTCTGCAGGGAGCAATGGGGTTAGTAAAAGTCTGGAAAGCATGACCAATATGGAAAAATTACAGCACTGGGTCTGTTTAGTCTAGACTTTGAGAGGAGAAGTGAAAATAGTATAAAGAATACTTCAGAGAGGGAAATAATGTGCATCCGTATCTATGATGCATAGCACAAAGAACCACAGTTTTTAAGTTGCATTAAAGGACATTTGGGTAAGAGGTATGGGGGGAAAATATCTGTGATTCTGTGAAGGGAAATATCTGAAGGGAAACAGAAAACATAACTCTTAGGAACCAATTGTTTTTAAGAACATATTTCTGCTCATTCACAAACTCTGCTTCACTAATATCAATGGGTCTGCTTGTGAACAAGATGCTTGTGAACCTGAAATGAAATGAAGAGTGTGTGCAGGAATAATCTTGTCTCCAGGAATAGTTAACCCATAAATGAAGCAGTGCCTGGGAGTGCTCCTGGGCAGTGGGAGAGAATTGGCCACATAGTGAACCTGCTGGGGCAGTCCTGGGCACATTTCTGGCCCAGGCCTATAAGAAGTTTCCCAAATGTTTCCCACACCCATTTTGGATATTAAAACATTCGTTAAAGCAAGAGACCTTTTTAGGTACAGCCCATTGTTTTGGATGGTAAGGAAAGTCAACATTGTAGGTGTTGGCCACTATGAGTCACTTTGTCTAAGTGCCTGGAAAAGTTACAGATTTAATTCCCTTCTTCTAACTAACCACTATAGACTTAGCTGGTGTATACTGGGCTTTCTTTCTGAAAGTATCGTGTGTAACTTCTGCCTTTTTTTCCCCAGAGTAAGATGCCCTAGACTTTAAAGGCTTCATCAGCCCCAATGTTTTGCATGTATTCTTATTGAGAAGAATGTTGACCATTTTCATTGTTTATACTCAGAATATTTTTTTTCTATTTTTATCTTTAATGGAAACTTCCATTTCTAGAGTGTTGTGTTTCATTATTTTGCCCAGATGACAAATTCAGGTGAGAAATAATTCTTTCAATTTATTTCTTCATCTCTAGAGAAGAGAAATTCTTAGGTAGCAAAATTTCCAGCAGTTTTAGAATTAAAAGTATATTTAATAATATAGCAAGTAGCATATAACAAATATTCAGGTAAATCTGTTAATAGCTCATAAACCAGCTAATGTACTTTAATGTAAGAAAATATGAAATTATGCCTTTTGGATATCTAAGTGCTGCCAAGTAAAACATTAAAATTTAAAGGCTTGTACAGAGTCAAGAAGACAGAAAGGGGTTGAGTGAATGGCTTATATCTCCAGATTTTAATTTCTTATATTTTTTAAAAGTCCAATTCCCTGAAGCAAAAAGAAGTATAAGCATAATAAAATGGAAAGGAATATTCATGTGTATAAAATGTAAAATAGTAACTGGGAATCTGGAAGTATTAGAAATACTTGACAAGATAATTCACTCTTCCATAATTCTTCATTCATATTTGAAGACGTATTTTAATATAAATTAACCTCATTTGAGTAGGAAGATAATAACATCAGTGATATAATAAACAGTGAAATTGAGAGCAATTTACACAAACAGGGAGATGAAGAATTTACAGCTGGTAAAAATCCTAAAGATATTGATGAAAAGTTCTGTGGTTAAGAAGGTTGAACACAAGATGATGTTTTCTTCTGTATTAAATATACCTATATCTTTCAGTGGCAACAAAATGCTTTTGATACTGTCCATGTCTACAGTATGCAAGAAGTTAAACTTGATAACTGGCATCTTAGTGTTTAGGAAAAAAAGGATATTTTTTTTGTGAATGTTTATGTAGGGGCTCAGCACTGCTTTCAAGGAAACATCGTCATGCTGGATGAGTTTATAAAGAATTAAAAGATGGAACCATAGTGAATGCCAGTCATCATGGTGAGAGGGAAACAAGGACTATCATGTAAACACATCCTTGTCTTCTGATAGGAATCTAAAATTAAAGTACTTGTGTTAATATAAAACTTCTTACTTATACATTCTATTTTTATAAAACAAAAGAAGACAAAATCTGGAACCATATCTAATGAATAAAGCCTATCTAAAACGTATATAAACCACAAATATATGTAAGGGAAACAGACCTAAATAGTGGAGGACTTCTTAGGATATCAAAAAAACATTGGAAGAATAACCAGAGTCTGAATGATGAAGCTATATAATTCTGAAACAAGAATTACTCGTAATAATTTATTAGTACATTTTAGTTTGAAATGGTTGTAGCGGTCTTTTCTAATATCTTCTTGAATCCAAGAACTGAGATTCTTGTGGTTCTTCTGGAATCTGTTAAGTTCCTTCCTAATCAGACAGCATTCACACAAATGAAATGGTACTCCTGGCACAGCTCTGACTCCTGTTACATTCTCTCTGAACTGCAATCACATTCCTGCAGACACATTTTTAAATCTTTTGTAAGAGAGGTTTTTTATCCTGAGGAAAAACACGGCCACAAAGATTATGTCTTAGAAGACAACTGCTGCTCTACTAAAGCTAAATCATACCTAGGCACAGAAAACCTTGTAAGTAAGGGAAGGCATAATAAAAACTGAAGACTTAAGCTAAGGTTTGCTGGTTTGGGTTTCTTTTTATTTCACCTTTTCTTTTTACAAAATGAAGGTTAAATTATAAAAGCATTTGCCTGTGAAACAATGCAAGTTATAACTAGCATATGCTAGTCTACTCAGCTGCAGTAGTAAAATGTAATTAGCTGTCATCAGTCTAACTGTTTGAGTGTTAAGATTTGTTTTCTAAAAGTTTTGGAGAAACCTATTTCTTTGTCTGATACATAACACCTTTTGTTAAATTGAGATTTTTCAGGAGCTCTTCATTGACATTAGTTTTCCTTAGCATTTATCTGTTGCTAATTTAACCAAATAAATAACAAATAATTGTTTAAGTATGAATCCTGTCAACTCTTTTGGCATCCTCACCATATTTACCTTTTATTCAGAGTCAAAAATCTAAAATTGGAACTGTTACTGGAGTTGGTGGGTTATGTTTGTTCTGTCAGTTTTAGATTTCGATATTGTTAAATACAAACATCCAGAATGAAGAGAAAGTAGTGCATTTTATAAACTTAAAGAATACAATTGGGGGAAGATTTGTTATATTTATAAAATATTTCATCTATAATGATTCTATCTATCATAGAATGGTTTGGGTTGGAAGGGACCTTTAAAGGTCATCTAGCCCAAACCCCCTGCAGTGAGCAGGGACATCTTCCACTAGACCAGGTTGCTCAGAGCCCCATCCAACCTGGCCTTGAATGTTTCCAGGGATGGGGCATCTACTACCTCTCTGGGCAACTTGTGCCAGTATTTCACTTCCCTCATTGTAAAAAATTTCTTCCTTATATCTAGTCTAAATCTACCCTCCCTTAGTTTAAAGCCATTACTCTTTGTCCTGTCACAACAGGCCTTGCTGAAAATATTTTCCCCATCTTTCATATCGGCCCCCTTCAGGTACCGGAAGGCTGCTATAAGGTGTCCCCACAGTCTTCTCTTCTCCAGGCTGAACAGCCCCAACTCTCTCAGCCGTTCCTCATAGGAGAGGTGCTCCAGCCCTCAGATCATGTTTGTGGCCCTCCTTTGGACCCGCTCCAACAGGTCCATGTCCTTCCTGTGCTGGGGGCTCCAGAGCTGGACACAGTACTCCACACGAGGTCTCTCCAGAGACGAGTGGCAGAATCACCTCCCTCAACCTGCTGTCTGTGCTTCTTTCGGTGCACCTTCTAAGCTGTGAGCATACATTCATGGCTCATGTCCAGCTTTTCATCCACCAGAAACCCCAACTCCTTCTCGGCAGGGCTGCTCTCAATCCCTTTATCCCCTAGCCTGTGTTGATACCTAACGTTACCCCAACCCAGATGCAGGACCTTGCACTTCACCTTGTTGAACCTTGTGAGTTGTCTAGGCTTACACTTTTCTAGTTTTAGTGTGTAAGCCTTACCTTTTTCATCCATAGGTATAAAGATTTTATCTTTTCTCGCCTTTCCTTGCCTTCCCTTTCCCTGCCTTGCCTTGTCTTTTCTGCTCTTTGCCTGACTTCCGCCTTCTCCTTCTCCTGCATATCCCCAGTGTAGGTGTGTTTCACAAGTACTGAAGAGCTGGAGTAGCTGAGCTGTTCAGAAGCCTGACAAGATACTGTGGAAGCTGGTAAATCTGCTCCATTCCTACACAAGTTATTTTGGTGGGTGAAATTGCCTGAAAACAACCCAAAATCTAGTACCGTGACTGGTGTTTCTTACTCAAAAGAAAATTACATTCAGCCAAATGACAATAAAAGTTATGTTTTGGTTTTCCTAACGAGCCAAGTGACACATCCTATCTGTTATATTCAAGTCCAATGAACTGATGTCGTGAGTGCTTCAATAAGCCAGATTCAACACTTATGAGATTTTGATCTTACATGATAAACTGTGATTTGGGCGGCTTGAATATGTGAGCACCTGATTTGAAGAATGAAAGGATTTTTGTCACAGCAGTGGCTGAGCTGTTCCTCTCAGAGAACAAAGCCAGTTTAAGACCTCCCAGACAGGACAGAAAGAAAAAAA
>Ga0065711_1034945_pt1 | contig 23022 bp, 8 predicted proteins | sample Hoacrofraction12_FD_59098 | JGI IMG/M metagenome (GOLD analysis project Ga0065711, IMG submission 59098) | Hoatzin crop microbial communities from Cojedes, Venezuela - Epithelial fraction 12 v2 (version 2) | ecosystem: Host-associated > Birds > Digestive system > Esophagus > Crop | place...
TAAAAAAAAAAAAAAAAAAAAGTTTTATTCATGTTCACGAAGTGTACAAATACCAGAGTTGTTAGTAATTAAGTTTTATTGCATTATGGCATACTAATTAATGAAAGAGATATGCTAGACATGAAAAAAGTTGTTTAAAGGATGGCCTGTTACTTAGCACTTTATTTCAGAAACGGGATTCTGTGTTTGCACTGTAATAAAATACATATAATATATGTCTCTTTACAGGATTCTCGAATTTCTCAGACAGTGCTATGCAGTTTCTTGAAAAGCAGGGTTTGGAATCCCAGTAAGTTTCTGAAAATACATTTGTCTGCTTTATGTGTACATTGATAACTGAACCACTTGGATTTTCTTAGCAAGCATTTGTCTTGCATGTTTTGGTCTTGTACGTGCTTATAATGTCTCTAATAATGTGAAAAAGTGGGTTAATGAAAATAATTCATCAGTACTCACAAGTAACTGAAGTTGCATTTGTGTTTTCTGTTTTTGTCTTGAACATAATTTCTACCGTGACATTTTGGCTGTAGTTCATAAAATATGGTTCAAAACTATAAACATTTTTTTCATGGTAATTCCCTTCAGCTTTGCAAGGGTTGCTTCAAACAGGTGAAGGTATTTTTTGCCGTTCCTGTGGTATGCAAGAGGATGAGCATGCAAAAGCTACAGATGGAGCTTGTGATAAAGCTGGCATTAGGAGTGAATTTTGGCTTTCAGTCCTGTTCTCAGGTTTTAGTAGTGTTTTCCTATTATGCAAAAACATCTGCTTGCTACAGGACATCCAAGTTTTGTGTAGACTGTCAAAGGAACCTGCCATAGTTTGTGACGTTACAGAAATACACGACCGCTGTCATAGACCGCCTGTGTATATTGTAAAATGAATTTCTGTTACAATTCTTTTCTTATACACGTGCTCTAAAAGGCACTTCTGGGGTATGTCATCACTGTGGAGTAAAACTTTGAATTTCTTGCTTGGAAGTTCTCAAGTGTCATGTAAAAGCTATGGAACCTTTATTTTGAGGAACAGAAGTTTCCTCAAGTGAGATTAGTGTATTTATTAATAAACTCATGGGAAGCACTTAACTGAATCCCATGTGTTGCTTAGCCTTTTTTCACTCTGCTTTTACTAAGCTATTGCAAATTTACTAACTACTGGGTTTTTTTTTTTCTTTTTTCCTGTTAGGTCTGTATTTATTTTTAAACTTTTACAGTGCTTTGGTTGTTTACAGCAGCAATTGAGTTGATGATGGTGTCTCTTAGAAAGAATTTGAAACTCATGTGGATAACTAGATTTGTTTTTGTTCTTCTTTAATCTATGTTAGTTATGTCACTTTTTTTTTCTTTTTTTTTCTGTAATCCAGTGTTTGATCCTGGATACTTTTCTGTATTTTTTTTTTTTTAATACTCCATGACTCATTAAAACAGACTATATTAATCACTTGGAAGAGACATATTAATTGGCCACATGTATGTTTTAGATAAATCTATGAAAAACTGCAGTAATAGCAGTCTGTTAGAGCTTTTTAATGGATAAGTGTAGAATGTAAGTAGTATAACTTAAATATTGATTTTTGTCTTTGGCTAGTTAAACTTATGATGCATCTGTTCCTCTTTTAAAAACATAATCATTAAATTCATTCTATTAGCCATTTCTCTTATATAATTTGTTGTTAATTACAATATAAAATTATTCTTTTTTTATTCTTCTCTACTAACAGACTTAACATCTTACAGGCAGTAGCTTAGGTTTTCCGTTCTTTCTGGGAAATAAATAACTTGGGTTTTTTTGTTTTAACTCCCGATTTGTTTGTAATAATGCTGGTATTCCAGAGTAGAACTATTGAGTACTGTTTGCTTTTTTGGTTAAGTGTTAGATACTGTTGAGTTGAAAGTAGTCTCTGATACCCCACCCCCAAACTTCCTCCCCAGGAAAATGCTTATTTCCTTTCTTTTCTTTTAGGGGTCCTGTGTCTAAACTAACCTTCAAATTGTTCCTGGCTGTTCTGTGTTCACTTATCGGTGCTTTTTTGACATTCCCTGGCTTGCGACTGGCTCAAATGCATCTGGATGCTCTGAATTTAGCAACAGAAAAAATAACACAGTAAGAGAAAATATGTGCACATAGGTATATGCTACTCAATCTTAAATCTTTAATGTCTGAAAAACAAAGAAAGCAAACTATTCCGACAAAAAGGTAGTGACTAAGACTTCTGTTGCTGGCTGCTTTTCTCATCTTGAGCAGACTTGCCACCTGCCTCTTTCTGCTCAACCTGTGCTCTGCCAGTCTGTTACATTCTTTGCCTTGTAATTAGAGTCCCAGTTCAAGGAGTTTTCCTTTTCTCCCGCAAGAGCTCCACCATGAATGTTTCTGCTTACTGCTTCCTTTCCCCCATTGTATCTTTAGGGGAGTTAAGATTACTTTCAGGAAGTAGAGGTGCAACCACAGACTTTTTTATTCCACCCTCACCTCCAGGTGGGCATCATGCCTTTAAGAAATTTAGGGTAAGAGACGAAGATAAGATGACCCAGGATATTTAATAGGGGTCAGATGTTAGTACCAGTTTAAAAGAATATTTTTATTTTCAGCTGTCCTTGAGGTTGGTGGTAAAATGTTTTCTCCCCTTTAACTATTTGTCTTCAGTGTTCTCTAGTTGAGAGAGGCTCCAAATGTCTTTCATAGATCTTGACCTTTGATATTTAATACATGTTAATGATAGATTCTGCAGCATAGGAAATTGTGATTGTTTAGTCTGGTCACTTTCCTAAGAGAGACGTTATACTTTCTGATACAAAAACTATTGATGTTCAAACTGCATTTTTTTTCTTTTGCCCCAAAACCGCCCAGATTAAAAATTAGTCTGTGTCACCAAGTACTCTGTGTTATATTTGCAGTCATTGTACTTGAATACGTCTAGGTGCAGCTGCAAGTTATTGGTTTGCTCTATCTGTGTAGACTGTGGATGAGTCACTTACTAATCTGTTCTTACCAGCCACACAAACTGCTTAGTTTTTAATTTTTATGGTTCTCAGTATTTTAAAATTTCTTGTGCCTCTTCTGTAAATGTCCTCCAGTTTTCCAACATCTTCCTTGATCTGTGGACATGAGATCCTAGTCAGGCATACAACATCTCTGAAACAGAACTTCATTAATCAAGAGCAAAAAGGGTAATTAATATCGACTAGAATAAGCTTATGAAAAATAAATCTAAGTTAATGTTTAAAGGATATTGGAGCTGGTTGTTACAGATCATTTTGTGCAACACCATGCAAATTATTTTCAAAAGTCTACCAATACCTTGACTATTCAACTGGGACAATATAATAATTACGTTGAATGGATTAAAACTTAGTCAGCTGTCAATGTAATTACGTAATGCAATTGTAAACAGAGTCATTGTGAATTGATAGGTTCTAACTGGCCTGAAGAGATGGGTATTTGCCATTAGTGATGTGTTTTTATCAATGAGGAGATCATTATTGACTGTTTGCAGTTATTTGACAGTGGCTGAAGGGGAGTGGTAAATGAGGATGACATGTCAGTGATACAAAGCTCTGTAATTTGTGTGCAGGATGACAATGCCTTTCTTGGCAGTCAAATATATGGTCTACTTTTGGAAAAAAAAAAAAACCCCAACAAACTAAAACCAAAGCAAAACCCCTCAAATCCGCAAAGCTGCCCAAAAATACGCTAGCCCCCAAGCTCCCCCAAAGAACAACTGAAAACAAAAACCTCAAACCCCAGCAGAAGGAAAAAAAACAGAGGAGACAAGCTCCCTTTTCCCATTCCATTACAGAATGGGAGACTAAACTTACAGGTAACATGGACCAAAAAGAAAAAAAAAAAAAGACAAAAAAGTAGAGGTTAATGATTAACTACCACTTCACTAATATGTTCAAAATTATTAACGTGGTTCTTTTATGTGTATAGGGAGCAGTGTCTTTTTGGGTAAACAGAATAAAAGTAATCTGGTGTCCCTTTTGGTTTTGATAGCTGGTTTGATTTTTTTCTTTAGCAACAATATCATTCCCTGCATATATTTTGAGGTCTTCTTATTCAATTTGTACCATTTTCGTGCACATTCCCTCGTTTTCCAGAACTTGCTTCAAGAGTCTTTCAGCCTTGCTCCCTGTACTTGAATAAACAGAAAGGGATTCTTGCCACCCTTGGTACATTCCAGTCCATTAACCCGGTAGGATGTCTTAAATAAGTAGAAGCTCAGGTAAAATGCTTTCACAAGTTAATGAAGTGCTTTGGACTGTTCTTTGATGCTGTTGTGTTCCCTAGCAACACTGAATAACTAGCAGTGCTTTTTTCTTCATCTGAAGCCAGTGATTTAAATATGTGCGTGATGACATCTTCCAAAACATGCAAACATTTTAATGGTTTTAGGAAGCTAAGAAATCAGTAAGATCTTGTGTTCTTTAGAATAAGTTTTGAGTACCTCACTTCTTCTATAGTGTAGAAGCACTCTGGTTGATGATGGAAATACAGACAAGCTGATTCTGTTAGTGAGGAAGCACTGCACTAGCAAAACCACCTGCAAAATGTATCCACTACAGCACTGGAGTCTTCATTTTAGAAGAATTCTTTATTTCATTTTAAGAATGAAAAATGATTGGGATGTAGACTTCAGAAATGAGAAAGATGTTATTTTCAGGAAAACTCCAGAAAACTATCTCCTCTTTTTAAATTCTGCTGTCTGTTTTGTACTCAGATTTCAAGAGAGTACTACTTTTACATTGACTGGGCAGTTTTGCACAATGCTTTTAAAATGGAGTAGCTGTGCTGGCGTTTTTTTTTTTGTGTGTGTGTGTCTGAGTATTTTTAACTGAATATAAGTACCAAGGTTCATTTAGTCAAGGTTCCTAAGTAAAAATCTTCATTAAACTGGAAAATCTAATCTCTGAGAACTGCTTCCCCTGGTCTACATAGACAGTGGAAATTAATCTGAGTACATTTTAATAAAGAAAAAAAAAAAAAAAGGTAGTAGTATAACAGCTTATTTCCCACAATTATCCACTGAGATGCTGGCTGTCTAGATTAAAACTGTAGTAGCTAGTGCAGTTTGGTGTTATGCCATCATATGGAAATTCTGAACCACTGTGTTTTACTATATTGTGGCATAATACACGTAGCTGCTTTGGTTAGATTGTTTGGAATACATAAAATTTTCAGATGTTCTAAGAGCACTTTTTTTAAACTACAACCAGTGTGATTTCACAATATGTAATATTACTGTTTTGTTGAAATGTAAGTCATACCTATAAAATAGGGAAGTAATTTTCTTGTTTGCCTTTCTCCCAACTATTTTAAAATTCAGATTTCTCGTTTTGAATCTGGACTCGCAGTTTCAACTGTATGGTGATGGTTTGTATTTAATAACTTCCCCCCCCCCTATTTTTTTTCTTGTTTCAGAACATTGCTACATATAAACTTCTTGGCACCTTTATTTATGGTTCTACTGTGGGTAAAACCAATCACTAAGGACTACATTATGAACCCACCTTTGGGCAAAGAGAGCATCCCTTTGTAAGATTCCCTTTAAAAGTTCTTTATGGGGTATAGAGAACAAAACCAGAAGTCTTAAGTAGTGCCCCGTGAAAGTCAGAAAAACGTGGAAGACTTTAATAACATCTGCTGTCAGAGGTATTGTGGAAGTTGCAGCTGAGCTCTACAGGGCTCCTGCTATTTCAGGAGAATGAGAATAAGGTCGCAGAGTGCTGGATGGTAAGGTGGTGGTTCCCAGAGAGCTGCTATCTTCTGGCATCCCCTTGTCAGTGATGGGTTGTTCTTCCTAGGGGTGGAGTACCACCACGCTGCTGCCTTAAGGAACCTTGTACCTTACACACGGGTGTAGGAGAGGAGCGGTTTCACTGAAGACATTAGAGATACATTGGCATAAGAACTGACCTGTGCAATTTGTCTTAAAATCTATGTGTAGATGAAGTATATATGGAATTGATAGCTAAAATATTTAAAATGTAAAAAGGGAAAGAATTTTCAGGAAGAGTGGTATCTAAAATCAATATTGTATAAGCAGCATAAGTGATTGTCATTGTCACTATTAGTCTAGCTAGTTCAAAATAGTAGTATTCAAATAGACTTGAAAAAGATATGATTGGCTGACACTTCTGTTGCTTTCTAGGTCTAAGACACGCTTCCGAGGTGATTGTATGACCAATGAACTAAGACCTGAAATACTGCAAATGCAGTGATTTTGTGTTTCCATTTTGTTCCTCACGTGATCTTAAAATGAGGGCTGTGCCGTAACAGGGCATCTAAGGCAACTGATGTACACATTTGCTGTCTAGAACTGTGTGCCTCAAAGCCTGTAATTATCTGAGTGAGCTTGTTTTTTAGTGTCCTGTCTTCAACACTCAGAATTTAAGCATTTAAGAGCTGTGCTTCTTTACAGACAAATGTATACTAATTTGGATCTAGTGCTGTAATAGGGCCACTAAGAAGTAGAGGTAGAGAGAGAAGCGGAGGGCAAAAGTGAATATTACTTGCAATGAACTTGATCACTGTAGATTGTGCGTTAAGTATTTTTGATAATATGCTTCAAGATTTCTTTACAGATGACTCAAACAAAAAGCTCCATAATGGTAGGTGACCTTTGGAAAACAACATTACCCTTTTTTTTTATCCACAGAATGTCAGAAGATACATTTGACACCATGAGGCTGTGGATTATCGTCCTTTTATGTGCTTTACGGTTGGCTATGATGCGTCATCATTTACAGGCCTATCTGAATTTAGCACAGAAAAGTGTAGATCAGATGAAAAAGGAAGCTGGCAGAATAAGTATGGTTGATTTACAGAAAATGGTAAGTAAGGTGGCATTGAGGTTACAGATTTGGAGTACTCTGTCTGTACAAATGCTTTCTTCCCAGTTTATGTCTTCTGTGGCACCAGAACTGAAATCTGAATGAAGTTCCCTAAACTATAGCTCCTATAGAAGTAGCACCATTACAGAGAAATTCTGCGAACCAAAATATGCGATGATACATCATCAGTATTATGCAGATGGCTTGGCTTAAGTTATTCAGAAGCTGTTGCAAAAGATTCCTTCATGAGTTGTTCTTTACAAATATGCATGAATACGATGTGTTTCTGTTCAGTGTGAATAGATCTTGGGGAGAGCACAGGGTGAGTGGTGATCTGTTGCTACAACAAGAGGGGAGAAAAGGAAGTTGACTTTAGATAGAAGGGTGAAATACTGTTACCTAATCTGAACTGTGATTTTTAAATTCGGGCGAAGTTTGAGATAAGGTGGTTATATATTGGGATAAAATCAGACATGTTTAATTCTGTCACACCACTCTCAACTGCACTAGCCTAGTTACAAAACATCTTGTTACCATGGCAAAGGAAAAATGTCTTGGGTGTGTTTTTTTTAAAGAAAAGTAATAAAACACGCTGTCAACAAAGAGGAGGTAGAAATTCCTAAGTTTGTTTTAGAATGGTGTTGTGTGTCGCCTGCAAAATAAACGTCCGTTTCTGGTGTTGCATGATGGTGCTGTCTGATGATCTTGCTGAGTTGGGGTGAATTGCAGGGGGAGTATTGAAGTTTGCCATAAGATAAAGATTCCTCTCGTAGGATTGTCACTGTGACTTATAACCTTGTCCTTGGCGTCATGGAGTATCTGAAGGTCGTAAGTGGACTATGCGGTAGTTATTTACGAAGTGGCTAGCAGCTTGCTTCAGAAGAAAGGTTAGGAAATACAAGTAGCAGCAACTTGCTAGGACACATTGCTGTGAATGCATAGTTTTGGTTTTGGGAGCTTTCATCCCATCTGTAAACAATCATGCCTTCTCTACGTGGTATCTCCTGAATCTGTTTATCCAGTAGCTCCATATCTTCTCTTTAAGAAGGCCATGGCCACTAAATGAAGTCCTGTCTCGTTTTAGTAGCCATGTCTGCTTTATCTTCTTCTGGAACTTTTGCCAGTAAGGTATTTCCTATCCATCATCCTTCAGTGATCATTACTTTTTAATTTGTTCCTTTTGTCATATTCCATCAGTTATCTTACAGTATTTTTTATCTCATGCTTTTTCTTCTATCAGTGTCTTACTGCTTTTTCTTCTCACGTTATTTTTTTGATGCGTGCTCATCTTGAAGCCCTTTGAGGTTTTAGAAGTATTTCTAAAAATGTCATGTCTGCCTTCATCTTGTTTGCCACCCTGTATTCTGTTCTTTTCTAAAATCCAGTTAGCTTTATTTCATTATTTGCTTGCTATTGATTTTATGACTTTTTTTCCTTCTTTATTTGATATAGTCTTTTTGGTCAATAGCTTACATACATACAATACGTAGTGTAACAATCTTGAGAAAGATGGAACAGATTTGGAGCAGAGGAAGGGATAAGGCTGAGTGGATTTCAATGAACCAAAAAGTACACGTGAAATAAAGACCATTTAAATGTTGTTATTGATAATTACTAATGAAAAAACATCTTGTCATAGTTGTTAAAATGCTGATGTTTCACAGTTGGAAATCTTAAAAATATCTCATGTTTGAATAGAAACTGCAGTATTAACCAAACTTTCATTTACTTTTCATGAGGCTTTGGAGTGCAACTAGTACTTCATTTTGAAATGGGATTTAGTGTGTAAATCACTGTGGACCTTAAAATTTACAGATATATTTAGCATTGATTCTGATATATTGAAATAGGAATCTTTGAATGATAACATGCAGTTTGCAGGAGCAAAATTAATTCTGATTTTTTTGTAGCAGATCTGATGCTTTCAATTATTTTCTTACAACACTTCCTCTCAGGTTTATAAATATCCTGAAACTAGAGTACATTACAGGGATTTTTTTATTAGGTCTTTTGAAGACAATATGTCACATGTCAAGATGTGCTAGAAAATTTTTAAAACAACTTTTAATGCATAAGTACTGTTTTTTAATAAATTGTTGTTTTTTCTAGACTTGTTCATAAAGCTTTGCTTTGATCAGCCAGAACTCATGAATTGCTCTCTTCTGTTCTCCCAGGTGGCTCGAGTATTCTATTATCTTTGTGTAATTGCACTGCAGTATGTTGCACCATTGGTAATGCTCCTTCACACAACTCTGCTCTTGAAAACACTAGGTAGGCAAAATTGGATCAACAAAAATGTGTTCTGTTCTGCACAGGGCTTTTGTATTTTCAGCTTACTAAAGAGAATTAAGATGTGCAGGTACTTGCAGTACAGAAATACGTTGTAGTTTCCTGCTATTTAGAACAAACTGATGTGTGGCTTTTAAGCTATCCTGTTCTGTTGCTGTGTTTGACATCTTTCAAGTGTATGCTAACTTGTTTGATTTATTTCTGATAAATTGTGTAAACCAATAAATTACGTTGTTTACTTCTGTTGAAATACTTGTCTTTTAAAAAAGTATTTTAAAAGGGAGTTATATAAAGCATGGTTGTTTTAACTTGTAAGCATCTGTTTAAAGGAATTTTTTCCAGCTTTTCGATCTGAAGTGGGCTTTTTGAACAGAAATCGTGAGATATGGGGTTCATTTCACTGTTGGGCCATCTGATGTCACTGTGGCGGTTTTTTTTTTGTTTCTTTCTTGTGAGGCAGTTCTTTCACAGCCTGCCGTGTAGTTGTGGCATTGTCACTGCAAAATGTCAACGGAAAGAGATAGGCTCTATTAGGCTGTGGTTCATCCCATTCTAGAGGAGACATCTACATGTGGGGAGATGAATCATACCCAGCGCTGACAGGGCTCACATATATGTGTTAGAATGTCAAGAGGTAAGATGAATCCTACCCTAACAGCTTACTAGTACAATCAGGAAGCCAAGCAGTTGAACACCGGTAGTAGCACTAAGTTATAAAACTTCAGGACTTTTTTTGTGTGTGAAACATATATTTAAGATGATCTGTAGAGTGACAGAAAAAACAGAACTTGAATTTGACTCTGCAAAAATCTATTACTCATTTCTTTTTAACAGGTAATTATTCTTGGGGCATCTACCCGGAACTGAATTCTGACACTCCAATAGAAAACAGTCTGCTTCCCAGTTCAGTTTATTCTGAGTCTCCACCTGCTGATGGAAAGATGAAAGTAACTGTATTACAAATAACAATGGCTTTGGGAAGCTTGAAGAATATTTTCACTCCTCTCCTGTTCCGGGGACTCCTGTCTTTCCTCACCTGGTGGATTGCTGCTTGCCTCTTTTCTACAAGCCTTTTTGGGCTTTTCTATCACCAGTACCTGACTGTGGCGTGAACAGGTCAACTGACAAAGCAAGTGTGAGGTCAAATAGTAGATACAAACCCAGGTACCCAGGAGGAGATGAAGAGAAAAGAAGAAAGCTGTATATGAAGAGAAAACATATCAGAATTTTTTTTAAGCACTTCCTCTGTGTTCTCAGGGTGAATATTCTTACAACGTGTAAAATCGCAACTGGGTTTGTTATTTTTGTTACCGAAGTGGTGGGTAACTAATTGAATTATAGTATTGGGACTGACTGACGTTGTGTGTCAGGTGGTGGCGAGCGTGCTGAAAAGATACAACCTCTGAGTATCTTGATTTCCAAAAACAGCAAGCCAGCCTCAAAACTGTGTGTTTTAAGCATCAACAGTCAGTGACTGAACTGTGTTAGAAGGGTACTGGGTGTAGTAATGGTGGCTGCCTATCGATTAAATCTTGAAACTGAGCCATATAATGGAAGGAGAGAGGGGATAAAAAAAACAGAATTCTGTTGGATAGCTATTGATCACTTTTCTCCATGAAAAATGAAATAATCCAACAGGACAAAAGAGATACTGTATATTACAGTAAGGAAAGTTGTATAAAATTTAAATTTAACAGGAATAGATGTATAGACCTGACAGGTATTGCTGCCTAAATATTTTGCAGGAATGCTTGTGTGGTAACCAGGAGAGTTATAAAAAAATATATTATTTCGGTCCCTGCAGTCATTTTGAATTAATGGCCATCTGTATTGGTGCTAATATTGATCCACAGATTTCATTTGGATCTTTTAAATTTATTCTTTTCAGGTAGTCTATAAATTCCATTGAATTCACAAAATAATAGGAGTAGATTAGTGACACCAATCAAACATTTAAAAACAAAACCGTTTAATCCTGCTGACTGAGAGTGTATGTATCTGTGTAATGTACATATAAATATATATTATATATCAAATATATAATATATATGAAGTTATAAAGTATGGAAACTTTATTTTAAATTACTGAATGTATCTTACAGGGCCGTGGAAGAGGGATGTATGTGTATCTAGTAATTTCAAAATCCCTTTTGAAATGAAAATTTAATTTTTTTTTGAAAGTTTAGTTGAAAGGGCTATTTGTTTTTGGTGCCTCTTCAAAGGTACTTAGCTATGCTAAAGAGCTTAGGTTCTTTTGGAAGAAAAGATCTACTTAAACTGTTAATCTCGAAACTTCTGCTCTGTCAGATCATCATCTTTTGCCACTCTATTCTGTGTTAACTTGGCCATGTAGTAACAACTAATGTCTCTTGGCTTCAGAAACAGAGTTTCTGTATAATAAAACAGCTATAGAAAGGAGGAGCAAAGTATTAACTTTGCAAGTTTTGCTTAACTGGAGGGATAGATTCCAAGTGTAAGACTATTGCAAAACAAACTAAGTTGACAGTTTTTCAGATGTTTTGTTTAATTGCAAAACAGGAATGGGGATTTATATGCAGTAGCATTTTTTAAAAATTAATATTACACTTTGCAGAGGTCAGTGGTTTTTTTTGACTAATATTAGCTGGTTTTGTGTTACTGTTCTTTTTAATTTGTGTACGGCTTTGGCATATAATAAGCGTTTATAAATGGAAAAGCTTAACTAAGTATTTAATATGTAGCAAACCTACCATATGGGAAAATGAACTGTCAATGAATGCAGTAAACCAAGAATTTAAGCTGGTGATAAACTGTCTTACAATGTTGAATGCCTTTTAAGTTATTTATTAGTTTATTAATTTTTGTTTACTAATACTAGGGAAAGATTTGTGTACACCAGCTAGTACCTGCTGCATGTGTTTGGGATGCCTGAGAACACCTTGCATGATTCTGCTGGTTTCATTGCGGTGTTGTGTGTCAGTGCTACTGGTGTCGCAAGCTTTGTTTTGTCATACCAGCTTTTCAGAACTAACGGGGACAAAGGCTTAACTCTGCGAATTGGGCTAAAGAAAAATATTTGACTTCATAGATGCAGATCTCAAAACATTCCTAGGAAATGTCTTTCAGACGAACAGAATGACAAAATATGACAGGTCCAGCAGTACTGGACCCACTTTCTGTTAGTTTGAGGTGTATCATTACTAACAGAATTAATAAAGCCAGCTTGTAAATTATAGTTAGGTATCTCATGTTAGTGTTTTATTCAGGAAAATAGTATAGTGCGGTTTGATTCTGATGGTGAACTTGGCTGAAGAAGCTCACTGTATAGGAGGCGTAACCTGTTGTTGCAGTCTGAAGGACAGGCATGAACTTTGGATAGCGGAGGAGACTTCAAAATAATGTTAAGTACCAGAGTTTCTGTTGACATAGGCATTTATTCTGAAAGCTCGTAAGTAACAGTGAACTGTAGTTAACACAACATTACATCCAGCGAAGGTGATTGTGTGTGTAGCTGAGCTTCACGGAGCTTTTGGCAAGAGCTCACGCTATCTTCTCCAGATGTCACACTGATCACAGTGGAAGAAAAGGCACCTGGATGTGGCTGACATTAACGCTTCTGGCCATTTCTGTTCCGTTGTTCTGCAGAACTGCATGGCTGACCATCGGGTCAGCGGTCTGATGCGAGTGGGAGATGGTCTTTCTTTGGATCCACTTCATCTGTACATGAGTTTAGGAGGCTTATTAAAAACTAAAATGTAGCAATAAATATCTTTGAAATGCGAGGTGACAGTGAAACTAGGGGGAGCATATCGATATGGTTGTGAGCAATGCTTCCTCCAAATGCCTGATACGCTCAAAAGTGACTTAAAGTAAAATAGCAACCCTGATAGTCCAGACTTCCATTTATATTATGTAAGCTTCAAAGTTGTATCTGCTCACTGCTTTATGAAGTTTCTTTAAAACAGCAGCTGGCAAACTCTATTTTTTTTTTTTTTTTCCCCCTCCATGGAGACCTTTATCAGCACTGCGGGAGGGGGAAAAAAGCATCTTACAGAAATGGAAAAGCGGGTAGAATGTGAGATTAGTGGTTTTTATTCAGAATTCTTAAACTTTTTGCCTTGCTTTTTGCCAGCTACCTACTTAGTTTCTGAGAAGTTTTAGAAGGAAAGGTGCCTTTGACAAAGAATCAGTATTTCTTACTTTCTTCCTTCCCAAATTCAGATCTCCCTTTCTCATTCCAGTAATGCGACTTGTTAGCTTGGCTTCTTTTTCCTGTCTATAGCTTTTTCCCTACATTCCCTACGCAGAAACTACTGGGCTAAATTAGTTCAGGGTTGTATTTTGATTTCCTTTGTTTTGGTTTAAATTAATCTACTTTTGAAGGATTACTTCCTACAAATGGCTTAAGTAACTTTGAGCTTTTATAGCTGAGCAAACTTGTTTACGATTGTGTAAACACTGCACTTTTATTGTGGAAGTCCCTTTAGACAAAGTATTAAGATCTTAATAAATCCAAGTCTTCCAGCAAGTTCAGGGACGTCCAAACATAACACTTGAGCTATTTCTGAGCTTAGAGAAGTTGATTAGTAAAAAGAGAATGGATTGTAACAAGCCTATTCTTCCACTTAGTAGGCAGTGTTCTTAGGCAGCACTTATCCTCTGTTGATACCTTCTCAAGCTATAGGATTTGCTAGGTTTTGAGGTATTTTTAGCTGCACAGTTTTCCCTCTTCGAGACTTCTCTTGTGTAAGAATCAACAGATGAAGAAACAGGAGAAAACCAAGTGACATCAGTACAAGAAAACATCCTTGTACAGAAGGTCATGCTTCAGATAATTGATTTCTGTGGCAGTTGTTCTTCACTTTCTTTGAGTCACAAGTACTGGAAGATGTCTGAATAGTGGTACACGCTTACCAGGGTTGTAAAGTCAGAGTCACGTACAAAGAAAAGTGCCACCAAGATACATCAACACAACAATTAGGTAGCATAACCTCAGTGTACAAAGTGGTTAGCGAGTACGGAAATTTCAACTAACCTCAAAGGAAAAATTAAAAGTTTTGTGTTTTGTCACAGTAACTACAACTAAATAGTAATAGAGGTCTTGGATTTACCGCATAGAAAATTTTGAGTATCTAATCTTGAAGCTGTTGGAAAGCTCTTCAAGGTAAAAGGCCTTATGCCTCTTTAGTCTCAACGACCTCAGTTTCTCCTTTTGAACAGTAGCTTGTTTCCCCAGAGAATATTTTGAACAGTTTTTAAATGTTATGCTTCATGCTTTGTCATACGACACAATTTGTGCATTTATTTGTTAGCCAGAGAACCCCCAGACCTAACCCCACAGTTTATTTTGTCACGACAAAGTTACTAGAATGTTCCAGTTAAGATTGAGGAATTAAGTGACCAGTGAAAACGGAATAGTTGAATGAAAATGAAGCCAAAGAAATCTGTGTGTTTTCTTGGAGAAATCTTTCTTGTTATGGCTGAGCAAAATCTTGGTAGAGGAAGGCAACAGCAGGTCACTTGTATCCTAAATCAAATGTTGATGTTTACCATTATGAGTAAATAAGACTGTTATTTTCAGCTTCTGCAGCCTAAGCCCCAAATCCCAAACAGTAAATTAAGAGCAATATTTTGACCTCACTGATACGTACTCTAAAGAGCTTCTAGGCAACAAGTATTAAAGCCAAATCTCTGATCTAGTTAAGCAAGCTGATGCAGAGTAGTCAGTCCGTGCTTCGGCGTGATTTTTGTGCAGCGTCTTCAGGAGGGTCTGCTGCGCTGCGTGGCTTTGGCAGCGCACGCACTGAGATGGATGGCGTGTCTAATATCTGCTCCTCGTATGAGACCCAGAGGTCTTCCTCCCCTGTGGGAGAGATCCTGAGGCCGAGATGTTGCTTCAAGGCTGCTTTTACTGGCGTCTGTGTAATGCTGCACTTAACTTTTTCAAGTCTCTCACTGTGGACTGCCATGAGAGTAATGCTGCACTGGACGTTGTTTTGCATGCCAGTGTATGTGTATTTTTATAATTTTGATTTCAATGGCGTTTTTAATGGAAATTATTTTTAATCCTGATACCATGGATCATCTTTTCGTTTTTTAAATTAATATCAGTGCCTGTGACTAGAAGTCGAATACTTCTACACTAAATTTTTTTTAAAACTTGATGTCCAGACTGAAGTATTAAGAAGTATGCAGTTTTATATTGAAGTGTGAAATCCACCTGTAAATACCAAACCTTCTCCATATGTGATTTAACACATCTGTCAAGAATCCTCATTCAGATTTGCAGCACTTCTCTCAACAACTTGCGATCTGTATGACTCTGCTGTTTATAAAACAAAAAACCCACCTCAGTAGAATTTTGAGAGTAGATTTTTACAAAGTCCTTGTTAGCAGGCCACTTCTATTTATTTTATGATGCTGCTAAGTATTTTTTAAGACCTGGCTTAAAATGTCTTGTGCTTAAAGTCAACCTTGTTCTCTTTTCGTGTTCATTGTGACTCTGCTTCCCATATATGTTCTAAGCTTCAAGATTACATGTTTTTAGTATTTTTGATAAAAACCTAGGACAAAGAAAAACACACTAAAAATTTTATTTCATAAGTACGGTTCATACCCATGTCATGATGTGCCAACAGACAGGTTTTATTTTTTCCTGTCTTCAGTCATTCCTTTGTCCCGTTGTTAACAGTCTTGCACATTTTCAGTATGTATGTGTTTCTGGGAAGAATACATATACTCTGTAATAGCAATCACAGGAAACTGTCTAATGTTTCAGTCTTCCCATTTATATGAACAAATATTAATGTAAAGATGCTATTAAATAATTCAAGCCTAAAATTTCTCATAAGGTAGACTTGGTACAGATTGCACAGGGAACATCCTCCACGCTGTACATATTTTACTTTAAAGATGTCTCTTTGTTGCTGGGGATATGCATAAATTCAGTGGTGTTGTTCTGTTAATAGTCGTGGTCTGCTTAAGCGAAAAGCACATGAATATTTCCTACTCTAGAGCAAACCGAAGAACAAAAGACTCCCCTACCTTCATTTCAGTATTTGCCAAATGGGAACGACTCTGATGTTATTTGTATAAATTCTAGCTTCCTCTTGTTGCTAAATTACTGTCAAAATATGTTTTTTGTAGTTACAGATTTGCAAGTATTAAGACCGTTCTGCTTCGCGGTGAAGATGGTGTCAGATGGTTGTCACCTTACGTGACCTGTCCTGACTGGTGCCACATTACCTGCTGTTCCAAGGCAAATTGTCTCTTTTGCTTTGTGCTTTAGAGGTTCATCGGGACCTGTGAGCAGGAGAGTGCAGCACATGTTGGAAAAGCTGGGGAGTTGCTCTATTTTGGATTGGGGTTTTGTGGGCGTGTTTGTTGTTTTGTGTTTTTTCAGGTTTTGTTTTTTTTTATAGTTGGCGTGGATAATACTTAAGTACAATTGCTACAAATAATAAACAACCTACAGTAAGATGCATTCTTTTTGTACACTGTAGACTAAAGTGCCTAAATGTGGGTGGTCTCTAGAAGACATGCTTTAAATTTCTTGCGTGTACCTTTGTAGTTATTCTGCTACATAATAGAAGGTTAACTTTTGGAAAGAAAATGCAAGGTCTGCTAGCCCTGAAGGTGGGCTTTGCTATAAAATTGTTGGTTCCTGACAGTTTTTGGCATACAGAACGTCCATGAGTGTTTATGGGTTGTTGCACATGGGAGGCAAATGAGATTCTGAAGAAATCTTTTTCCGTTCCTGTTTCTTTAATGATAATCTAACAGCTTTGCCCACTCCCTGGCTGTTAATATAACACCGGACTGCCACCTGTGCGTTCAGTTTTCTTTTTTTGTGTCTGAGGGAAAGGACACGGACAATTCTCAAAGGGTTGACTTGAACAAAGTTTTATAAGGACACCCAGGGTGTCACTGTTTCCCAGTTGTGTGGGCGCATGTGTGACATTGCCCGGGTAAGTAGTTCTGCCTGGGCTCGGAGAGGCTGCGCTGAACTTCACCGCGTCCGTGTGGGTTTGGGGTGGAAAGAGCTGGGTTGTCTCATGGCTGGCTGGCACCGAGCAAAGTGGCTCCAACAGAAAAGGTGCTGGTTGCACCTTGTGCCAATTTTAGCAGAGATGCGAAGTGAGGTGACAGCAGGTGCCTACTCTTGAGTTAATTACGCATTCTAAATGTAAAGTGCTTGTGACTTGAGATGGTGTTTCTGACTCAAATCTACCAAAGGAAGCCTTCCTCCGAGGAAAGCTTATAAAAGCATTTTGAGCTTTTAGCTCTAAAAAGTGGCCGTAGCAATCTGTACTGTATATAGCACACTGTTTGGGAAAACTTGCTCCAGTAAACTGACTAAACATTTCCTTACACTATGTGTAAGAAATTACATTGTTTTTTTTCCTTTAGGGCATTTAAGAAGCTGTTTTTGTCTTGCTTAATGTTCCTGGGTATCAGGCGGCATTTTTTTAATGTGAAAATAGTAAGAATTGGTTTGTTGTCTAAACACCTAAATTCCTTTAGCATCAGTAAATGTTGCAAAGGGAAGCAAGATTATACTTTCTCACTCCCGATTCATTCTGTTGAAATGTTGTAATTTGACTTTTTGTAATGCACACATTATGAAAATTAAATTTATATCTATTAGTTGCTAATGGTAAAACCACAACAAATCTAAGAGAAACTGTGATGTCTGCTGTGTATCAGCTGCCCCATCAGCTTGCTTGCCTTTGTAAAGCGTTGATCCGTGTTAGGCATTTAATGTCTACTGCAGTGATGCTCATACAGTGTTTTAGTATCCCTACATATACTCTGCCTGCTTTGCGTTTGTACACTGTAAAAGGATAGACTGTTTTACAGTACTTACTCTAGGTTTAAAAAAGCCTTCCATTATTTTATATAGTATTTCCCATATCCAAAATAGGACAGTTTCTAAAGCCAAAGATCAATAAATGTTCATTGTCTATCAGTGTGATTTTTTTTGTTTCTATTTTATATGATACGTCCCACTTGTTACCAGCTTGTGCAAAATCTTCAGGTTTGCCAGAGAATGTGTGGTAGCCAGACTATTTGTCAGTTTCTGTGCTAGCCTATATATCTTTTAATCTTCTTTAGAAATAACTGAGTAGACCATTTATGCCCTCCTTTTTTGGGGTGCAGCAGCATAAACAATGTTCTAGTATAAATCCAGGTAATGTCTTCTTCACATGAACAGCAGTTTACCCACAAGGTATTTACCCACTTACGTATTTGATATAAATGTTCTAATTTCTGAGTGTTTCAGAATTAAAATTTGTGAACAGTTTAACTTCCTGGGAAAAACTGGCTGTACGTCATGGTGAGTGGAGGAAATTCTGAGTTTCCCAGTACACTGGCAGGATTTATCACCTTCTTTCTTGACTGTCACCTTTCCTGACAGGAAACTGCTTAAAAAGGGGTTGCATTTGCCGTCTTAGAAAAGAGAAGTAATATGTTTAAAAACACATTACATGATCTCTTCCATTTGTTTCATCCTAGCAGTGCTAAGAAGGAATATACTTAATAACATCTTGCAACCTGTGGTATTTTTAATCTGAAGTTTGGAATATCAGACTTGATTATGTATGGATTTTCTTTCCATGTGTGCAACATGTACAGATTAATGATGCCAAGACTACTCAGATAGTTGTGCAGCAGTAAAAAAAATCCTTGAGACAACAGCCTCCTTTAACCTATAACTAAAGTGGTACCGAAGACCCCTTCAGTTACAAACGAGAGCCCCGTTGCAGAGAGGAAAAATGCCCCACAGTCCCTAGGAGGAGCCAGTCTTGATTTTTGGGGTAGGGATTTGGAAGTGAACAGAACGAATGAGCTGTGGGACCCCCTCCTGAAGGTGATCAACTTGCCTCAGATCATGGGGCGAGCTGAAGATCACGGTTAGGAGGAAGGCGATGAGCTATGGTGGGGGATTGGCCTGCATCTCGGAAGCCATCTCAGCCTTCTGCTTCCTCCATGCAGCCTGAAGCCTGAGACTTCCTGGAGACTCTATCATTCCCAAAACTTTGCAGCAGAAGGGGTCTTTCTTCTCAAGAGGTTTTTATAGTCTGTGCTTTTTGGATGACATGTTGATGCTAGTTTGCTGCTGCAGATTTCAGGTTGATCAGTGGGTGCAGGCATGGTGCAGATGCCTCTCAAGACTTTTTCTAGGCTAGGTTTCTGTGCCCTGCAAAGTTTGTTGTTAGGAGGAGTCTTGCTGTTGCACTCACTGGCTTCAAATATGAGCTGGCAATTTAAGGTTCCACTTCTCTTAAATGCCTGGACGTAAAAACCATTTTGCTCTTTTCATCTGTGAATTAGTACAATTATTATTCACCTTTTGGTGGCTATGCTGTTGAGACTTCTGTGCTACTGTCAAGAAACTCTGCTTTAGAGACGTATCCTCCATCCTCCCCCTGCAACTCCATCTTTTCATTGGAACCTTGCCAGAGGGGTGCATGTCTGATGATGGGAGTTCAAGCAAGCTGTTGTGGTTAGTTCAGGATGTTTCTGTAGGAATTTGGAGGCTCCTTGTCTGTTACCAAAGTCTTCATAAGTTGGACTGGAGACTTTGTCCCTTAGTAGCATCTGTATTCTGTTAAATAGATTTTTTTTTTTCTCTTATATATTGTTTTTTCTTTGGTATTTTCGTTTTCACTGCGGAGTCTGCTCTCTGGAGTGCAGTTTTCAGTTGAGGGGTGCTGTTTCCATCGGAGCAGCCTCCGTGGGTCGTCGCTGTGTCCCCTCCGGGGGTTTCGCCTGTGACCGGCCCCGGGCACGCGCTTGACATCTCTGTGCATCCCATGCTCGTATCTCCTCCCTGACGAAGAGGGACACCCGACGCATGCACTCCCCCCCACCTGTAGTGACAGACCTAGCTAATCGTTACCTGTAGTGACCTAGCTAATTATTACTCACCCTTTATATACTCGTACAGACTACTACTGTGTTCCTCGTCTTTTTTACTCCCACCCTTGACTGCAAGCCCAGTGCTTTCAACCCTCCCAGGTGGTCACCTCCTGAGTGTTAATGAGACAGCCCTATTAATGTATCTCACAATTAACTCGGCCTCTTGTTTTGCGACAGAAGTGCAACACTTTCTTATCTTGATATTTGATAATTCCCAGATCCTTTTACACAGTACTGTTGCAGTTATTTCCTCGGTTTGTATATAAGCTTTATTCTTTTTTATGAAGTGTAGTACTTGGCACTTTGTTGGGTTTCTTTCTTTAAAACTATAAATTTTAGACCATTTCTCCAGTTCATCACAGTTACTTTAAATCCAAACTAATTGTAACTTGCGTCCATTAGATTTATTGTGTGTTTTCTATGCAAACATACTAAGGTCATACAATCATAGAATGACAGAATGGTTTGGGTTGGAAGGGACCTATAAAGGTCGTCTAGTCCAACCCCAAGATGCGAAGGAAAACACTGAAAGTGTATTGTCCTCATAGGAGTGCACACGCACGTGTTATGTAGATGTTTACATGTATGTGGTTTTTATATATAAACACCACCCTCATTATATACTCCCTGTCTCAGTGAAATGCCTGTAGTAGTTCTGCATCATGTCCCATGATGCATGCATCTGCTTCATAGTCTTAATCCATATATTCTAGTCTGTTTATGAAAATCTCCTCCTGGATTGCCTCAAAGACCTGAATAAATGTGAGACAGATAGCATCTCTTGCTTTGTCCTTCCCCGTCAGGCCGGTTGTGTGAACGAAGGAAATTAGATTGGTTTGACGTGATCTGTCTGTGGCAGATCTGCGTTAGCTTTCGTTATCGCTTCACGCTCTCAGAGTTTACAGATTGGTTAGGAATCTGTTTGGGGTTTTCATCCATGTTTTGAAATTGGATTGGGTGGTTTGACAGCCCCAGTTACCCCACACTGTCTGTAGTTACAGAGCAGCTCTTCAGCAGGGAAGGAAGAAATGTCCAGAAAATTGGCTTATTTGCTTGAGCAGATTTAGTAGTATTTCTGCTTTTTAGCAAACAAATTAGGTTCTGTTAATGTCACTCCAAAATACTGAGAAATAAGTTTTGAAGTGGTCAGGGCATGTGCTGCTTATATAAAATATCTTTCTTCAAATTTTATTTAGTCTCTACAATCCTGTTTTTACTTCCATTTTCTGTTTCTTCTGATTCAACTGCATAAAATTGTAAAGGGTTTATTTTTCGCAAGCTCTTTGCTGGGAGAGGGATATTATATCTGAGAAAATGACTATGCTAAGCCTTTGACGTACAAATGTTTCATATACTTAACAAAAAATAAAATTTTCAAAACAATGAGAGAAATTTTGTCTGCTGGTGCATATGTGTTTCTAAGCATGTTCTGTTCTAGATGAAAGTGCAATCAGTAGAGACTGAACATACTTAATTACTGATGGTTTCATCTTTCTATACTCAAATAAAAATGCCGGGTGGGAGTATCCGTGTGAAAATACTGATTTTTAGGAGCATCATTGAGGAAGCCTGTTTTGGTTGTGAGAAAATCAGAGATTGAAAAATACCAGTGCACTGAGGGTAGGTTACTGGTGAAGTGAAGAGGATGAGGAGGGTGGGCTTAAACTCAAACCTTAGGGTCCTGGTTTTTCTGCGAAGATTTTGGCACGAGATAAGTCCTTACGACATGAGCAGATCTTCCCCAGACACTTTGCTTAGGCCAATACACTTCCCATTTGTGTGGTACTTCCCTCCCTGTCCTCCATAAAGCTTTTCATAGACTTTCTCCCCAAAACTTCCCCCTGCCTTTCCATGGCATACTCAGTTTTAAGGGCCTTACGTGGCCTCATGCAATGAAGGCAAGAAAAAATAAGGCAAAGCTGTGAAATTATCTGCTACTAACTTTTAAACTCTATTTTACACTGTTTTAAGATTACTTATTTAGATTTCATGTTTGCAGTGTCTTTTTAGCCTGTCTGCTACCTGGTGTAAAATTAAATGCAAGGGAGGAAGGGAGGGGTAGAAGCTGAATGTTGAGAAATGGCTGCTGCTAGTGCATGTGAAAAATGATCGCTATGCAAATGACCTTTCCTTTAGGAAATTTTAAAATAATGAAATCACTTTAATATGCTTCTAGCAGGTCATTCAATTAAAAGGGTTTTAAAATTAAGTTTCCGCTGCTGAACAAACAAAATTGCAGTGAATCTGAATTAGGGACGTAAATAGTTTGTTTAGTGGGTAAATATGAGACCACTGTGTGGTTAGAAACGTGGAGAGGGAGTTTTCCAAGGCAAAGCCTGGCTACCTCAAGGAGAGCTCTGAAATCTGTACAGAGACACCTTGGTTTTGTTTTAGTGTTCTGGTGACTTTTAAACTTGGGTACCTATTGAACAGCTCAGCAGAAGCAAGCTGAGACTGGATTCAGACGTAGCGGTGTTAAGGCCAGTACAACTTACAGTTGAATTTGCCTTTATTTTTTCCCGTGAAAAGTCAGCCCTTGGGAGGTGAGGTCATGGTACAGGATCCACCACATTGGCGTGAGAGTTATTTTGGTTCTAATTCCTGCAGCTCTTGTGGTTCCCTTTCGTGGGGCTGGTTTTAAACTCTGGAGATACCTGAGGAATGTTATTTGCTCGCCTTTGCCTGTATTTTCTTTCGTATGCAATCTTCTGCCGTATTCCAGTTCTGCTCCTGCTTCATCCCGTGATTTTTCTTGTGCTTTGAGTAAATTAGCCTGTTCTGACAGCTGTTTCCTTTTAACCTGTATTTGACTGGTGAATGTGTTTATGTTTTACACACTGTATACGTGGAAGGTTTGTAAGGGAATCTGGGGACTGACGCTTGCTTAGTCTCTGCTGGGCTTGTTCAGCCTGGAGAAGAGAAGGCTGCGAGGGGACCTAATATATACTTACAAATATCTGCAGGGTGGGGGTCAGGAGGACGGGGCCAGACTCTTTCCAGTGG
>Ga0065711_1034946_pt1 | contig 23021 bp, 10 predicted proteins | sample Hoacrofraction12_FD_59098 | JGI IMG/M metagenome (GOLD analysis project Ga0065711, IMG submission 59098) | Hoatzin crop microbial communities from Cojedes, Venezuela - Epithelial fraction 12 v2 (version 2) | ecosystem: Host-associated > Birds > Digestive system > Esophagus > Crop | place...
GATGACCCTGCTTCGGCAGGGGGGTTGGACTAGATGACCCACAGAGGTCCCTTCCAACCCCAAACATTCTGTGATTCTGTTCTCCTGTCTCCATCTGGGGAATCCCCACTGGCTCATCCAAGATCGCACCTGGCTCCCACGACTCGCTGTGCTGCTGCACACAGCTGCCCCGAGAGGCTGTGAAATGGCCGCCTTGGACAACACGGTCTCTGGGAGATGAAACTTTCAAATTATCCCAGGAAGATCACTAGCATAGTCAAACATCACGAAACTATAGCATGCGTGGGATTTTCTTGAAGAAAACATGGAGTGGAGGGTGTTCTGGGTCTCTCAAAAAAAGCATTAAAGTAAAAGAAGACATTTGAAAAAAGAAAGACCAGATAGGGAAACAATGTAAAGAGGTATTAATATTTCATTGAATAGCAGGGAAGATTTCAGCCCCTCCCTTCACCAACTCACTTTTCACCCTTGTCACATTGTTGCACTTAATTAGCTTTACTATTGCCTGCTGACCCGAGCCCTGTAGCTACACCTGGCGGTCTCAAAGGACAGGTGAGATCCATCATTCCCAATCCTGTCTACAAAGCAAAGGACAATATATTCTGCCTCTCTAAAAGGAGCTGCACAGATGTCCACCGCTTTCTGCGCCATTAAGATTCCTGTGCAACAGTTACAGCTATATGGGCTTGACCCATTGCAGAAAAATTACCGTTGATTGCAATGAATTTACAATCCAGCCACTTCTAAGCAAGGACTGGTTCCTCTGTTTCTATTTTCCTCTTTTGCTTCCCAAGAGTAAATTTTCCTGCTTCAAAATATTACAGAGTAGCCTCCAGGCTTTTCATAGTTACTAGTATTTTATGTCATCCTTTAATTTTCTGTAAATCACTTTGTAACATTTTTTCTAAAATGCCCTTTTCCAGTTCCTCTCTGCTTTCCCAGCGATCACACTGCTATTGTGACAAGAAATTTAATTTGCATTGATCTGTGTTCCCAAATGAAGCTGAGTACAATCAACTCCCCTGTTCTGTGGACTTCATTAGTACTTCACTGCAATGGACATCACCTCACTTCACATGCATTTATGCTATATAAAACAGTGTATATTAACGCATAGGCTGCCTGTGGCCCAAGCCCATAGAGTGCTTTCAGAGCTGAAAGACTAACAGGCCAAGTCTGAGGGCATAAATCCAGAAATTAGACTTGGGAAGTTCCTCCACACCTGTCCCGTAACCTGTAGCCTTAACGCTAGAGGAGCCTGAGTTTGTAGCACTGAAGTCTGTTGGACCACAGTACTGAATTGTGTAATGCTGTGCAAGGCATCTACTCGCTCTTTAAGGTAGCAGATTCAATCTGACAGTCACAGACTTGTTCACTGAAGACTGAGCAAATCACTTCAGGCCTAAGTTGTGAAAATCCTCAACTGTGCTCTGTTGGGCTGTTATGGGTTTGCATGGCAAGGTTTTGGTAGTGGGAGGGCTATAGGGGTGGCTTCTGTGAGAAGCTGCCAGAAGCTTCCGCCATGTCTGATAAAGCCAGTGCCAGCCAGCTCTAAGATGGACCCGCCGCTGCCCAAGGCCAAGCCAGTCAGCGATGGTGGTAGAGCCTCTGGGATAACATATTTAAGAAGGGGAAAAAAAACCTGCAGTGAAACAGCAGTCGAGAGAGGAGTGAGACGATGTGAGAGAAACAACTTGGCAGATGCCAAGGTCAGTGAAGAAGGAGGGGGAGGAGGTGCTCGAGACACCAGAGCAGAGAGTTTTCCCTTGCAGCTCGTGATGAAGACCATGGTGAGGCAGGTTGTCCCCCTGCAGTCCATGGAGGTCCACAGTGGAGCAGAGATCCACCTGCCCGTGGAACGAACCCCACACTGGAGCAGTTGGAGGCCTGAAGGAGGCGGTAACCCCATGGAGAGAAACGGGGGTAAACTTGAGCCCGGGAAGAAGGGAGGGGTGAGGGGAAGGTGTCTGAAGATTTAGTTTTATTTCTCACTATCCTACTCTGACTTCGTTGGTGATAAATTAAACTTCCTTTTCTCCCCAAGTTCAGTCAGTTTAGTCCGTGAAGGTAATTGGTGAGTGATGTCTCCCTACGCTTATCTCAACCCTTGAGTCTTTCATCATATCTCTTCTCCCCTGTCCAGCTGAGGAGGGGGAGTGATAGAGCAGTTTTGGTGGGCACCTGGCATTTGTCCAGGCCAAACCAAAACATGGGCTCTTTTGAATATCTGTCTGTTAAGGGTGAATGGCCTTGTGCTAAGAACTGGAAGTCCTGGCTCCATGTCTGCACATCTCCTCGCAGCACCAGAAGCAGTGATAATGAGACTTAGCCGTGAAACGCCACGATTGTGGAAATGCCTTCCAATGCTCATTCAAAGAGGAAAGTACTTAAATGAATGCTTTCAGCTGGGCAGAAGCAGGTCACGGGAACCAAGATAGCCATCAAACTGCGGTCTGCAAGCCACTGGTGTTCCACAGAGGCAAAGATGGAGGATCACAGAGTTGTATTAAACAGCCAAGCCTGTAACATTTTCAGCTGCAAAGCTGTGTTCCAATCAAAGGCAAAGACAAAGATGCAATTAGAGGGACTGTCAGTAGGAAGCATGAACAACAGTAGAACAGAGAATTTGACCAGGCTTGGCCAACATTTATTAAAAGCTGATTTTGAAAGGGAAAGTGTCAATACTGCGCAGATGAATGGGTGTGGCACAATAGCATTATAGTTAACCAGGAAAAAGTAGTGAGACAAAGCCATCACAAAACTCCAAGAGAAAGAGATCTGCTGAGCTAAAAAAACCTTCTATGCAAAATATTAGAACTCACATATCAACTGGAACACGAACTCCGGAAAATATGTAATAGTGTCCTGCTGGATAGATTAGATGGAGTAAAATGATTTTCCCCTTCTCCAGCTTCTGAGATGGTCTAATTCAAGGATAAACACATGCAGATGGAAGAAAAACATGTTGACATGTCAGCACAGAGCTTCTTCCAAATGAAGAAAAAAGGAGAGAACAAACCTCACTTAAAGCTTCACAGAGAAATCTGTTTCCCACTGTCACAGCTCCCTGGTGTGCAAAGGGCCACACTCAGTGAAGAAGTTTGTCAGCAGAACATGTCAGTGGGGCAAGCGCAGCAAATCAGTAACGGCCTTGTCTTGAAGAATTAAAGCCTGGCTGGAGCGGTGCAGGGCTAGAGCTGTCCTTAGCTCCACTGAACTGCCCTGCCATAAGGCCAACAGCCATAAAAACACAAAAAGACACCACCCCATGTTGCCAGCATGTGCAGACTGGAGAGCAGGGACCTTTGGTGCCCTTACCCTTCTTAGCACTCTCCCAGCTGTGGCCAGCTTTCCACCACAGCTCCTGCTGTTTAGGCACAGTGCGGAATAGCCAGCTGGGACGGCAGTTGGGTGCCCTACAACTGCGCTACTGCATCAGTCTCCAGCTAGAAATCCTGGTAGTTCATCTTGGTGTTAAACTGCAGTGATGCCATCTTAATGCAGCAACAGAGTAACCAGTTCTCCTTTGGCTTGACGGCAGTGTGCCCATCCACCTGCAGTCACTGCACCATGCTCTGAAGCAGCCAAGTCTTGCAGCCCGCACTGTCAGGGCATTTCCAGGAGAGCAAATCCATTGCCCTGCCAATCGGCTATCTGCAGGGCCTATCGAGTTAACAGAGTTCAGGCTGTTTTCATTGAAAGATGAAGTCTTTGCCTCACATAGACTACGTACAAATACTCAAGGGTAGTTGCACTTCCATTGCTGTTGATTTTCAGCACCAGTTAATCCCCAAACACTCCAGGTTAAATCGTTCTAACACAGTTAGACAATCTGACAATCACACGAGATAATCTGGCTCCTCACACCTCCTGTCCCCATACACAACGTCCTGAGCCACCCATTCCTACCACTTGCCTTGTGCCAGCACTGTGGCTGTCTGCCTTCTTAGAGACCTGGTTCAGGGAGTGAAACGGGCAGAAAGCAGTTCATGCCATCTGTGGAGTTACTTTACTGCCCGTTCCACGCCCTGAACCAGCTCACCATGCGTGCAGGTAAGCCGCACTGCAAAAGAGGGTACGTACAGAATACAATGTAATTATATAATCAGTTGTAATTAATTAAAACAGCTAAATATGTATTATGCCCAAGTATTAGTAAAATTAATATACAGAATGATACAGAGAAGGCAGAACAGGACAATTTCACTATTTTTGGTAGTCACTAGCCTCTGGATTGACTATAAACGATGTCCTTGCTTGCATGTGTAGAAGAGTTTGGTAATCCTGATAAAGTTACCTCTGCTGCTGGCAATGCTGCATCAATAATGAGGAAGAAAATATGCTGCTTCAAGCTACATAGATGCCCTTTGCAAACCAGTAGCTTAAATATAATTGTGCTGTAACTACTCCACTGATTTTGGTTTGTAAGGTGACCAACTCTGCGAACAGTGAGAAAGTACAAAACCAAACAAACCCATAGCTAGCAATTACTCCAAACACCTGTACCAACCAGGCTCATTAAAAGTAATTGGGAGGCATGTAAAGGATGTTCTACCTTTAACCTGGCTCAATTATTCAGGGTTGGTGTGTCAAGCTTTTAACCAGCCATAAAGGTAGCATTGCTGAATGCTTTGCTGAGACAAAATGATAAAGGGGAAAAAAACATGCTGCCATGTAACTCTATGTTGTGCCAGACCAAAAGGAGCACTTATAAAGGAATAATCCATAAAGACTCTTTAAAAAAAGGGGTTGCTCCTATGTTCTTTTAAAGGTCTGGTTTTATACACAGGGATTTCTGCGGTGTAACTCAATTGTCCTGGCCCTATGAAACCAGTTCTCCCCCCCCCCCACCCCCCCACTTTGTACAGTGTTGTAAGACCTCAATCTTAAACCGTGGCCAGGTTCTGCTCTAGGATTTGCATGGGGCCCCGCCGCACTGGAGGGGAGACATGCTTCTAACTTGGGGGGTTACTCCTGCCCAGTGAGCCGTCCTCAGCTTAAAGGAAATGGGTAAGTCAGGGCTGGGGACAATTCTGCCTCTCCTGGGCTTGCGTCACAAGGCCATCACTGAATGACTGTCTCTGGGCAGTCTGGATGGAAAGTCTTCCTCGTTTGCTACTAGCTGAGAGGGGCACACATGGAAAAACTCTTTCAGAAAAAAAGACTTGGAGGAGACACCAACTACAATTTTCAAGGAGCACCAAGGATACAGACACATCTGCTCCACTGGTTCCGAGGGGATTTGGGAACCAGCTGCCTTCAGGTCTGTTTGAATAGCCCAGGTGGGAACCAGAAGACTCGTTTCTCCCAGGAGCTGACTTATCGCCTTTATACGTGATCTGTGTGCCTCCTTACATGAATTTTTAAAAGCCCATCAGCATATCACCTCAGCATGTGGAGATAGAAAACTGCAACAGCAAGGTGTCACAGAGAGGGTTAAGGCGAGGGGGGAATAATATTAGTTTTAATCGGACCGCTCTCAGCGTTACTGCCTGCAGCAGTTCTTTCACACCTCTGCTACTGGATATAGCATTTTCTGGCTGTGGGCTCAAGGCAGATTTCGTTTACCCTGGCGAATGGAATAGCCTTGATTTTCTGTCAGCCCCCCTGAAGCAGTTCCAGATTTATTCTGAGGCAAGGGAAGAATCTGATCCTAACTTTTTGAAAGCAAATTAGTTTACTACACCCTGGGAATTTTCTAACATGACACATTCATCCGTTTTCCTTTCTGACTAACATTTGGCAAAATGTAACTGTCAAAACTTCTTCATTCAAACCAAATTGTTTGTTCCAAGCCACATATTAAATGTCAGTGACAAAAGTTTCCATACAGGCTTTGTGGGCTCACAAGCGTAGCTACCCTATGACCTACACCAGGGAACAGCCCTGGAGCTTGGAGAAGCTTAAATCCACCGAGGCAAGGGTGTGAAAACACAGCTGGGCCCAGCAGCTTCTGCTGCTGCAGTAAATCCTGCTTTGCCCCTCTACACATCCCTCTAGGCTTAAAGTCTTTAGAGGTGAAATCATGAGCTCTCCTTCTCAATGCAGTTCTTTTTTGGCACTAAAAATCCCTCCGAGGCAAGGACGGTTTGGCGTATTTTCCCTATCTGCCCGTCAAGCTCTTAAAAAAATTAAGTTATTAATCATCTAAGCATTCACCTCTGCTGCACTAAGGCTTTTTGGCCAGAAAGTCCCATAGGTGGTTATTTCAAATATGACTCTGCTTCCATTGAAGACTTTGGAATCAAAAAAATCTGAAGTATGGGCAAATTCACCTTGTGATAATTACTGCCTACCACTACTTCTAAAGCACTCAGCTGAGCTTCTACTTTATATTTCACTAATTTGTTTACTTGGTCAAAAAAAACCCCGCGCAAACCCCACACTCATGCAGTTTATCTGAGGTCTACACATAGAGCAAAGCATTGCTTGCAAGGAGCAAGGGAAGTTTGCAACAAAATTGTTTTGTAACAGATGTATCAATGGAAAAAGTTAGTAACTGGGAGTGTTCTCTCTTTCCCTGTCTCGCAGTTGCTATTAGTGCTGGTCTTTAGGGTGTAGCTTTCCTCTTGGGCTTCTGTGTTTGTTTTACGTATTGCTTTCCTCTTCCTTTTGGTCAGGAGCCTTTTTATGATCAGGCAAGAGAATACTGAGCAGCAGCACCGAATCTGCAGGACAAAATGAGCCTTTGCTTTAAATATCCAAGAGACAAATGGAGGTAAGTAGAAACAAATGAATTAAGCTGTTTGGGCTGGGGAATTGCTGTCAGCTGGTTATTCAGAGGTTACTAACAACTAATGGGTTGGATTTGTTTTGGTCTCTTTTCCCCTATTTGGCTACAATGTTAAGAATTTAACTAAAGTGTGGCATGAAAATATACTGAAGTTGTAGTTGCGTTCAGAACTTTGGTAAGGATTACAGAGTTGGTTAGGACAGAAATCCTTTAAGCAGCATTTCCTAGGCCTTCGTGGCAGACCTTAAACACATTTTCCCTCCTCCTTTTTCCCCATTTTGCAAAGTGTCTCTGTATTTCTGATTCACAGTGCACACCATACCTAAGCGGAGAGTTTATCCTGCTCCTATTATCTTCCTGTATTTCATATATATTACAGAGGTTGTATTTGCTCAGCTGTATTGAATCCTATTATAAAAGCAGGGTGCAGAGGGCAGTTTCTGGATGCACAATGAAATTCTGTAACTAATAAAATATAGCACCTGCTCTGTGGGAAGTATCAATGTGAAGCCAGAGTTGACAGGGTAAGTGATCCTACTTCATAATCCTATAATGTTGATACAATTTGGTGGTACCAGCATAAAAGAGATACTCAGAGCTAAGCTGGACTTTGTGATAAATTGAAAATGGTGTGTTTAAAGGAAAACCACTCAGTTCAGGATTTGATGACATGCAGATCTTTTACTCATAGGATGTCATATCTGGCAGTTAGGTCGATGAAAATAGGCTTGTTTATTGTGTTGTACAAAGGTGGTGAATATTTCAGTTTAGAGAAGAAAGGGGTGCATGTCCAAACAAGATTCCACATGTGCATCAAGATCAGGCAATAAAAGACTAAATATTCTTGACACCCCTTCTTTCCATTTTCTAAATTCTTTTAAGAATCTTGAAATTTACTGAAATGGAGGTTTTTTCTGTGCTGTTCAATGAATAGTTCTAATATCAAACTTAAAGTTGCATTTATTTTGCATGCACACCTATGGTATGTTTTTGGTCTCCAGCTGCATTATTGTGGTTTTTAGAGCCAGGTTTCCCGACTCAACTGCCAGAAAATAAATCATTGTTATTTACTGTTTGGTGATCATTCGATCTTATGTCTATTTAAAAGTTTTCTAGGAAAATATTGATAGCAAATAATTGCAGGTCAGAGACCACAAAGCTAGTTCATATATAAAATAGAATGAACATTTTTCCAAAATATTTTGTAGAATCTACAAACTTTTTTGATTAGTTTCTTCTTCTGTTCACATAGACTAGACACTATGCTTCCTCATGTTGTTTAGCACCGGAAAGCAGAGTTGCATTTTGGTAAATGAAGGATATGTTACTTACAAGAGGATGTAATCTCTGCAACGATGTTAGAGAGGGACAACATTGAACTGGGGGCGTGTGAATTATCATGCTGTTGGTCACATTACCTCTGGCTTCTCCCGTTCTCCTCCTGCCTGACCTCCTCTCCCACGCAGACCTCCTTGGGGCAGGGACTTTCCGTGACTGGGTGTTCATACAATGCTTGCCAGTGTCTTGCTCTTACATACACAGCAGCATAGTATAGATAATAAATCAAATGTACTGGTTTTATTCATACTGTTCAATAGCAAAAAGTTCACTGAAGTTGATGGAAGTTTTTACATGGCAGTACCAGACCTCAAAGTATGACTGTAAGTTCATTGGTTTCATGGAAACACTGAGTTAAACTGCATTTATGTTGGCATATCCCTGCCCAGAGAGCTGACTCACTCTGTGCAAAGCAGCCGCTATGGCTCCTTTGAACACTTTCTTTTTCAAAATGCATCCTTCCTCTTCCACCAAGGCCTCCAATACGTTTCTTGCTGCAGATGTTTTCTTTTCAAACACTGCACTGAGACAGAAACAGAGGCAGTCACACTTCCAAGCTATTGGACTGCTAAGGAAGAAAGTCCTGCGTCAGGAGCAAACCCAGAAGACAAGCCTGGGTTATGTTTGTATACCACCGATACAAAGAAACAGGGATATAGGATTATTATTAACTTGTACAGTTATTTTCACAGCCTGATTTTAAACTCACTTATACCAATGAGTATTTCTACTGGCTTTTCAGTGTCTCTCTTGGCGCAGCTTGAAATGTTGCCCACAGCCTGTGTAAAACCTGAAGGGGCAGGTTCTGGATGCACGGCAATAACCTGTTGCAGTCATCAAAGCCATGTGGAGGTACTTCCTGAATTATTCTAGCCTCTAGAATTTCTAAAATAAAAAGGCAGAAACATACAAAATGTAGAATCCAGAGGCTAAGAAAAATAATATACAACAAAGAGTACACAAAATAATATCCATCTGTAAAACAACGTGCTAGGAGTCAGTGGAGAATAAAGAGAAAGAAACACTAGAGCAGTCAACTAGAATAAATAGGGCCAGCATAATACTCAGTAGTCACAGGAAATGTCTCTGAACTGTTAATTATGCTTAACAAAGAAAGTGTTTCAGTTGTTGTTTCTTAATGAAATTTCTGCTTTTACCTAAAATGTTTTTCTGCCACCTTATTTCTGGACAGTATGAAGCTATGTTGAAACCAATAGTAATCTATTTATTTCTGAATATACTGTGACATTTAAAAAAGTGGGGAGAATGTCTGATGTTTCTTGCATATCCAAAGCTTCTGGTGCTTTGCTGAGAAATACTGGCAAAGGTAACCCTCTAGTAGATATTTTGTTCTTTTGGATACATGTGCAGATTTCAAAAACTATCTGTGAAAGTTCTGAGTGTGAGAGTAGGATTTTAGCTCAATTTCTCTGCCCCCAAGAATTTCTCCTCTTATTTTCTTCTTCCTCAACTCTCTCTTTGGGGCCTTATTCTGAGAGGGATTTAAAATACCCAGACAAAAGCCGCATTCGACCAAATCTACTTAAAGAAGAGCAGTTACCATAGAAGAAGATAAGTCATACAGAGAAAAAGATAACAAGTGGTAGGCCAGCAATTTGGCATTGTCTCTAATGCTACCACATTCAAGTACTTCGGGTAAGGTTCAAAAAAAGTCGAAAAACCCCAGCAAAAACCAAATAAACAACAAACACTTAGACTTTAGTGCAACCCCTCAGAGCCTAAAATTTTTGGACTTGGATCCAAAGTTAGGAGGAACCGGAGGATGCAACAAACACATAATTCTGTCCATTTTATCTTATGCCTTAGGCAGGCAAAGAAAGAGCTGAAATCACTAATAGGGCACTACACAAGAGCTTCTCAGTAGATGGCTGGGAAATAGCAAACAAACGTGAAGGCAATAGAGTAACTTTCCTGTAAACTCTGAAATTATGTTTGTTGGGAGAGGCTGAGAACAGTTAAAAAGAGTGCAGATGGGATGTATAATGGGTTATGGCCATGCTTCATCACTGTATAGAGTAAACAGCCCCAGTATGATAATTAAAGCAAGCAGCCAGTGGGTCAGCAACATCCTCTGCTAGGATATGCACTGCCTGGCCTGCGTAGGTTCGACGATAACACTCTCATCACTGTCACACTGCAGCCTCTCTTGGAGAACTGTAGGCTAATCACATTCATTACGATTAAGGTCTTAAAGTCAACCACGGAAGTACATTAGACCAAAAATCCCATCTAGCCAAAATTCATCTGTGCACATTACCAAGAACAACCTTACAGGCAACAGCTAGCACGTGTCTCCCACTTTCCAGTGCTGAGATTTGCATGTGCCCAAAGGATCAGCATGTTTCCTTCAAGCATTGGTAAACCACAGAGTGGATGTGTTGTACATCAGATTAACCTCTTAGAGAGAACAATTGTATTTTTCATGAAGCACACCTTTTAGTTTTTACCTAATAGCATGTAATTCTGGAATCTCCATCACTGATGATTTTGAAGACAAGTTAGACAAACCAGAGAGAAGTGGTACAGGTAGAGCTGAACCTGCCACAGGGCAGCAGATGGACCAGGTGACCTTTAAGGGGCCTCCCGGTTTCCATTCTCTGTGATTTCTCTAATTTAATGCTTCTGTCTCACTAGCTAGACAGCTGGCCCTATACTAGTCGACAAACAACAGAAGCGATGCAGGATGGCTCAGATGAGGCCAGTTTGGAGTGTTTGCTTTCATTTTATGAGCAGTCATCCAGCTCTGGAGGAGAGCTAACAGCTTACATGCACAGCCAGTCTTTGTCTGTGTTTTCAGATATCTGAAAAGCTGAAATCTTTCCCAGCAAAACAAAGATTGTGCCTGCAAACACTAACCATTTGACAGCTTTTTAGAAAATACCCGGTTGCCTGCATTAGTCTGTGATACTGATTGAGTGACACGTATTGCTCCACTGTATTGGGATTGTTGTCACAATACTCACTTTTAAGTGAGGGACTGGACTTCCTCTGTATGTTTGGAGGCAGAAGTGCTAAAAAGTAGAATAAAAAATGTCAGTTTCTGACCTTATCCTCCAGCTGAGCCCTGAGAACTTCAATCTCTTACGAAAAGACAGGTTTCAGCTTATTCAAGTGTAACCCAGGTGAATGGTTTGAATTTCTGACAATATCATGGCCCTGCCTGTTTGCAGTCTAGTGAGGTCACTGGTTTCAGGTGGGTGGGCCATCTGGAAATGTTGCAGCACTTGCCTGTGTGTTACTGGTAGTGCTGGGAAAAGGAGCAAAGGCCTTACCATGCTGGAAGGGTAACACCATCGATTCTGCTCTCACCTGCGCTAGGTGAAATCAGTCGCAGCAGCAGGTCCTACGGACTTCAGCCAGAGGGGAACTGCCCCTTTCAGCAGCTGTGCCTCACCGGGGCGATTAAGCCATACAGCAGGGATTTAATTTGTCCAAGCCTGCTTGCTTTCCCTGTACCCCTGACACACACTCATGGCCCTACTTTCCCTGCTCTGTCCCAGGGACATGCAGACAGCAGCCCATGTGCCCTCTCCTCCTCCAAAGCCTTGCTTCAAGTTGGAGCAGCATGGCTACCAGCTCTGCAGGCTCATGAGATTAAATTTCAGATGAACCTAGACTGATGCTTTGGTTGTTGTGGGTTTTTTTTAGTACCTTCTTCTATGTCTAAATCTTGTTCCACCTGAAATACAGAAGGTTTGATTTGCTGTTTAGGTGTTTGCTTTAAAAATCTGAACAGATGGAAATTCAAAACAAAGTTTGAGCCTCTGAGTAAATTCCATCTTTCAAACCTAGCCCTTCAGTGCTCTGCTTGAGTGAGGGCCAAGTGACTACCACAAACACACCACAGACAAAGTTGAGGTCCACCCTGCTACAGAAGACTAGCCATATCCTTTCAGTCTATCCTGGGGTGCAGCTACACCACGGGCAGAGGCACCAGCTTCGAACCAGGTAGCTCAGGGGGGCATCAACATCTTCCCATCATACCACAGCTTTGGTTTTTACTCAACTTACCAGACTCAACTTCATGCTGCTGCAGTACCTAGTAGCCTCAAACCCACATATGTTGGTCAGATAAACGACCGAAGATCCAAAATGATTAATATTTTCCAGTGCACTAATGGAACAGCCAGACATTTGGGGGACAGAATTGCCATGGCTCCGTCCTACTTCTGCAAGTGTAGGTCATGCTGCATCTACTCCAGGTACTCTGAAATGACTGTGTTCCTGCCTTGAGTGCGTTAGACATCCCAATTTGGTATTCTTTTTTGCAGAAGTGCTGTTGTTTTTGGCAGACATACAACAGGTTTCCATTTCCATGACTGCTGTCTATTACATATGCATTTAATACGTTCAGGGGTTTTGTTAAGAGATTGAAAGACCTGGATTTAGAGCTGTCTGTCACAAAGCAAATAATCTTGAAAACATGTGTGTATTTGAGCAAGAAGAGCCAAGTCCTCATCTGGCAAGGGAACTTTCATCTTCCCACAGCAGTCTTTCTCCAAATTTACAGTCTCAGTTGTACACACGGGAAACTTAAAATTTATCTGAGTCAGAAAATACCTGGATTTTAGTTCTTTCACTGCTAAGAAATACGTACAGCTGCTCCCATTATTTCAGAGGGGTTTGTTTGTGGTTGTTTTATTAAAATCACCCCCAGTCTCTTTTTAAAATAAATTTGTTGAAAGGCTCGTTTTTTGGAGCTTAGGAGTCGTAATGAATTGAAACCTGTAAATGCAATTCAGTTCCGATTCAGTGGAGTCATGATGGGTCCCCTCTCAAGTATGTGCAGGAGTCAGACCATGTCCATGTAAGGGGATTGGCAGTAGCTTTGGAAATATCTGTCCTGTATTCCCAGTTTTCCCAGTCATGAGCCATACTTCCAGCTCACTTTGCTTTTATAAAAGCAAATAAACACTTTGTCCGAGGGCATCAGATATTGTCTCAGTAACCATTCCTGTATCAGTGTGCTGCTGCATAAGGTGGGAAGGGAGGCTCTGAAATTTGCCATGTGGTCTGAGTGTGTCTTACGCTGTTTAAATTCAAGGTACTATTAGAAGACCCTTTTCTCTATCACATTTTACTCAACACCGAACAAAGCCAAACAAGTGCTTCATACAGTTCTCTGTCATCCATCACACACCTGTTCTTCTATCATACCTGTGCAGCTTTTTCTAAATCAATGCTAATATCTTGTCAGCTATTATTAAACTGTTTTTCAGTGCTCTAAACCTTTTGATTTAAGGATTGCGCAAGCTGATGAGGTGATCAGAACCAAGCCGTTTCAGGCACTGATGGCTCAGCCCTGCGCACAGACACACACACATTCCCGGGAACGCCTGCTCGTCAGCCCTGGCTGATGCTCCATCACCACACGGGCAGCTCTGCCACTGAGCTCCTGCTCACTTTGAAGAGTTCATCTGCCTCTTGGAGTACATTTCTGACTCACCCTTCGCCTCCTTTTACCCATTTGCAGTGTATGCTTGTGCCACGTAACTGCATGAGCTGTGCTGCCCCAGGGAACCAGCTAGCGACTGCTATGCAGGGGGGCACACGTGATCTTTGCAGTCTTATCACCAAGCCACAGACACACACCCGGGTTTACCCCTCCACCCTCGGTATTGATAAGGTGCACCTTATTATGTGTTTTGTCAAGCCATGAGCACAACAGCAATATTAGCAGGCCCCTGGTTCAGCCATCGATCCTAATCTAACGGGAAAGCAGTGCTCAGGCAGGACAGGTTTTTCAGATTTTGATGGCCTCTTGTGTTTCCAGATTCTGGTAAGGAAAAGGTTTTGAGAAGACATTTGAAACCATTTTTATCATCTGCTTTTGTGGGTTCAGATAGGTCAGATAAACATCTGAGCACATTTGTCGAAGAAAACAAACTGCCATTCTGAGCAGCTGGAGGTTTAGCCATCCCCAGAGCAAAGTCCATCAAACCTAGAGTTGTGGCAAACTCCCAGGCAGCTGCATGTGTGTCATTTGGATGGTCACACAGGAATGCCCTCAGGGCAGGAGGGGATTGATGACAACTATCTGAAACACCAAGTGCCTCATTTTTGAGATTCCCATGGCAGTATATTTCTCCTTCCATTTTCACTTTGTTCTTAAAGCTTCACTCTTCATTTAAACCCTCTAAGGAAACTCCTTGCAAGATAGATGTACATTACCCTTTCAGGAGAAAAAAAGGCTCTTTCAAAAAAAGAAATACTGAAATCGATTTAGTAACGCCCCTCATGTAGGTATCTCTCATCTTCACTAAATATTAGTTCAGAAAACAGCTTTCATTTATAGCCATTTCATTGCCATAATCCAGATAGCATGGATTATTTCTATAGTGATGCTCTAATGCAAATTTGCAAGAGTGGAAGGCAATTTGCTATCCTAACGAATTACTTCTGTCCTTGGGTGAAACAGACAGCAAAGACAGTGCCCCTGGTTAATTGGGAACACTAGATAGATAACCATAATGTTCTATATGTGAAGTCTAGTGTTGGAGATGTTATTAACATTCAATTTAACTCCTACAAAATTAAAACTAAAGCTTTATACTCATTTCCAGGCAGAAACCCCCCTGGAAATAGCTTGATGTGGTGTTTTGAAAGATGTCAAAAGATCACCTCTTCGTAATGACCAGGGAGATACGGATCCAAATAATGATGTGTAGGTATTTATACGGAATACACTTCTCAGAGCTGCCCATCACAGCTAACTATATACAATATACATCAAGTTTATAAAATCAGAAACACACTTCTCACTCTGAATCTGTCCATGAGAATGGATGGAATGAGGCCTAAATCCAAGTCCAGCAGACGAACATGAGCCTTAAGAGCCACTGTGTGAAATACCCTAACTACAATTAAAAACATTTATGAACACTTAGTGCACAGACCACCTTGCTGGTGGTAACGCACACAATACAGCAGCCAGTCTAGGTACTATTTCCACCCGCTCCTCCCTCTCTAAAGGAGAGGATTAGGGTTAAAACAGTGGATGTAAAAGATTTAATTTCAATCATCAGGTCTGATACAGTTACAGGGCATGATCACTATGGTTCAGATTCCTTACCTGGGGATTATCCCTATTCATTCCAGCCCTCACTAATGTCTGTGAAGATGATGAAGACTATCCCATCTAAAAACAGCTTGTGAGTACACCCCAGGCCAGGCAGTCATATTCTGCCTTACACCCGGTCATGAACCTAGAGGTGCTTAGACAGAGCTGATAGATCATCCTTGACTGCCAGAAGGAAGGTAAAATTTGGAAACAGACTCCTGTAGAGTTTAAGAAGTGAGTGTTTTCAAACCGTGGTGTGACAAGAGTATCATTCAGCCAGCCTGTAGAATGGTTAATCAGTGGGGGCACAGAGTGCAGGACCAGAGGCATGCAGACAGAGAAACTGGACAGCTCACAGCTCTGCCAAGGCTTGAAGTACAGCTTTCATAGAATCTCACAATAGTTTGTGTTGGAAGGGACCTTTAAAGATCATCTAGTCCAACCCCCCTGCAATGAGTAGGGACATCTTCAACTCAATCAGGTTTTTCAGAGCCCCATCCAACCTGACCTTGAATGTTTCCAGGGATGGGAAACAACCCCAACTCACTCAGCCTTTCCTCAATTTTGCTTGCCATGCTCTCATCAGGACCAAACAAGCTCTTCTTTGCCTGCAAACCGTAGAGCCTGATGAGCAGCGCAGCATGCAGAACTAGATCAAAGTATGGAAGTGGTATCTGCCAACATATGTGCAGGAGCTGTTGTACCCACAGCTGAGTTCAGTACAAATATTATTTGTGGGGGACAAAAAATGATTAGCACCAAACAACTGGCTCTTGGTAGAGTCACCTTCAGATTAGTCCGGCACAGTCCTACTTAATCTGTCCGCATTTCCAGAGCACTGATCACCATGTATCTTTGCATCATGGCCATCCATCACACCACCAGTTTCTCATCTAAATACTGCCAACAGCACTGTGAGTAGCCCGGCGCTGAGACTCCCTCCTTCTCCCTCTGCATCTTATTATTTAGGTTGCTGCTGCCAAAGGAAAGTGGCAGTTGTCCCCAGTGACATTAGTAGAACTGTCAGCTTAATCAGTGCTGATCCTTCCCCCCTCACCCCTGCTTCTCTGTGCTCCTTTTTGAGGCAGCAGAAGAGCCCTATAAATTCACCACTGTGCCCAGTCATCCAGAAATACTGCTCATTTTACAGAAAGCCTTTGGTACCCTGGCTGCCTCCAGCTTCCCATATGATGTCCCCCTTGGCCACCCGGGGTCCCCCAGGCAGAGCCATTGCCAGGGCTCCCTGAGCCCATGCTTATCCCCTGGTCAGCAGGAGCATCTCTGACAGCAGGCGAGCAGAGCACGGAGCCCTTCTGCCCTCTGCAGATTAATCTTCATGGGGGAAACAGGATTACAATGGCACTAAAGGCAGAGCAAGTCACGAGAAAGGCTGGGTTCTTTGAGTGAGACCTTTCTAAGAACAAAGAAGCTTGTTGAAAAGTTTTCCAAAACCTTAGAAGCCAGAATGTTTGTAAATAGTCCCTGATCTCTTCCATCCTAACAAAACATGCTTCTTCAGTTTGGAAAGGAGCAGGCAAACCTCCACTGACAGTGCAGCTCAGCTTGCCACGCAGGCCACTGCTGAGCGACAGGGCAGTCTGTGAAGGGGAACACAGCTGCAGACGCTGCTTCCTAGTGCGAACTGTGGAGGATTCACCGTGAGGTGATCCGCCTGGACTCCAGGTGCCCTGTTAAGTCAGGCAGAACTGGCAGGCAGGCACATGTGTGGCTACAGAGCAGCAGCTGCCTCTGACGCCTTTCATTGTCCTCAGGACTTCAGTAGGACAGGCAGTAAAATTAGCCTCTCCACCTCACCTAGACCCTTGCCACATTCTCTCAGCAGCATACCCTTGCCTTTTGGTAATACAGTTGTCAGCAACAATTTATAGAGGCACCTTGTTTGATATTTCTGTTTGTGTAGGGTTTAATTTGTTTTTAAAGACAGTTTTCAGAAATAGGGAATTTTTTTTCCCCCCTCTTCAGTTCACCAAGCTGACACACCAATTCGTGATGTGCCTTGTTTGGTACAGTACGTCAATCAGCTAGAACTAGATTTCTTGTAACAAAGCATTAGTAATGTCATTGGAGAGGGAGCATCATAGCAAAGACAGACATTCTTGGAAAACTAGTATTCCAAACAGTTTCAGCGTCCGTAATCCTCCCTCTCCGTCTTGTGTCTTTCAAGTTTGGTGTGTGGGTGTTTGCACACCTTCATCTCCATCTCACCGTGCCTATACCGTTTGTCAGCTCACTGCATTTCTCAGCCTACTGCCAAGATCACTCTCCCCTGTTGTCATCTGATATTCCCTAGAGTTGTCTGGAAGGGGAAATCTGGAGTGCAGTTGATCTGCCCCAGCATCGTTCAGCCACAGGACCTGACGAGGCAGCACAGGCCCCTTGCTTTGCTTCCTGGTCTCTCCTCCATCCAGCACATCTGAACCGCAGACAAGGTAAAGCATGTGCCAGGGACAGGAGCAGTCACGCTCTGGAGCTCAGCACACTCAAACTTTGTCTTTCCTGCAGTGTGTCCCATCACAATGTGGATGTCGCCTCACAGTAGAGGTATGTTCATGGTACTGATAATAGCAGGGTTACCTATAAACTTTCTCTCTTCCACTGTTCCTCCACATACTTCTTTGACACTATCTACTTTGCAAAATAGTCAAGGCAAATTTAAGCATCGTGTTGTTGCACACAGGTTTCCCTAAGACTTTGAGGGTCAGAGAAAGAAAGGTTCCTTTCTTTCTTCCCACCACAAAATAACCCCCTCCAAGCAGCTCTGTAATGCTAACAGGTTACTGCATTTCAGGAGGAGCAATTCCATCTGGTTGATATTCCCACCAATGTGGCTGTGGAGAGCAGGTTGTTTAGCATCTCTAGATCTCATAGCGATATGAACCTAATCAACTCTCTTTCTCAATTTTCAAATCTCACTGAAAAGCATATCTTGTCTCCGTCAGTACTGCTTCATTTTCCTCTTCCACTAAGCTATTATTTAATTTACTGGCAGTAGCTAGCACTGACACGCAACACAGTTTGTAGGACTGACCTGGGGCCACAGTCCAGAGCTGTAGGACTCTGATCCTAACAGTCCCACAAGCCTAGACAAAGCACTGTGTCCCAGTTTCCCCATCTTTGATGTTAGAGTAATGTTTCTGCTGCCAAGGGAGGCTGGAGTGATTATACTCTAGAAATATTCAACGCTAAACACTTCTACCAGTCCATTTATCATGTTTGTAGAGTAATGGCTTGCAGGAATAAGAGACTAGAGAACAGCCCTAAAGTAACAGGCTTGGGCTGGAGTACAGGAGATCTGACTTCTGTTCCAGGCTCTTATACAGGCAATAGGAGAGACCCTAGGGAACGTTTCGGCTTCAAACCTCCACTTTTAGAATAGAAAGTACAACCTTTCCCTCTCTGGAGGATACATCATTCTTATTTGTGAGTTTGCAAAGGTATCAGTTCCTGTCACTTAAGTGAATTGCTACACAGAGAGTTCTAGTATGGATTCTGTTTATAAATAAAGGACAAGAAGGAATAACTGCAGTTAGGTGAGGCTTTGCAACACTCAGTCAATGTCTATTTTCTTGTATTTAATGAAATCTTGCACACCAGAATTAATGCAATGAGGGAAATGGCTCTCACAGCCAATGCTGGCTTCACTACTTCAATAGTCATTCATGACACTGAGCAAGACAGCTATTACTTATGCGCCTTTCACTGAAAATAAGGAAAGCACCATCAGACCTAATACCTACTAAAAAAATTGAACAAGTTTGCCTACAGTCTAGAAAACAAATTGTCATGCTTTGTGGATTTTCCTGTTAGCATGGTTTCCAGACAAGCATCACTACCACAGTTCAAAGAGTTAAAGTAGCGCCATGCCTGATCTCCCAGAGAAGTTTTGAAGGAGCATGCAGATGTCCAACAGGTATAATTAATGTCAAGTGGTGTGTGCAAGCAGGCTCCGTTCAGCTGCCTCCCGATGCCCTGCCCGCCCTGCTGCCCACCAGCTGCTCCTCCACGGCTGCCCTGCCATGCTTGTGAAACTCCACTCCAAATGCTCTGCTTTGCTTCTTAACGCTCAAACAGCTCCTCTTCTCTTTAAGCAGTGAACAGACCCGGTGAAGCATCTGGTGAGCGGAGCTCTGCAGGGCCCCTTCGTTGCGGCAGTTCACACACTGTGGCACATGTACGCTTCTGGCCTTGTGGTCAGTGGCTGACCAACCGGTGGAAATCAAGTTCTGTGGAGTTACACTGACACACACCAGCTGGCTAGTTGGCCTTATCGATTTTCATAGGTCTTGATTTCATACGCACTCATATTGATTTATTAGCATCAGTAAAGTTACTCGCAGACCTCGTCTCTCTGTAGACCAGCACCTAGGCCTGCACAGAATATACATTTTTTGCAACTATGCAGCTTCCTCTACTGAGAATATCTTCCTGCAGCCCTCTTCATCCTCCCTCTAGACCAATTATTTAGATCTAGATTACAGAGGGTTTGGGGTTTTTTTTCCCCAATAGGTTAAGAATAGCTGCAGTAGCATAAATGCTTACTTGAGGATAACAGCTAGGTGCTGGCCCTGTAGGTACAGTGGTACGGAAAACTCTGGTCAGTGCAGAATGTGCCTTGGTGGAGCTAGTTGGAGAAGACAATGGGATTGAGACATCTCTCTTCTCCCAGAAAAAGACAACCAGTCACAGAGCTCAGTTTATCTAGGGAGTGGAGCTAAGCAGGGAGCTTCGTTCTACGAATTTTGTCCTTTTGAAAGTTGGGAACAGAGATAAACCCTTCTCTGCATTATGCTCCTCTCAAGAGCAAGAAAGAGGGCTCCCAATGGTGCTGTTCAAGTAGGAGAGCAAGCAACAGTCTGAGGCCTACCTGTACATTCCTGTTCTTTCCAAAGCATTCCACCTGCACAGAGTCTTACTCACAAGTATTTAAATTTGCTTGCTGGCATGCTTTAATTCCTACGCTAATCCTGCTCTCCTGCTTGGCTCCACATGCCACCTCCTGCTGGAGTCTCAGGTTTTGACGTTAAGGAACAAGGAGTTTGTAGATCTGTGCAATGCTGCTGCTCATCACATGAGAGCGAGGTGAATCGCATCCTCTCCTTCAGTAATCACACCTCAATGCTTGAGAGTGACCCCACCACCTTCAGCCTGCCCCAGGACCCTCTGTGGCCAAAAGCCCTTGGTGGAGGTGGCGAGAAGCTGGCAAAAGTACCCAGGGAGACTGGCTAAGCATTCAGCAAGGGCTGCAGGAATGAGAAATGTTCCCTGCTTATTCGGGGTTGGTGACCAGCACGTTATGAACCAGCAAATGAAAATACAATCACCATTATGAGCACTGACATCTAAAAGTACTACTTTTCAGCTTGCCAGGCACGGGGAGAACAGTGATGAATTAGCTTGCTAGCTTGATGGTGGCAGGGCTCGGTGCAAATACTAAGTTTCCACAATACCTGTGTTGCGGAAAAGCTTTTGTACAAAGCATAACCACAGCTTGTGTAACTTGAAGGTAACGGGAGATGAAGGCAATAAAAACCGGCTGAAAGAAAGCAACTGGTTATGAGGAAAGCATAAACAGCAAGGTGTCTCTGTGGCAGGGCAGCGGTGAGGGACTTGTCACACCTACGAAAATTACTTCCATTTTCCTTTCTCTCCAGTTATGTCTCTATTGTCTGTTTGCCCATTTTATTCCAGGACTGTCTTCTAACACATATTTATACGTTTGTCAAAGGTCGTCTGCAGATGGAATATGAACATAGATTGCACCTCGTAGACACCAGTGTAACAGCACTGACACTTGCCACCAGCCACAGAGGGAAAACCTTGGGTGAAAAGGAAAGTCAGTAGAACGTGACACAGAACAGAGCCCTGTCTTAAGAGATGTTTCTGTCCGTAGTGTTGTTTTGTCTACGCTAGGAGTAGGCCTACCTTAAAATTAGATCAGCAGAAAGAGTTGGAAAAGCAAGTCTGCACACAAAAAGCTGGTTTGCTCTAATTTGTATTGGTTTACAGATACATCACCCTTCTGTCCTATGCAGAGCCCTTCCATCAGCGCAGCTTTTGCCATAGCCTCCGCTGCAGGAGCTGTGCAGCTCAGGAACTGCTCAGGCCACAGGATTAGAGGGTGAACCCACCGTTGGCCCAAGCAGTGACAGACAGAGGCAAGGTGCGGTCTCCACGTACTCATCAGCTCTACCAGTAAATGGACCGCGTTTCTCTTCCTCTCTTATCCCGTCTCGTTTCCCCCTGCAGAGAAGTAGCACAGCTCTGTGTAGAGAGCAAGGTGGCATACAGCCCTTGTTCAAATGTTTGAGTCCTCTTTCCTTGGCCAGAAACTAACTACAATCTTAAACCTGAGTCATGTCTCCCAGTCCCTCGTGAAGAGTTGGACTGAGCAGACTCTCCTCAGATCTCCTTATCCTCCCCTAATTCCACCCCTTTGCTCAGAGCTGTCCCTCCTAAACCCAGAGTGAAAACAAGCATCTCTCCAAGGCTGACACCAAAGGCAGGCTGAGCTTCATGGCTATGTTAACAAGGAAATTAAAACTAATTGGAGGAAGCGTTGTTACCTCCATATATAGCATTATACTAAATTGCTGCACTATTTCTAGCATCTATATTTTCTCATGAATGCTTAAATACCAAAGCCAGTTCAGAGCTATAGTAATGACAAAAGGCTATAGAGGACAAATCTGTCGCTTAGTTTATATATATCACTGCTAAAGTTAGACAAAGTGACTTAATTTGAACACAAAAGTAGTTTCATGAGAGGAAAATATCAGGCATAAATAACTGTTTGATCTTTCAGAAAAAGGTGGCTGGAAAAGCAGCTGGAAGAAGCAGCCAGCAGAGCTCCAGTGAGCAGCGAAGGGAGCTGCTTCTAACTACTAATCACGTCAGCATCGATGGCAGATTCTCCCTTCCTTGACCAAGTCAGGATCAGATGACGTGCTCAACCCCCACAGAAGTTTTAGCTGTATTATACCAAGATCTACAGGCACACAAGAAAGAACGTTACTTGGAAAAAGCTCTGTGCTATAGTGAGAGGGATTATTCAGTGATAAGGCAGCGATCTCTTCAATGTGGAGATCCCTTCCACGGGGCAGAGCTATTTACAGGTTTTTTCCAGGGTAACTTGCCCCTGAAGGTGCTGGGGCTGCCTTGGAGCCATGGCAGAGGCACACAGGAGAACAGAGCAGGCGGAGGAGCTGGGACCACAGCAGAGGCTCTGGGGGAAGCAGGCAGGGAGAGGGGTACAGGCAGGCTGGTGGCGTGGGTATTGCCAACAGAGAGCCTCTGGTTTAACAAGATCAGGAGTCCCTGGAAGTGTTCAGGGGACATGTAGACATGGTATTTCAGGACGTGGTTTAGTGAGCATGGTGGTGATAGGTGGACGGTTGGACTCAATGGTCTTAGAGTCATTAAGGTTGGAAAAGACCTCTAAGATAAGGGGATGTATCAATAAGTACAAACTGGCTGCCTTCCCACCAGGCAGGGGAAGGGGAATGGTCGGAAGAACCATCCCCAGAAACCAGCTCTGGTAGGTCTGTTGGGTCTCACAGAGCTGGGGACTCTCGCTACGGAAGGGAGGAATGGTCTGGAGGTGAAAGGCGCTTGGGTCCATTCCGGTTTCATCCCCAACTCCTCTGTGACTCGAGGAAAACGGCGCTCGGTCCTGGAGCCCCGGAGGTCAGGGGGTGCCCGCTGGACCCCCGGCAGACCCCTCCCCTCCTCTTTAGCTCCTGTGCCCGCAGGTGCAGGCTGTCCCCGGGGCAAGGGAGTGTCCCCGGGGCGGAGGGGTGTCCCCGGGGCAGGGGGGGGTCCCCGGGGCAGGGGGGGTCCCCGGGGCGGAGG
>Ga0065711_1034948_pt1 | contig 23021 bp, 10 predicted proteins | sample Hoacrofraction12_FD_59098 | JGI IMG/M metagenome (GOLD analysis project Ga0065711, IMG submission 59098) | Hoatzin crop microbial communities from Cojedes, Venezuela - Epithelial fraction 12 v2 (version 2) | ecosystem: Host-associated > Birds > Digestive system > Esophagus > Crop | place...
TATCAGGAACTAACCCCTTTGTATGGAGATGCAAGACTCTCTGCTTCAGTTAATTTAGACAATAGATAAGCACTATCAGTTTTTTAAATGCACAGCAACTATTAGGTAATGCCACTTGTATTAAAATCCCTTTTAACCCCTTCCTTCATAGGCAAAGTGTTATGACTAGCTAAATGTGCCGTTTGGTCAATATCCTGTGATGTCATCAGCTTCTACTGAGGAAGTATCTACAGCTGCGTCATCTGTAGGAGGCTCTTACAAGATGTCTGCAAAGAGTCTGCTGTTGCTGCAATCTAATATCGAAGGATTTTGGGATCTGTTCTGTAGTTCTGCGTCATGATACAGGAATACAGCTCTACCAGACAGAAAAATCGACATGACTTTTTTACCCCAGTCCTAGTTTTGCAATTAATAGAGTCCATTAAATGAATATTTTTAATACCTCTGTATTTTTCCATAGAGGTGTTTTTCCAGATGTGGTGGCACACTAAAAAAATATTTGGCTTTTTCACTCATATAAATCCACTACACCTATATAAAAAAGATGGAACTTCTTTTACAGTTAAACACACTATATAGAAATTTTTAAAAGTAAACTAAGTATAGACTCAAGCTCAAAATGTTTAATTGACCTTAATCCTATCAATATAAAATTTGCTGCATAATCATACCAACTTACCTTGTTATTCTCACAGATTGCTTCAGTTAATCAAAATGCATATCCCTAAAGTCTTGAAAATTAAAAGACTAAGGGCATCTATGTTCAACTGGAACAACGACAAATGATTTGACATTTAGTGTCCTATTTTGACATCAGTATTGAACAAAGTATTTCAGGATGGTACTCTCTTGTTACTACACTGCAGTTATAAGGCAAAAAAGCTTTGACCTTCTGTACTATTTTTAAAAAATTAGGCAACATTTGTTAAAAGAAAACCTACCATTATTAGGAGTAGTAGTGGTTGTATCTTCCCCACATTTCAGATTCAAATATAATCAAATTCTTTTATGTGAGAGATTACTTTTAAAGTCTTGTTCAAAAATTCTGTAGAGTTGTTTACCATTGTACAGCTGTTGTGGTTTTTGATAGATGAGGTAATTCTTGTTTATCAGTTTGGTAAGCATTTTGAGAAGAAAGGTGTTGAGTAAAGATACTATTGATAAATTTATTTTGAAAGGCTGTGTAATATAGCTTCATATAGTCATATAAATTTGAGGTGAATAGCTATTGGGTCATCTGGTTCAGTTCAGCCACAAATAACTCAAATGTGTTGCATTATTTCTATTGAGTGAGTCCCCTGGGAAATTTTTCTGCAGACATAAATTTCAATACTAGAAATTGTATCCTGAGAGTCAAACTAAATTTTCCTTCACTCAATTTCATCTCACTGCCTGCTCTTCTGTTCTTGGGTCTAGCAAAGACACTTAATGTCCTTTTGTAAAAAAAAAATAAACTAGTAATTATCTTTTTCTTCTTTATTCCAGACAGACAAAGGTAAGACTTGAGCCCTTCTTAGTAAGGATGGAAAATAAATAAATAGAGAAGGGAAGATAATCAACACACAAAAGACCTCAGCAACTGGTTTGAGAAAAAGCAATAAACCGCTGTGAGACACTAAGCAAACAGATTGCAGGTAGGCAACATTAAAAGCAAGGGATTACGGTTAAGAGAGTTATTAAGTCTCTCTCTCATTCTCTTGCTTATCTGTCTACTTTGCCAGCCCTTACGGTTTCTTAGTTTAAAACTGTGAGCTTCTCTCTATCATGGTAGAACGTGCAGCTCTGGATTCATCAAAGAGTTAAAGCTGTGTGTAATGGCTTCAGGGCTTTGTCAGTCAGGCATCAAATTATGACTGCTATCCAGTACCCTAAGTGCTTTTCCAGGTGAGATGGTTTATAAATAGAGTGTAATTATTATTAAAACATATTGTAGAAGCATCTACAACATATTCTCTTTCTGTAAAAAGTCTCAGATTTCCCTGTTTTTCAGCCTCCTTACAGCATTACAAACATTAATTTTTGTTCCCGTCCCTATTACTTAGACGTCCTTGGGCTTTTCTATTTGTAAGATTGTGCTTTTATATTGAATACTTAAATTCCATCTTGTTTCACTGTGAGTGTATTACACTGCATTTTTCCAGTATGAGTTAGATATCCTAATTCAGTTAAGTAGTCCCACAGTGGTCAATAGTCATATTTTCAAAAGAGCTTGGGTCTCATATAGGCATAAACATGAATTGTTTAGATTTTTCAGAGTACTCATGGAGCCACAATTTACAATGATCTTCTCAGTGGAACTTGAGGCTTTTTGATAATCATGTCTTAACCCCAATATTTAAATCACTCTGTTCTATACACTGACTAACTATTCCAGAGCATTTTCTGTCTCGTAAGTTTTGACTTCATAGGTATGTGCAACACCAAAAAATTAGTCTTGAACCATGTTTGGTTTTTTCCCTTTTTCAAATATTAAAGTAGTGTATTAAATAAATCTGACTCCAAACTGATTCTTTAGTCTTTCTTCTTAACTTTATGCATTACCACTTACTCTCTACTTTTTTAGTGCATAGCTATATCCAGTTGGCTGCAAGCCCTTTTAACTTCAGTCCATCTGATGCCAACTGCTACTACAGTTTCCTAAATATCCCACTCTTTCCTTAATGCTCAGCATGTTTTATATTGGTATTTATAGCAGTCACCCAAAAGAAAGAATTGATAACTAGCGGAGACAAAATCCATCTCAGGATGCACCTGCTCGTAATGACATTATTTTATATCAAATAAAGGAATAAGATAAGACTGGACCCAGATCCTGGCATATTTCATTTGATTCACATGATTATTTTCACAATAGTTCTTTTTAAAAATCTGTTCCGGCTAATTATAATTTAGGAAGCAGAAGCAGTTGCTTTTAGGTTTAAAAAAAGAAAAGCACTTGGCTGTTAAATTTCAGTGCTGTTCACTGCGACCTTCATGTTGATCTGCCAATATATTATTCCAGAGGCTTTTCCTTAAGCCATAGCAAAGGGATTTTATGTAACAGTACAACAAAGAACTAAACAAGTGTGATCGAGTTTGGGTTGTGAAGGAGTTTGGGTTTGATAGTTCAGCTTCAATGAAGCCAAATATTTGCTGTGACATTACACTGCAACAAAGTACAGCAACTTTGTGATGTAAATGTCACTAAGCAGATACAAGGAATGTCAATCACTTCCCTGGAGCTGGAATCAAAAGGCCCTGTCGTCCCACAGACAAAGGACTTGGGATTTGTGTTCTGCCAAAACTTCCCTGGAGCAGAGAGGCCAAAACAGGGTTCTGCTGGGAAACATGCCAGGAAGAAATCTGCTTTTATAGATCCAGATTCTTCGTAATTGTCTTTGGCCAAAATTTTCAAGACAGATTCTCCAAATCACTATAATTGGAGTAGAGAAATTCAGTGCAAGTTTTCATGGTTCACTCACTTCATTCAAAGTCTTTACACTTTCAAAAAGAGAAAAAATAATTGTCCTAGCATCCTGTATAACATGGTGGCACAATATTTATCAAGTTGTACTGCAACTTGGGTGACTTAAGTTCCCATTTTACAACCTGACCATCTAAGAATCCTTGTTTGCTTGAGTTTAAGCCTTGATCTATACCTGTGTTACAGATTGTGTCCAGTTTGTTCATCAGCAAATAGTTTTTGTGTTATTTGAGCTGAGAATCCAAAGATGGTCAGAAAAAGAAGAAAGCCACATCACTCCCTTGGGTACTTTTGGTAAGAAAACCTAGGATGCTGTATGGTTTTCTAAACACAGATGAACTTCGACCATATAGCTTGTTGCAGTTTCTTCAAAGCATTGAAGGTATATCATCAGTCACATTGTAATGTCATCCTGTAAACTAGTTCAAAATCATCATCTTTTTTTTAGCTGAGGAAATAGAGATAGAGATAAGCAGAGATAAGCAGTTTACGGGTTCATGTTTTTTTACAAAAAAGTCAGAGTTCAAATCACAGAGAACATGGATATTGTGCCCACATTCTGTTTATTAGACAGGGGCTAGGTTTAAAATCATCAGAAAGTAATATTTTTCCATCATTTACAGCTTCTCCCGGGTTTGCTGCACATGAATCCAAACAAAGTCTCAAAATCAGAACTCCAAAGTGCATGCAAGAAGCTGAAGACATCTGACTAATTCTACTTGCATATTTATTTCACCCTGGTAATAACTCTGGCCATTGAAGTGGCCTAAACTTCAAGGCAATAATAACATGCCTTGACTGGTTATAGCTGTGGCTATATAAAGGGTTAACTTAGAAATGCAGTAAATTGTATCAATCCTTTATTGTGGTGTTAAATAATACAGCAGACAAGAATCAATATATAACAATATATTATAATGGATTTTTATAGTGAAATCATTTATTTTTCTTCTAACAAGGACAATTTCATTTTGGCAACAGACAAGAATCTGCAGAAGAATATATGCAGAGGATAACCAGTCGAGGCAAAGACACGTTAATATTCTCCCTCTTCATCTAACCTAGTGTGTCTGAATTCAAGATTTATCTGTATCATTTAGCATTGCTCAAAGCCCCGAAAATTGTGTGTAGTGACTTTGAACAGAGATACCCTCTAGTGGTTACATTTTCAATACAAAATGGATATCATTTGCTCCTCAGAATGGAGTATTTACTTAAGAACTATGGAGATGAAAAGAGCATTTTCTCTTTTGCTTTGCCTCTGTATCAGCAGTGGGAAATAACCTTGGGTTTCTCGGATCTCTGACAAGTTAATTGCGTTCCTTCTTTTATCGCTTCAAGTATAACACTGGGAGGCTTTCATAGCCTCTTGGCCCTGTTCTGGACAGATATGACAAAATTTAGTCTCCTGAAATAGATGTAGAATCACCTTTTGGCCTGTTTTCAGTGAAAATATTTTTGTCTTCATTTCCTTCAATGTAATACAGAGAGAATTGGATATAAATTGTTGCAGAAATATTTTCTACAGTTGGAGCAAAGGGCTCACATCCAGTGCACTGGATTTTGCTCCCAGGTCTGTCGCTGAATTTCACCTTTGAATAGACATTTAAACATTGCATGGCTTAGTTTGAAATAGGTGTTACAATGATTACTTCACTCACAGCATTTTGCCAAGCATTAATTATGTATTTGTTAAATCTGTTAGACAGGCTTGAGCAGCACCACTACCTGTAGTGCCTGTTCAAAAATGAGGCTTTCTGAAGACATGTAGTAAGGGAACTTTTCCAGGATACACATGTTCCTGAAATCGTCAGAGGATCTTATCTATCTGTGCTACATGCATAGGCAACTTGCTCCTTTCTTACCATGGCTGACAGAAATTATTTCAGTATTCAGTGGTGCCTAAGAGAGAAAAAAAAAAATAGTAGCAATCCTCTATTTTCAGCTAACATATTAAAAAAGTTATCATAAGAAAACAAATATCCACAGGCCATTGGAGTGGCCATTGCACCCCAGTCCTCAATGCCCTGCAGGTACTGTAAGGTAGCCTGGTTAAAATAATTTTTCACACACTTCAGTGTACTGTAAGTACCATAAACATATTTGCTTAAAGTCTACATGTAAAATTTGGTTACCTTTGGCATCTCATCTGTGTGTGAAAATAACGTGAAAACTCCTAATTTGCAATTTTGGCTAATCCAGAGATATTGTTAGGCAGAAATCAATTATTTGTCTGTTCATAAATTTTTAGGGGAAGAAATAAAAATATCAGTCAGGCCTCTTTGTACAGGGCAAACTATAACGAAAACATGACAACGCAGCCTCTTGTCTTGGAAAGTAACCGATAACAGGTTACACATCAGATACAGATAAGGTAATGTCAAAAAACTCCCTGTGAACCTATGCTTATTTTAAAAGTGGCATAACTATTTTCGGAAGAATTATTTCTGAAATTTAATCTTGACCATCCTATTTATAGATGCATATGTTTATTTGACCTGTAACTTCATGCATTCTACGTGTACTATATGTGCCTGTTTATTGTCAAGTAAGTATAGCTACCTACCAAACTGAGATCTGAGTAATCAAAAGGAATTAATATTAATATGTTGTTTAGTGATTCTTTGATATGTGCTATTATGAGTAAAAAAACTTAATCCTTAAACAGATAAGCTCTATTCCACTTTGAAAACTCTTTTATTACTCTTCACCAGAATAGTTCAAGGACACAAGATTTCAGAAAACAAAGTAGAAGGCAAAACATCGTGAAGCCCTGTACTTCTTTAGCTCACACACTTTTCAAAAAAAAGACCATCCTACATGTGTGTGCATGTGTACACACATATATAAGGTATGCAGAAAATATATCGGGACAGATAAGTGTGCAGTAGCAAACAAGAAAGACTAAGTATGAGTTGACATACTGAGTTCTGCATCTGTGCTTTACAAAACTATCTTCCCTGCAATTTTTGCTGATGTTAATCCTGTCTTACCCAGTACAAATGAGCAGGCTGTCATAATTTAAGACTGGCCCATTAGGGTAAACTATCTGTTTTTTTCTTCAGCCATAGGAGGTACAAAACTGTAGGAGGTACAAAACCAGACATATCATTTTCAGTCAAGAAGGTGATAACCTCCATAAGACATCTGAGTGTGGTACAAGTTTTAGCCATCATAGATAAATCTGTTTGATGTCAGTAATTATATTGTCCTGGATGGCAAAAAGTACTCTTCATTGTTTTACCGTTGTCTGAAGGGTATTCTGCAAATTTCTGTGTTCTGTGTATCTTCAGCTTTTTACACTCTTCCGTTTCATTCTTCATGTCTATCAGGTTCCTGAAGAACATCAATCAGGGTGAAAACTAATTCCATTATAGCAGACTTGACCTAGGTAAAATACTCCATTGCAAAGGCTACTTCGCATTAATTGTGTAATAAAATGAGATTGTTCTTCGTATTTTTTATGAAATGTTGGAGCTGACCTCTGCTTTATGAGGCAATGTGGAAGGTAGGTATAGAAGGATCAGTGAACGGCATCATACATCTGCTCCATGAGCACTAAGACAGCTGGCATAAGCCAGCATCAGTCCAGAAGATGTGTGAGTGTGTTGCTAAGCCTGCACTAATAAGACCTACTGAGACACTACAGAATAGGCATGCAGTTTATACTCTCTTTCAACACTTGAATCAAGCCTTTTATGCAGTGGCTTAAAAACCTCCAAACAGATAAGTCTAGCCATTAAAATACCTTTCTAAGAGGAAAATACGGATTTGAGACTCCAGGCAGAGGTTCTGGCATAGGAAAGACAGGCTGTATCTCCTGCTGCAAAGACTGGTTTTGAGGGAGTTTCCATAGCAGCCCTCACTTTGGAAACCTCTTCTCAGCCCCACTCTATCTATGAGTCTCACATCATTCCCTCTCCTAATCCAAATCCAACCTTTTTGTCTGGGTAAATGTTGACTCAGCCTTCAGTTAGGTTTAGATTTAGGATTAGAGCTTGGGTTGTGAGAGAGAAAGCCAAGAGCTCCAGTTGGAGTGGGGCATCAAAGCGGCTCCCAAAGGATATTTCACTTTGCAGCCAACCCCTTCCTTCGGCATTGCCTTTCCAGCTCTCATTCAGCTGGAGCTCTAGGCTTTCTATTTCTCTCAACTGTAACCCTACCTCTAAACCGAACTCTAACCCTAGAGCTAAAGATATAGGATTTAGGTATGCAGTTTTGGGGCATATGGTTCAATCACGAGGCCACGCAATGCCTGATGATTGTACCAGCCCTCTCTCCTCCAATAGCTTCATTTGTATACTGAGGTCCATGATCAGACGTCTCAAAGGTACAGGTGTCAATACCTATTCTGAAGGCAGAATTTGGGCTCTGGATCTTATGAAAACAGAAAATTCTCTTGCTCTTGGATGAGATGTAGTTGTTTCCCATTTTTAGCATGCTTTGTTGGCTATCTTAGGCTTTCTGCTCTTTGTACGTGTGAGGAGAGAGAGTGGATGGGGAGGACAGATTGCACTGTGACTCAGTGACAGGTGTGTCTCCCTAAGCACTGCAAAGGAAGCTAAGGTCCATCATCCAGCATTTGAGATCCTGTTGCAGGTGCTGAACGCTTGAGTGTTTGAATAGCTTGCAAGTAGATAATCCTGTTCTAGGAACACAGGTATCTGCGGCCCTTGTTCACTCTCTGATGAGCCTGCATGATTCATTTCAGATAGGCCATCTTGTAACCACTGCTGGCATCACTGACGTCAAAAACCATGGTCAAGATTCAGCAGCGTGACTTTAGAAATGAAAAATTCCCAGTTTCTAATAAATATCTTGTCCCGATCCAATATCGGGGAGGTTTTGATGTGATCCCAGGAGACGAGATTAAGACGCAAATGCAGTCATATGCCGTGCAACCTTGTAAACTTTATTTTGGTGAACTGGGAACTGGTCGGGCGGGGACGGCAGCAAGGGGGGGGGAGAGAAGACGAGACAGAAAAAAAAAAGGGGTAAAGTCGGAAAAACCCCAGCAGGTGAGGAAAAGAAGTGCAGGGGGATAGGATCAGTTACCACCACCATGGGTTCCATGATGTCCAGCGATGTCCAGTCGGCTCAGTCTCTGTGCAGGTGTGGAGGCCCCGGCGAGGGTGGAGCCCAGCAGTGAGGCAGCGAGGAGCAGAGCAAGGGAGAGAGAGAGCTCCAAGGAGCATGTGCTACCCTTTTGCGCATGTGCAGAGCATGTGCGCGTACATGCAGTTCCTGCCATGCGTGCTGCCCACTTAGACAAGTCCGCTCTTGCCTGTCCACAAGCTTCTCTGTGCAAGCGCTTTCCTGCAGGTCATTGTGGCAGTTTTTTCAGAGGCCAGGAAGAGACGACAATGGCAATGTCGAGACAAAACCAGTTCGTAGCGGTCTTCTACATATCTGTACTCCCAGTTATCCAGCTGCTAACAGGTTCTGTAATATTAAGAACTTAACTCTGTCAAAGATTATTTTGAACTACATTTCTTTCCTTTTTTTCTCTCTCTTTTTTTCAAATAGAAGAACACATTTCTCTTTAATCATAATTATTCCAAATTTGTGACAGAATTATTCCTTGCAGAAAGTTAGTATGTTCTTATACCAGCCTTTTAGACATTACCTTATAGCAGCCTTCCAGTACCTGAAGGGACCTACAAGAAAGATGCAGAGGGACTTTTTACAAGGGTATGTAGTGATAAGACAAGGGGGAATGGTTTCAAGTTGAAAGAGGGTAGATTTAGATTAGATATAAGAAAGAAATTCTTTACTATGAGAGTTGTGAAGCACTGGCACAGGTTGCCCAGAGAAGCTGTGGATGCCCCTCCCTGGAAGTGTTCAAGGCCAGGTTGGATGGAGCTCTGAGCAACCTGGTCTAGTGGAAGGTGTCCTGGCCCATGGCAGGGGGGTTGGAACTAGATGATCTTTAAGATCCCTTCCAACCCAAACCATTCTATGATTCTATGATTCATTTAACAGCTGTGACATTAAACCTGTGACTGGGTAGTTTAGTGTTGCTATTGTATAGGAAACATACTCACTCATTTTATTACTGAGACATACCTGGAAAAGAAAACTTTATAAAAATGTAATCAATTGCACACTTTAAAGGTCAGCATTAATAAAAATCAACATGTAGATTATTAAGCCCATAGAGAAAATCATTAGTGATACTTTCAGGTGTTGTTAAAATGAAATATACCAAAATGCAAGAATAATGTATATTGTCTAAAAGGTACAGCAGGTTCCTTGTCCCCTGTGACAGAGTAAAGACCTTCAGAACTTAACACAGCTACCTCACAGTTTGAATTATGAGGTGACAGAGAAAAGTTACTTCATAAATTTTAGTCATTGTAGCTGCTCACCATGTATCCTTCAATGTTTCAGCAAAATAATTAATTTTTCCAGGGTTATTATGAAGCTTCTTTTATTCCCAGAAAGAATTCTGAGTTTTGGAAACTTTTCAATTCTTTCCATTTCTCCTTTTTCACACTTGTCATCATGAAAGTGTCGCTAGAAGACATTAATATGGTAATAGTGCAGGAAATGGCAGAAGCATCATTAGTGCCTAACTTGTCTATTAAGAAGGAACTCAGAATTGCTAATTATTCCCAATCAAAATCTTTGTTAAAACTGATCTCCTCATTTTCCCACTGTCTTGAAAACTTCAGGTCTACCCACCCAACCTTTCTCTCTTTCTTTTATTCTGTAATGGAAATAATCTGTTGAGTGTATGTGGCTGATTTCATTTATTGTTGATTCAGACTAAGAATCTTGTATGTTTAATCTTGTGAGTAGTCCCAGAAGTCAAAATATGTAGTTTAGGTATAGCAAAGTTTTCCAAAGAAACATAACCCTGAAATACATTGGCCCTGATCTTTATTTACATAAAGGCCCCTTTACATATTCTGGCAGCAGAAAGGAACTCTAACATGTATTTAAATAAAATTTATGCCCACTCTAAGATTTTTTTATGCTGCCAGAACTGTGTAAACGAAAATCTGGTCCACTACATTGGAGGTTTTTATTTTTTCTCTTTCAACTGTTGCATTATGTGCATGAAAAAGCATTTCTTTGTATCTTTGTAACTCTTACTATTCTGTCCAAAGACAATCAATTCCAACAACACAAATCTAGGGTTTAAAAGGAAAATAATTTTTGGAGTTGGAATAGGGAAGAGAATTTAGGATTGTCCACTTTTAAGTACCATTAAAGATAGGTGCATTTTATGAAATGCAACCAATTGAAAATGCCTTGCCTGGTTTTTCTTTTAGTATTCTGAGAAGCTGTGATGGGGCATGCTAAAAATCAGAGAGATTGGTTTGAGGACAGGAGGGAAAAGGTACTGACTGAAAGATGGCTGGCAGAAAACCAAATCTGTGACCATTCTTAACAATAGAGCAGTTACAGCTGTTTCACAATGAAAAATGAAAACCAGAATTAGTCATGTTAAGTATCATGTGTAGGTTAGGTGTTCGTTTCTCTTGAAGAAAATGTGTTATGGAGACAAATTTTTAAGAACTCTTTTAGTTTTGCTCTGATAGGACACACTTGAAACTATCTCAAAGGGAGACGTCCAGTGAATTGCTTTCAAACTGTAGTACCTCTAACCCTTAGAGTTAACTGCAGACAAATGATGGCATTTCTGTGCGATTACAGCCCGGTTCTTGGGCAGGCTGCACATAGCCCAAGTTCAAGGATTTGTATTGTCTCCCTGAGAGTCCTTTCTCTAGACTTCTTACCTGCAGTTCTGGCCTTAGCCTTGCCCAATTTTATATTTATTTTTCCTTACTTTTATGCCAAGATTGCAGTGGATTTCAGCCTTTCCCTTTGCAGCAACACCCTTTTGCTTTCCTTCCCAGTGGAACCTAAAGCCATAGAAAAGACAATACAGCTTACTGCTTTATGGTGAAACTTTTTTTTTTTTTTTCTGATTTAATTTGTTACTAAATGCAGTAGATTCCAAGTCTATATCATCCTAAAATTTCTCTGTTATTTTTTTGAAACCTATAGGAATTGAAAGTCTTCAGTGCTCCTTGGCAGCACTCTCATATGTTGAGATTTCACTTCAAACTCCCCAAGCACTGTCAGTAAAGCATTGGGTCCTGTTGATAACCTTGATTTGTACTCCTGTTGGAAAGAGCTCAGAATCCTGACTCTGCCCTCTCTCCCACTTTTTTATACACTCTTCCTGTCTTAACTTCTGATTGTCCATTATTCCTAAGACCCTGTGGATATACTACGTAGCTCACAGACTGTCTGTTCTGGAAGGGACTCTTGGGACAACTCCCTGCCCACGAACATCAGCCAAGTCTGGACAAAAAAAAGAAAGTTTTCTCCAGCCACTGAAGTGGACAACATTGTTTCCTGGATTCAGGTATAATGAAAGTGGGTACCTGGGCTTTTTAACCTGTTGGTGGCTTGTGTTCATCTGTTTGACCAGCCAAGGATGAAGATTTTTAATCCCACAGTCCTACTCAGGTTTTCTTCTGACACTATTATTAGAGGTCTTACAGCACAGAGTGAAAAATAGATGCTGCTGATTCTGATTAAAAGAATGTGGAAACTTGACCTCTTAATACAAATGATTTTTATCTTCACAGACAGAGACTCACAGAGAAAAAAATACTGAGATGTTTTGGAGGAAAGCCACATGGCAGTGTGAGCTGGAACAAAATGATTAATAGTTAGACCAAGAGAAAACTATTCGGACATAGTTACCACAAAGAGGCTGCTTGATGTGAACATGTAAATCAGAAATATCTAAAATGTAGAATCTTCCTCTTTTGTCTGAGAATTCACTGTGCTTTGCTTAACATGAGTCTATATTTTTTGCTGTGTCCCCTTGATCATTTGTACAAAATATTTCTTTACTCTGCTTGACCTCTAAATGTTTTTTTAGTCTGCTTGAACTTTATTCTATTTTAACCACCAACTTGATTCAAACTCAAAATACTGTAAAAACTGTATAACTTGGGATACATTTGTCGCATATGAGTGAACAGTTCTCAGATGTTTTGAACGACTAAAAGTTCAGAAGCCATGTCCACCATTGCAATTCTCCCTTTATCTGGCAGAACTGATAAAAACTTAGGATTGAATGGCTGAGGAGCCTGGGTTCCCATGCTGTTTTAACATGGTTTGCAAAGTTTCTGAAACTTAGGGAAATGTTTTAGATAAGCCGGAATTGCTCTTACTGTATTGTTTTCTAAAAGAAAAATGTCCTGATATACTTCCTTATGCTTTAGTTTTAGTTATTTTGGAAATAATTCAGCAAAACTTTTGTCTAGCTTATTAAATATTACAAAAGAAGGGTCGGTGTACATAAGAATTTTGACTGATGGGTGGAAATGGGACTTTTAAAATTGATTAGATCGAAAACTGTTCCTAGGATACCTGACTTTTGTTCTGTGAACTTCAGAATGCTTGTCTGAATAACCATGTATTATTTTCACTTTTGCATGGGCAAAAGTGAGGCACATATAAGATAATTCATTGCTCTCTCTGTCCCTGCTCGTTGGTACATTGTTGTGCTAAGCACGTCAGAGCAGAAGTGAGAGACACAGCCACACAGACAACTAGTAGATTCAGACAGACTAAAGAGCATGAAGAAACGGTGAGACTATTGATTAACATGGGGGGTGGTTTTCACTGAGAGTGGCAGCCTGAGCTTTAAAGTTTCTCGTAGGCATAAAGGTACAAAATAGTTTCAAGTGCGCTAGAAGTCGGAGGATGCTGAAGTCATTTTGTGAAACTTTATAGAGAATACTTTCTAAATATGAAGAAAGGCTGAAAGCACCTAACTGAAATGTGAAGAGGGGACACTGAAGGTGGACCCGAGGCCACCCAGGTAGATAGTCGCAAATCCAAAGATGGTTGGGTCTGCAGATTCTCTCCTTGCTTTGAATCTATCAGGCCACATTGCAGAACTCTGTTTTGACCTTCATGCAAGAAACCAGAAATAACCAACCGATCTACTAGAACAAAGTTTAGCTTTTCAAACTTTTTCAAAATTTCTTCTGTTTCAGTGACATAATAGATGCCACAGCTGATAGAGAAAGAGTTGTGGAAGTCTGGAAATATCAGCAGAGTGAGAATCAGAGTACTGAAGACTGAGTGTGAACATAAAGCAACCTGCTTATTCTTCAGCATTACTTATCATCGGTGATATTTTAGGCAGATATTAAAAAAATAGAGCTTAAAGAAAGATACTGTGCTGTATCCACTGCAAAACTACAAGACTGCAAGCACTGTATAAAGCAAACAAACAATCTCCATCAAACCAAACAAAATCTTCTTCAAAGCCACAAAGGTAATTGGTACAACAGCTTTAAATTTCTAGAAGGAAACATACTTTCTTAGCATGATAAGTGAACTCAGCCCAAATCATCCCACAGTTCTGGCAGGTTACCTTGTTTTCAATGTGTTTGTTTTGATACTAAAACTGAATTGTCATCACTTTGTGGCAACAGATAATATTCCTTGAAAGTGTGCAGAAGTTACTGTAGAGCAAAATTTCTTCATTGCCATTCAAGGACAACGAAGACATTATCAAAATACTTGAGAACACAAGATTTTGTAAGTCAAGGTAAAATAATAAGGATCTTATCTGAACTAAATTTAAGTGGACAGGGAGACTACATAGCTGTTTAGACCCTAAGGCTCTCACTCTTTCAGCAACTATATCTGGCTAGCTTTCTGCAAGCCAGACTTGGCATATGCAGATAGCAGTTGCAGATGGGAGAGCCTGGGAATCCATGCAGACAGGAGATGGATGGGGGGGGGACACTTCTGCATGTAGGTTCAAGATTACTAACCTGGCTCGCGGTGCCATACTACTGAATCTCTGATGGATGCAGAGCCCTTTCCGCTTGCTTTTGAATACCTGAAAGTTCATTACCTCCTGCTAGAAATGCATCATTTTACTTGGGCAAAGATCTTTTGTGATATTGAGCAGAACCAGAAATCAGATCCCTAATGATAATGTTTATATATTTTCTACAAGGCTCGTTTCCCCTTGTAAAATGCACATGTCATGTTCCCTGATGAATGACATCACAGACCTTCATAAACATCTTTCTTTTACTATAGTCCAGGTGTAGTTATTCACCTGAGTCAATATATTTAGCACATTTAATTGAAATAAATCTATAAATCTTGAACAGCTGCAGCTTTGGGGGAAAAAAAATGTTTTATGGACACAGATCTATTGTCACCCCCCGCACAGCCACATTTTCACCTGCACAGATAAACACACAGACACCCATCATATATGACTCTGTAGCCATTCTCAGTAGTGTTCATTCCACTTTAAACCACCTGTCAAAACAGCCATTTAATTAGGTTAAGATATCTGGCTTTGTGAAAAGTTTTTACTGTACTCTGTTGTCCTTACTATAAAATTAATAGTTTGACCAACTTCTGAGGGGACAGGTTTTTGCACTTGTGAAAATCAAATTAAAGCCACCTTTGCCAAACAGGATAAAAAGAAAAAAGATCTTGGTGCCTGAAACTTCGAAAGCAACACTTCATTTATTACAATCTTTTTCTAGTGCCAAAGTACAAATTATGTAAAAAATGGAACTGCAGCTGCAAAGAAGCCATGACTGTAACATGCAGCACATCACCCTTGAGTTTGATGGGGCAGTTGCAAGACAATGAAGCCATCAAAGGACTCGCACTTTAATCCACACAACCTATTTGTTGTCCAAGCCACTGAGGAAGAAAAAGAGTCTGTCCATTTCACTGTGATCTCTCTCACACTTGAGTAAGTCTCATTCCTGTGGCTGTCAAGGTAACTTTGTGCTGGCCTCATGAATCACAAGCTCCCTGAATACCAGCTTAGATGGGACTTGAAAACGCTCCACTGATACAGGTCTGTGGGAATAACCTGTTTGTCAAGTGACAGCACTCAGAGAAAGGGCACGTCTAAGAAAAAGGGAGTGTTGTTAGGCTGTGGTTACATCCTGGTAACTCCTAAGGAACATGGGAGGAGCCTGCAGAGATAGGCTTATTTCAGTGGAAGCAAAAATGTCCAAATTCCCATGTCATTGATTCTACCTTGATCTGTCTGATTTCCTTCAGACTTGTGAGGTTCTTAAATGTAATTGGAGAAAAGCTTCCATTTATTGTGGTAGTTAATGCTGATGTCACTTCCTAATACTCTTATTACTGTGCTTTGCCAAAGGTCTATTTAGTATGCAGGCCACATTCTATAAACTTATTAAAAAATTAAGAAGATGCCTGAGGCTCTCACAATCTAATTAAGACACAGTTATGAAAGAGATGATGAAGTAAATCTTATCTGACAATGCATATTCAGGTTTATAAATTTTATTTTGGTTTTGTACTAACTGGTTGCTGATATGCGTTGACTGGTAAGATTTTGGCCAAATTTTTTATTTTTATAGTAAGCGTGTGGTAGGAAGTTCATTCTATCTGAATGATGGCAGACCTTTCAAGAAAAAAAGAAAGAAATGTAATTAACAATTATTCAACTTCTGATAGTTACTCATGGGGGTTTTTTAACTGTTGGCTTGGTTTGACTGCTCACAGCAGAGTGGGTCACTTGTGATAACACAATTTAACTAGGTCTTATCAATAAGAAATTTCAAACATACAGTGTTCTCATACACTCAAGTCTGCAGACAGAAAGACTATCCTAAGGTGTAGCTATCCTACAGCAACAATAATGTATAACTCAGGTCAGGTTCCAAATCTACCTTAAAAAGATTAGTGTATGAAAGCTTGAAGTTTAACTTCTACTTAAGCTTAAATATTGTCCAACATCTGTATAGCTGTGAAGTAAGCTATTTCTGATCAGACACCTCGTGATTGTCTGGAGACGCTTTCACTGAGACCCTTCATTTTTGTTCTCAGTGTAAGCCAATCTCAATCAGCAGTTTGCAATCTACCTTCCAAAGTCAACAGAAACTGGTTTTGAACAAATAAATAAGCCACTTACTTACATTTTATTCTTTCTTTTTCAAAACCAAAGCGCAACTTTTTTTTTTCTGCTAGCTTTTCCTCTAAGCTCTCTTCTCTTTATTTGTCTTTGTTATTGCTGTTTTCTGTAAATTTGTATAAAATAAGTGAGGTATGTCTTTATTTTCCAGGCTCATTATTAAACTTCCATGTGTGGATTTCTTAAAGCCTTTCTGGCTCCACGACGCTGCGTAGCAAAGCAGAAGCTGCGGTTTACCAAGAATGCTCTCTGGAATGCACAATCAGTGGTTACTCCGCAGTTTCAATGTACCTACCAATTGTTTTTCCAGTAACCAGAAAATGGCATGCAAATAATTTCTTTTTTATTTTATGCATTAATTCTACTTAGCTGATATCAATTTTCTGGATTCTGGTGGAGTTCTACTGCACCAAGTTGATCTCATTGCTTTAGACCTTTCCTTGCTTGTTTTATTTGTTATAGAACGGCTGCACCCTTTCTGCTCTGCAGAGTATTGTTTGTAGATTGCTATGCTAGGACTTCTCACTTGCTGTTTTTTTGTTTATTTCAAAAATGTTACTTTTATTCAGTTTGATACAATATCTAATAGGGATTTGCAGGAAAAAAATTCACACTCCCCCCTGCCCCCACTCCTAAGCATATACTACTGCAGTTTACTTTTGTGTCAGGTCTGATGATCATGCAGCTAGAAGGCAAGTTGGTTTGATCTGATCTGACAGAAAGACCAAAAATGTTCTGGTACTTCTGTGAAGCATAACCTCAATGGCTTTTGCTCCTGCAAGTCTTTCTAAAATTTTATAATAATCTGTATAACTTCTGTGTGGAAGAGATTTCCTGCAGATTTTTCTGCAACATATTTACTGACAGCACAATGAAAGTGCCAGCTGCAGCCCTCCTTGACTTGACCTGCCAGCATGACGTACACTGAACATACTCACCACAGTGGGGCTGTCCTTCAGCTAGCCACACTTTCTGCCTTGTTCTTTAGTATCCATGTGTGCAGCACCCAGGATTTCAGTCCAACAAATTTAAACTCAAGACTCAAATTGCTAGCCTGGATTCTCCAAGTAGAGAGATTTTGGACTCCCATTCTTAGGTCATATATCTCTTTTTTTTTTACTGTTGGAAATCAGAAAACAACAGCTAAATTTTTATTTTCTTGCTACTCTTTTGCACCACTCTGGTTTCACAGTAAGTAACATATTTGTAACGTTGTCTTACATAAGAGTTCATCTTGCTTTCAGATAAATGTTGGATTTAGGTTAGATTCCCCTCAGAAACTAAGAACTGTGCTGGAAAGAACAAACAAGACACGGATTTGTTGGGATGCTTTTCTAATATACTTTATTCTTTCAGCTCAACTCATCACACAGAGAGAATGACTGAGAACCCATGTCTTAGGGGCATTTTCTGTTATGGATTCTGATAGGGACAATACACTACTTACCTAACGGTGCATGAATATAAAATAGCAATTAGATTTAATATAGCTGAATTTATGAGAGTAAGCAATCTAGCCTGTGCTTGAGCTACAAACTCAAACTCAGTTTCCTTGCATCCCCTCTTCACTTGCCCAAACAATCAGCCCAGTGGTGCATAACCTCTTTCATTTTGTAAAAATTCTGTGCTGGGTGGTATGATGACTCAATATCTTATTCTTACTATTTTCTTATATCCTGGCCGCTGTTGCAGTACTGCTGCTAAAGTTTTAATTCTGTACTAGCTCATGGTGTGATCATTAATGCTTGTTCTTCATCAAAAGTGTAATGGATGTGAACAGTAATTGCACAGAGTTAAAACGGGTTAATTGGGCACGCAAGCTTCTCTGCAGGTCATCCACTTGGCTGTAAAATCCAGTGACACTGCAAAAAAGCATCTTCTCAGTAATAATATGACATCTCTATATAACACACAAAGCACACTGACATCATTCTGACAGAGTACTATGCTAAGCCATTATTATTGCCATGCAGAATTTTTTATAAATATCTACAAAGTACTTATTCATTTTGTTAGTGGTCCTTTTTACCACAGTGAATGGCAGAGAGAAAAAAAAATGTTTGCTTTCAGAGCATATGGCATGTATTTTATAGTTCAGTGAATGCAATCCAAAAAAATACTGCATGTGTCTGTGTGTGCGTATGACAAAAAATAGGGGAGGAAGGAGAGAAAGAGAGTTTCTGTGAATTTGTTTGATTATCTGTAGATTCTTTTCTCTATGACATTTTATTAATGCAGTTTTCACTTTACAGCTTTGCAGGAAAACAATGATCAGTATCTGAAAGTCCTAAGGCACTGAACAAGCACTAGGCACAATCACAGATATATTTGTATATATATCTGTAGCTGCTGCTACCTGAAAAGTAGCATTCAGCCTATAAAAGCTTCATGTCTTGATAACTCTCAAGTACTGTGACTGATGGCAGAGGCAGATGCCAGCAAGCCTCCCAGTGCAAAAAGCACTGTGCTACAAAAGCAGCTGACATTAATGGACCTTCTGTGGCACCTCTGTGAGTGAAGCACTCTACAATGAGAGTGGAAGACTCAGATTCTGACGGATGTCATATACTAAAATAAAGTTCCATCTTCTGTGTCTCTCAGAAAAGAAGGATATATTATCTAATGATGCTTAAGGGATGGAGTAATTTTAAGGCATAATAATGCTTCCACTTTTTAGTTGTGCAAGTCTATTTTATTAAGCTTATAAACAATGCTACATGTGGTTCTGGGGAAGGAAGGATGGCACTGGTTTCTGTATGTATATGTGTAAGCAGCTGAGTCCTGTTTGTTTATTCACACATTCATCTTCCCACCTGACAGCCAACCAGGTGAGAAAGGTACAGATAATAATACCCAAAATATTTGAACATACAACGTGACTCAAGCCATTGTATGTACACAGGAGACAGGACTGCACACTCTATACATGTTAAAAAGGCTTGTCATATAGTTACAAAAGCTCTGTCTCTGCTAATGAATTCTGGACTAGTATAACTTAACTACACACTGCAAAATTCTACTGTCTGATGCTCTTCAGAGGGACAAAACAAGTTCATAATCGTGTTTTTAATCACATTTTCAACCATGTGTTCTCATAAAAGTGCCTGTCTCTGCTTTTATAAAAAACATCTGCAGAAGGGATTTAAACCAGAATATTCACAATTGCAAAGTTTTGTCGGTGCAAATTTCTTTCATATAAATAAAGCTTTAGTTACTTAGGACATTTACTTCCATCCAAGGTAAAATCTGTCAATGTGCTTTTCACAAAGTAATTTAAAATATTTTGAAAAAAAAAATGCTGGGCACTGTAATATTACACGCTTACATGCTGTATATGTCTTTTTGCCTGAGTAAATCATGAAATAAATAATAGTTCATTGGAGGAAGCCCTTCTTGCTTCATTGCATGCTAAATTTTATATTAGCAGGATTTTGTATATGCATCAGCATGGACATACAACTCATAATAGCTGCCAGTGTCATTTTACACACATCCTTTAAGCCAGTACTCTCTGAATATTTTACAAACAATGATTAAAGCTCACAGCCTCATTGGGCTTGTATAAAGTATTACCTATCTATCACACAGATGAATAGAATTATGTTTTAGAGAAGAGTGCAGAGTCTGGTGTCTCAAGCCCCGCTGTAAATAAGGCATGCCCTGATAGCTCTGAAGAAATGTTTCAACACTCTAGGTACAGATCTGATTGTACAAGCCAGTGGTTAATAAAGTAGTTCATTAATCTGCAATCTCTTATCTGGCTGTAGAAATTATGTAGGCCTTTAAAAGTACATAGAGTGTGGTTGTGCAGAATAAAAGTAAAGGGACACAGTCAACCTGATATATAACAAATCACTGAATATGAGCTAAAAATTGGTTCTAGAGACATTTACAAGAGGCTGGCTGCTTCCTAGATCTTGCAGAGGGATTATTTGTAGGTAAATCAGATATTTCTGGCTTATTTCTGGCAGGTCATAATCCAAATATTTTTCTGCTCTGACCACTTTGAGGTTCAAACATCTTAGATATAGAAACTTTCCTTCCCTACAGAGAACAGCCATTCCATCTGGACTTATACAAGCTTTAAAAGAGTAAAAAGATTCCTTGTGTGCTCCTCCCAAGATGCGTGCACGCACAAAGAACAGATACTGTTTGGCTACAGGTAAATACTGTGCTTGGATGAATAGGGAAAGTAAAAAAAAAAAATAAAGGTGTTTAAAAGTGAGAGAAACTCTGCAGGACTGTTTCCCTGACAGTGCAAATAGCAGACTATTCTTTAGTAATGTTGTGCATATATAGACACATTACACCTGTCCGAATGTGGAAGCTGAGTTCTTGCTGTGGGTGAAAAACTTCGAACTAACTTGCACTTTTTTCAGGTGAAGAAAGTAAAAGACTCTGAGAGACTTTCCTTGAAGTAAAGTTAAGGTTATAAAGAAAATAATTACTTAACACTGTTTTTTTAATGCTCAGGTGGTAATGACACGGAGAAAATGCAATTCTCACTGAGGTCTACCATATGTTAGACCTCCTCTGGCAATTTCAGTTCAAATCTTTAAAAATCTTTTTCCCATGTATCAACTGGAAAATTTTTAACAAAAATCATTCTTCAGTAAAACAGTCCTAGGGGTTAAAATGGAAGACCAGAACTTAGAGATTATTTTTATTTTTCAGGTACCAGATGCAAATTCAAAAGAAATTTTGAGACATGCTGAAAAACATAGAGAAAACATTTTTCCTTCTGGACATATTCATCTTTAGGCAATGGTGGGCAAAGTGCCTGTGTCACCCCAAGCACTCAGAGGGAACTCCCAAGGTGTCCAGAATAGGAGAGAACAGAAAAGTGCCCTGACGTGCGATGACAAATCTCACTCTTTCCTTGGAGAGTACTAAGGTGAGTAGAAGTGAAGAGGAGGAGCTACTGTTCCCTTAAAGTCTCTGCTTCATCCATATCTGATTTTTTTTTTTTTGAAATGATGAACTCCCAGTGGATTTACATAGTCCACTCTGAGCTGTATGTGTAGCGATACTACACATGGGCTGTATACACAGTTAGGTACACAGTGAAACTTGTCTAAAGTCCTACCCTAGAGAACCAGAAGATGTGCTGCTTTGCAGAGATGTTCTTTAGGTAAAGGTCAACTAAAATCCTACTAGAAACCTTGAGGATCCTTTAAATTACCTCCTTAAGAGAGTGAGCTATTTACTGGACATGGTCATCTGTGAAACTTTCACTGCTTTTCATAAAAACCAAGGATTCAGTGAGGTGAACTTTCAGCCATGCCAAAGCAGGCTTTTCTAAGTGGTTATTCTACCTCCAGGGGTGCCTGGAGCCAGTACTCCTTAATAATACAGGATGGGGAGTAGGTGGGGGGAAGCTATTAGCCTGAAGCACAAGTTTATTTTCAGGTTTAAAAAAGCAGAGGGTCTGAATAAAAATAAAACTAAAGCTCTCATCACCAGCACAACAACAGGAGTAAAAAAGATTAATATGATAATTCCTGGAGTTATTCTGTGTGCAATATGCAGAAATAATTGAGCATCAGTAGCAGAATGCTACTACTAATGCACAGAGGTCTGCCTCATGCTGTTCCTGGACTTCTGGCTGTGGAGTGTCTCAGGTGGCAATGAAGCTGTGCACATCCTCCTGTAATGTAGGAATCCTAGTAATACATCCTAATGGATCATCCTAATATTTCTCACTTGGACTTAAATGTGAGCATCTTGCTTTGTATTTATGTGAGCCTTATTTCCAGGCTCCAGTAGAGTTGCAAAGCTCTTCAGAGCCAGGGATAAGAACTCGATGTGACATTTAAGCAAACTCTGTACCATGCTTTCTTGTACCCTGAGTGGCCAGAGACTAGCCTTTATGCCGTTTGTACATTATGAGTCACTTTTGTCTGCCTTTGAACCAGTGTCCATAAAATGAAAGATTAATGAGATCATCTGCAGCCATCCCTCACACGAAAAACATTCATCCCCTCATCACTCTGCCTCTACAGAAATGACATTTAGCCTGCTCCGCACAATGATGTCTGATATTACCAATTGTGCAGGGCCGCTTCCCCCAGCCTCCCTATCCTAAAACTCATGCATCTGCACAAAAATGAGATTCAGAATCAGCAGGGATTTTTGAAAATTCATTGCCCTGCATAAAGCGCTCAGCCTAAATGATGAAATGACAGAAGCAGTCATTTTGCCAATGCCCCATTCTTAGTTCCAAAAGACTTAATTTCTGCTTTCCTGGTAACCTATTAAAACACGCCTTTCTTCAAGTCACAACAAATCAACAAAATAATTACTCTAAGAAAGCTAGGTTTCCAAAACTGCTTCCTGACTTTTTAACTCCTCCTTTTCTTTTTTTTTTTCTGAAAAATGACACAAAATGTTATTTCTACACTGGGCATAAAAGGAGATTTTGCAGAAAAAAAGAGAGAGAAAGAGATAAAGGGGTGGGAGGAGGGGAAGAATAAAGGAAGCAAGTAAGGAAGCAAGGAAAGAAGGAAGGAAAAAGAGGAAGAGAGGAAGAGAGGAAGAGAGGAAGGAAGGAAGGAAGGAAGGAAGGAAGGAAGGAAGGAAGGAAGGAAGGAA